>Ga0209542_10004879_pt1 | contig 27243 bp, 31 predicted proteins | sample RifCSPhighO2_01_FD_184028 | JGI IMG/M metagenome (GOLD analysis project Ga0209542, IMG submission 184028) | Soil microbial communities from Rifle, Colorado - Rifle CSP2_plank highO2_0.1 (SPAdes) (version 2) | ecosystem: Environmental > Terrestrial > Deep subsurface > Rock core/Sediment ...
GACTAACGCAAAATGGGCATATTTTCGCCTTTTTTTAATTCGCATAGTAAATATTCTGACTTTTAGCTTGTAGTTGAGCCACCATACATCAAAAACAGCCTCCCGAAAGTTTCTTTAACTCGATCTTGATCTGTCAGCGGACGAATGTAATTCTTGTGCTGCATAAAATTAAACGCCACCTGCGCCAAATCACCTGTTCGCTGCGATTGTCTGGTTGGTGAGGGTGATGAGGGCTTTCATATCTTCAAATCGGCCGGTTTGGGTGGAGCCGAGGACGACCGCGACGATGCGGCGGCCTCCCTCTTCGTATACCACCGCCAAATTACCCCCCGCCAGCGTGGTATAGCCTGTTTTACCCACAAGGAGCCCAGGGATCGCAGGCAACGCTGCATCGGTGTTGATCGCTGTTGCGCGAGCACCGCCCAGAGACTGAATGGTGAAGCTCTGCACTCTCGTCGCAGAAAACGTATCGGGAGAAGTAGCGGCCGCGTATGCGAAAAGGGTCGCCATGTCACGCGCGGTGCCGTATGCGCCTGATTGTGTGGGGCCTTCGTCGAGGCCAGTCGCGTTGAGGAAATAGGTATGGTCCAGGTCGAGTTCTCTTGCGAGCTCGTTCATACGCCACAGCGTAGCGCCATAGGCCGGTGCATCCTTATACTGCTCTCGTATGCTTACCTCTGCCTCTGCCGCCAAAATGTCGGCTCCCTGATTTGACGATATGGCGAGGGTGTAGTCTATTATGTCGGAGAGTTTCCACTGTGCCCCCGTAGCAAACGGGAACACTCCCTCCGTGATTGTAATAATCGTATCGAGTGGAAGAACTTGTGTGACGACGAGCACGAGTGGGACTTTGGTGAGCGAGGCGAGGGGTAATTGGGTGTCTGGGTTGAGCGCATAGAGCACTTTATTTTCGGTGACATCAATGATGATGGCGCTTTTGGCGGCGATCGCAGCGGACGCAAACACATCGGGAGCCAATTCGGTGGAGACAGCGGCAGCGGCCACCTCCGCGGCGGGAAGGATGGTCGCTACTCCCGTGCTGTCCACCCCATCGCCGACACGTGCCGATCTGGACGCATCTGTAAATGAGCTCCATGTGAAGGCGGCGCTCGCAAAGAAAATAAGAGTGAGCGCACACCCCCCGAGGACGCGCTCTCTATGCATTTCCCACATTTTCTGTATCTCCATGGTCTTCGAATGCCGGACGTGCGGTCTCGAATGCGGCTAATTCGGCCCGAATTGTATCATAGTCGGGTAGTGCGGAGCTTGCACTCACGCCGAGGTGCGCGAGCAGCTCCGCTGTAGGCCGGTAGAGATATTCGCGAGCATCATCCGGATTGTTTGCTCGATCAAGCAGCCCGCGCGAGAGGAGCGTACGGATCGTCGAGGTGGTATTGACGCCGCGAATGTAGTCTATCTGCGCCCGCGTAGAAGGGCCGCGGTAGAGGACGATAGCAAGCACTTCGAGGCCAGCGTCCCCGATGTCTCTTTCCAGAGTCTCTTGCAGCGATTCGCGCACAGCGCTGGAAACCCGCTCTGCGGTTGCGAGTGCGACTTCTTTTCCCGCAAGGATGAGGGTAAGGCCGCTACCTCGGAGCGAGACGGAGAGCTCTTCGAGGGCTGCGCGCGCACTCTCTTCATCGCACTTCAAGAGCTTGGCGAGGGAGTGCAGCGCGAGCGAACCACCCTCCGCAAAGAGAAACGCTTCAGCGCGCGCGGCCAAGTCCGAAAGTGCTGGCCGGCCTTCAGGCTCCATATTGAGGTACACCAGCGTTCTCTATCTCGATCGTGATATCGGCAAACAGTTTTTCCTGCGACACCGAAGCTGATCCCGCACGTACGAGCTCCAGAATGCCTAAGAAATATACGATTACCTCGTTGCGGTCAGACGACTTGGTGAGTTCGCTAAAACGCGCACGGAGCGCTCGCGTCAGTCTCTCGTGAACCTTTTTGATAACATCCTCAAGTGCAAGTATGGGCAAAACAGAGGCGCGGGCAAGCTCTGCTGGCCTTGGCAGTGTGCGGACTATCGAGAGGGCAGCTTCGCGGATAGTCCCCTGCCCTGCTTCCCGTGGGCTAAAGATCACAGGGCGCGCGGGAGCGGAGCGAGCAAGCGAGAGGGGCGCATTGCCCCATGCCCTTCGCAAGAGTCGCGCGGTCTTGCGGATGAGCATAAGCCGGGCAAGCCGCCTTTCCAATTCCTCCACACTCTCGCGCTCATCCACCGAGAGTTCTAGTACTGGCAGGAGGGTGCGTGACTTGATGAGGAGCAGTGTGCTGGCAACGAGGATAAATTGGGCAGTCTCTCCGAGCGGCATCTGCGGCAATTTTTCTATATACGCGAGGTAAGCATCGCAGACCTCGGCAAGATTGATCTGCGAGATGGAAAGTTTGCGCGCTTCGATCAAATTGAGCAGTGTTTCGAGGGGACCTTCAAAGACCGGCGCCTTGATGTTGAAAGATTGGGTCATAGTTCTTGTCCCCGACCCCCTCAAGGGGTCGGGGTCCCGACCGAAGCGTCGGGATCGAATTCTGGTGCCTCGGAGAGACGTGAATCAATGCGGGTCATGTCGCGCGGAAAGGCTGTCGCTTCCTTCACATTAGGAATTTCGAGCATGCGAGCCGTGAAGCGCTCGAGCCCTGTCGAGGAGCCACCGTGTGGCGGCATGCCGTACTTGAAAGCCTGTAGGTAGAAAGCAAATTTCTCCGGGTCGAGTCCGCGCTCTTTCATACGTGCGACAAGTTGCGCATGATCATGGATGCGCTGCGCCCCGCTGTTGATCTCGAGACCGCGGAAAAGGAGATCGAAGCCGCGCGAATACGGGGCCTCGCCAGGGTCTTCATAAGTATAAAACGCGCGTTTTACCGTCGGGTAACGCGTGATAAAAACGAAGTCCGATCCCCTTTCATTTTTAGCCCACTCGCAGATGTTGCGCTCATGCTCTGGCTCCATGTCGGGCTCATGTGGAGCGCCGAGCACATCATGCGCCTCCGCAAGCGTAAGTACCGGTATTCCGCCAGCCGGCGGATCGGGAATCAGGGGGATTGACGTATTGAATCGCTCAAACATGTCCGCATGCCTCTCCCCTACCGCTTGAACGGTATCGCGTACCGCCCGCTCGAGGGCGGCCATCGGCTCGCGCTCGCTCTCTATGAATCCCATCTCAAAATCCATGCACGTGGCTTCGCTCAAATGCCGCGTTGTGGCAGATTTTTCGGCGCGAAATATCTTGGCCACGGTGAATGCCCGTTCAAAGGGGCCGACCATGATCTGTTTATACAACTGTGGACTTACGGAAAGGTAAGCCGATTTGTCGTTGAAATACTCAACCCTGAAAGCAGCGCCAGCGCCTTCCGAATCGGTGCCGACCAAAGATGGCGCAATGAATTCTGTGAAGCCTTGCGACTGGAGCGATTTTCGGTACGCATCCAGTATAGTCGCCTGCATGGAAAAAATGTCTCGGCTCCGCTGCGTTCGCAGTGTCAGAGGCAAATTGTCGAGATGCGTCTCCAGATTGAGCTCAGCATCGAGATCAAACGGTAGGGGCTGCGCCGCGCTCAGTATTTCAATACTCTCGATTTGCAGCTCAATGTCACCATTTATTTTGCTGGCATTCGCATTCTTCTCTGGACGTTTGTTGACCACTCCCGACGCAGCGACGACGTACTGCTGTCGTACGCCTTTTGCAACATCCATTGCGGCGCTAGCCGGAAGGACTACTCCCTGCACGGTGCCCGTCATATCCCGAAAATCAAAAAAGACGAGTTTGCCCTGATTGCGCGCCACCTCTACCCACCCGGCGATAGAGACATCCGCATCAATCTTATTTTTCAGCTCTTTTATGTACGTTCTTGGCATAAATATTAGTGCTTTAAATATTGACAGTAGTGTAAACCACTATATTGAGACGCCGACCCGGCTGCGCACATCCACCATTTTACGGGATGCTAGCGCGCGAGCTTTTTCGGCACCGTCTTTTAGTATCTCCTTCACATCCGCATCGGTGATATTCATACGTCGCTCGCGCATCGGCGCTACGAGTGCCTCGATGTCTTCTACCAGCACATCCTTGAGTGCTTTGTACTTACCTTTGTTCTCCTTGTACAGATTGGCAAGCGAATCACCGCCGCGGAAAAGGCGGTGAATGTTGTACACATGCTCGGGGCTCTCCCCCCCTGAGTCGGTAACAATACTCATCACCGCTTTGCGGATCTCGTCTTTTGTGCCGAAAAGCGGGATGGTATTGCCGTAGCTTTTGCTCATTTTTGCGCCGTCGGTCCCTGGCACGACGGCAACGGCGTCCAAGATTTTCTCCCGCGGTTCTTTGAAGGTTTCCCCGAACGCCGCATTGAATTTGGCCGCCGCCTCGCGCGCGTATTCTACGTGCTGACGCTGATCGGCGCCCACAGGGACGATGTCGGTGTCGTAGAGCAGAATATCCGCCGCCATAAGCATGGGGTACGTGAAGAGCCCGGCACTCGGCTCCAGCCCTTTTGCTACCTTGTCTTTGTACGCGTGCGCCTGCATCAGAAATGGCACCGTAACGAGGCAATCGAATATCCAGGCGAGCTCGGTGTGTTCGGGCACGGAGGACTGTTGGAACAGCACCGCCTTTTTTGGATCGAGACCCACCGCTATATAATCACGCACCACACCCGCGATATTGCTTCTAAGCTGCTGCGGGTCTTTGAGCGAAGTGAGAGCATGATAGTCCGCGATCATCACTAGTCCCTCGGCACCCTGCAAAAGCTCCACCGTCTGTTTGAGCGCACCAAAATAATTGCCGATATGCAACTGCCCCGACGGTTGTAATCCAGTGAAAAGCCTTTGCATGATCAATGTCTCACTATAGCAGAAAAAAGCTGGCGAACCTTACGTGCAATTTTGTCGCAGTGTCTACTCTGCGGTGGTGGATTTCTGGATATTGGCAGAGATGACGAGGATAAAGACGACGAGACCGAAGAGCATCGGGTAGCTCACCCCAAGCATACCCGTGATGATGCTGGCGATTGCGACAGGAATGAGGGCAAAGAGCGCGGTTCGATACGCGGCGCCATACGGAATAGAGAAACCCTTGATCTTGGCGATGATTTTCACGATAAGTGCGGACGGTAGTGCAATAAGCGCATAGTAAGCGAGCATACCGAAAATAATGAGGAAAAAGAGGAGTACCGGCAGCACGTATAGCATGCCGCTGATGAAGGGCTTGATCTTACCCGCAAGGTCCATGACTACTTTGCGATCTATATGGACCCCATCGAAACTCTCGAGATCAATGACGCGCGATTCACCACCCTCATCGCTCATGTAGAAAAGTTTTTTCTGTGTGAGTACCATCGCGGCGTCATAAGTGTCGAGCTCTGCTAGGGTGATAGCGGGACGCGTGTCTATTACGGCAAGGTGCTGCGGTGAGGACGAGCTGGTCGCGCCCGGCATGGCAATGTAGTACGGCTGGCTTACACTCGAAGAGGCGATGCCGCCATCGATCTCGATGACAAGCTCTGCGGGAAAGGCGTTTGGTATCGTTTCAAGATAATTTGAACGCAAAAATTGATAGAAAGCGATGGACGCGGGAACACTGACCAAAATACCGGTGAATGCCGCGATGAGGGCAAGCGCACCAAAGGCGCGCCGACCCGGCGGCAAGGCCGCGTAGAATGCCCTATCATGGAACGAGCTTTTGACTGTCTGGAAAATTGATTGGATCATATATTGAACAACGGTAGCACGCCACACAACACATTCAACCGCTTGCGGGCAATTCGACGATAAAACGTGCACCCTTGCCCGCCCCCTCCGACTCTGCAGAGATCTGCCCGCCGTGCGCCTCCACGATTTGCTTGGCGATGAAAAGGCCGTAGCCAGTGGAATGCACGTTGACTTTGATCGAATCAGCGCCGTGACCACCTTCAGTGAAAAGGCGTTTTTTGTCTTCATCGGTAATACCAACGCCGCTGTCTTGTACAATGAAACGGATTTTTCCTCCAGTTTTGGACAGTGAGACAGCAACCTTTCCCGCCGGCGTATACTTGATGGCATTGTCTACCAAATTGCGTATCACGTGCTCGCGCAATTTGCCCTCATCCCCTTCTAGGTTGTACTCCCCCTCTTCCACCTGCACGGTAAGCGAGAGCTGCTTTGCATCCGCCGCACTTTTTTGCTCGCTTACCACGCTCATGACCGCCGCTTTAAAATCAAGCGGGGCCTTGTTGAACACAATGGTACCTTTCTTTAAATTAGACGCATCCAGTATGTCCATGACGGTCGCCACGCCCTTGCGCATTTCGACGAGCGCCTCCCCAGCGAGCTCCTTTACTGCAGCGGAGACCTCACCATAATCACCACCAGCGATGCTCGCAAAGGCGTTTTGACCTTTGGTCAGATATCCCTTGATCTCGTGACTGATGAAGTGGAGCAAAGCCTCTTGCTGTGCGTTGGACTCTTCGAGTGCTTGCTTGAGGCGCACGAGCTCCAGCGAGTGCTTGTACACGATTTCATTTGCCGCCCGTAATTCTACCTCGTAATCCGTCGGACTTACGATCGGCGAAGTTGGCACGCTTTGTTGATCCGTATCCGCCATATCAATTCGGATCATATCTCACGATACACGCGCGCTAATGCTCTTTCGCACAGCTCGCAGCGTGTCTGAATCGAGCGTCCCGACTTTGCGAGTGATATTGCGCATGTCGATGCACGCCAATTTCAATGTGCGTACAATCGAAGAAATCGGTAATCCCGCCGAGGCAAGATCCGGTACGTCAATATCGCCAGGCCATCCTTTCAATATTGTCGTGGTTATCATTGCCGCCCAGCAGACTTCAACGCTCTTGGCAGCGCGCCACGGCCCGATCACTATCAGGGCAGGACGCTCCTTCGCGAATGTTCCATCGGCAAAAGGGAACAAAGTCACGACGACATCACCGCGCCTATGCTCCATATTTAGAGATTGTCGTAGATGTCATTCGAAGGGTCATTCCATTCAGTAAACGTCGCGAACGGATTCTCGAAAGGGTCATTCAAATTGATCTTTTGATCTTTTGATCTTTTCGATGCCGTTTTTGCAGCAATGGGCTCAACGCTTACAAGCGGCTTTCCTGCTCGTTCGATGATATACCGATCACCACGCAACGCCACGCGGTTCATAATTTCCCCGAAGCGCTTGCGGGCCTCCATCGCCGATATGACTTTTGTTTCAGACATAACGGCAGTGTAGCAATCTATGCAATTATGTCAATTGTATCACTACGCTGCCAGCAAACTTGAAGGTACTTCCGAGGGCTGCATAGTGCTCACAATGCTCGCTGCCGCCTCGCGGCACACTTCGTGCGAGGCCCGGCCAAAGAGCCGCTCATACTGGGCCACGAGGCGATCCACAGCGGCCTTCGGATCGCCGTTTTGGATCGTGACCGAATGATCAGCCGCCACCTGCATTCCCGAAACTTTCTGGGCCTCCGACCAAGCCAAGGGCCCAATCACAAGCTCCTGCTCCTGAATTATTTTTGATGCAATTTGCGCAAAAATGGGCATAGAAAAAATATATTAATCTTTGGCATCAAAACAATTAACACCAAAAACTATCAACATCCACGCAGTGGGCAAAACTAGGTCTACCCAATGTCCATTGTAATAACTTCCGACAGTCGTAGTATATGAAAATGAAAAATCACCAAAAAATAAAACAAGCTGCCCCAAAAGTATGCTCAAAATGGCAATTTTATATCTCCCTCCAAGATATTTAAAGGACAATCCATAAATAAGCGCCGAAGATAGAAAGATCACAAGATCTCCCAGAGGATACGCAAGATCAAAGAAAAGTTTCAAGCCTCCCTCTGTAAAATCGATTACGCCGCCACGCGCCACAACAATAAGCAAATAGTACGCAGCAATAATTCCAATAATCGATATACATAATGCTAGCACTTTCCCGCCGGGATGTTTTAGGGAGAATCGAGCTCCAGTCGCTTTTGATAAGCTAATCAATCCGAGCGCCAGAAAAGGGAAGGACAGGCTATAGCCAACGTCTGCAAGAGAAGGATAGGGGATGTCTACACTAGTAAAAATATTATAGTAGAGCGACCAAAACATTTGGCCTACACCCCAGCAAATCGCTCCCACCGAAATAAAAAGCAGGGCTCTGCCAACATAACTTTTTAATCCTCCCCATTTTTTGGATTTTAATATGCCGAGCACTCCACCGATCAACGGAATTAATCCGAAAGCAAACTGGTAGAGCGCTCCTCCCAATGTTACCTCTCCACCCGCATTTGCTTTCCCCGTAACGAAGAAGAAAGCCCACCAAACGAATATAAAGACGAAGTAAAAAAAGATAATCCTCGCATCTCTGCTTGTGTGCATAGTAGTACAGACACCCTATGTAATTAAATTATGTTCCCTGCAAAGCAGATGTCAAGAGGCTTTGGTTCACCGAAAATCGGTGTTGTGGATAATCAACAAGGACGCCTCTGTTGAGCCGTTTTCGGTGAAAAGCCAGCTCCAGCAGGCTGTAGCGTAAGAGATCATTTTACGACCCAGACGTATTCCATAGATTTGTCACGTGCCGCAATATGGACATTGGGATACGTTTTTAATTTAAGATAGTACTCGACAATTTCTTTTGTAAATTCCTCCCCTTTTATAGTTATTGGAATACCAGGAGGAAATGGTGTGATGTGTTCTGCCGCTATTCGTCCAATTGCTTCAGGCAATGGCACTTTCTCAATCTGATTCCATAACAACTTTGTAATCTCATTTAATTCCAAGATTCTGGGTATATTGGTCGGGATTTTAAAATTAAATTCTACTGGCATTTTAGTCCGTTTTGGTTTCTGCGTTATTTCCGCAAGGGCAGCCGCTGTGATTTGGATATCATTCATTGTGGCTCTAAATGGAATTATAAAGAGAATTGTCTTGACAGTGTAGGCCTCAGGAACAATTTTATATTTCCTTTCTAGAATATTTGCTACCTGATTTCCGTTAAAGCCCGCTTTAGCAACGTCTACGATAACTTTTGTCTCATCTCTTTCGTACACTGAAGGATGGTTTTTCTTAAGATAGTCCGTAGAAACCACCTCAAGACCGTCAATGCGACTTATTTCGCCAGATAGACGCTTTGCAAGCGTAAGCATATGCTCCAGCTTTTTTTTGCCCCTTTTCTTCATTGTTTCCCGTGCAGCATCCAAAGAAGCAAGCAGTATGAAGGATGGACTACTTGTTCCCAAGCTTCGATACGACTCAATGAGTAAGTCCTCATTGATCCTCCCGTCCTTCCAATGGATCATGCCTGATTGCTGAAGTGACCCTCCTTGCTTATGAGTACTTTGTACGCAAATATCTGCCCCCGCCTCCATCGCAGAGGTCGGCAACTTGTCTGAAAAATGCAAATGTGCTCCCCAGGCCTCATCGACAAATACTATTAATTCCGGATATTTTTCTCTTACCGTTGAAACGACCTTCTTTAGGTCAAGACACATTCCCTCATACGTGGGATTAATTAAAAGGAGTACCTGTGGCTTGTTCTTTTCAATCCCCTCGCATATCTGTTGTTCCGTATTCGGAAGAAACAATTGGTGCTCTTGGTTAATGTTAGGTTCTAGAAAAATGAGATTTATCCCATAATCCTCACATGCTGCAACGATCGATCTGTGAATATTTCTTTCGGACAAAATCCTTAGGTTAGGAATTTGCTTGCTTAATGCCCGAAGAACCATAAAATTACTGCCAGTCGTGCCATTTACAGAAAAAAGCGTATGATCAGCTCCGTATGCACTCGCAGCATGCTCGTATATCTTTTTAAATAGGCCCGATGGGTCTGACGGGTATCCCAATGACTCAAAAGAAGTGGATGTGTCGCTCGCATACGGGTTTTTCACTTGACTAAAGGTTAAGTCAATCGAAGGTGTGCACCAACGAATAGCTTTGTGGGTGACGTGGTTGAGAGCGTGGGTAAGATGTGACTTTGGATGTTTCATTTTGGTATTCAACTTAGTGCCAAAAGTACTATACCTGTTATAATAATAAAAGCACTAATAGCCTGAATTGTTGTCATCTTTTCCCTTAGAAAGATACGGGCAAGTATTATGGTTGGCAAAGAGGAAGCTCCACTCAGGATCGCAACAATACTTGTATAGGTAGTACTCGCATAACCGAGGGTTATCGCCAAGTAAGCAACTACTTCACCTATAGCTATGAGCCATACAAATTTCCATACCCCAGATCCAACTTCTAAAAGCTTAGTTTTGGCGAGACGCGCTATGAAGAATGCAGACAGCGTCATAAATACAAACATGAAAGTTGTATAAACCATCCAGTCTTTATCTCCCGTAAATTCATCCCACCCTAATGTCCAAACTGTTGCGAGTATGGTAGCTATTATTATTTCCTTTAGTCCAGCTACGGCCCTTATACGAATGCGTCTTGCCTTCAAATTCTCTACGTCAAGATTAATAAGTATCACCCCTCCAAATATAAATACTAAAGCGGGCACAAAACCGATCTGTAAGGCTTCTCCGAATACCAAGACAGATAGCAAGGCAACCATCCCGGCAAATGAGGCAAAAATAGGGCTTAAAATAGAAACTTCCCCCTTTTCAAAGCCTTTGTAAGCAAAATAATATACGGCCGTTTGTAGAGAACCAAAAAAAATAAGACCAAGCCATTCGCTCGAGTCTGTAGGGAAAATTACATGCGCAGGAGCTACAAATAACTTTGTGAACAAAAGAGAAAAAAGTATTGCTGTACCGAACACATGCGCCCATACAAGTGCGGAAATTGTACCGATCTTATCGACGGTCTTTTTAGTGGCAAATTCTGAAAATCCCCACCCGAGCATTCCGCCGAGGCCGGCGATAATGGCAATAAGAAGTTCGGACGACATGCCACTATTATGACACTATTTAGAGCGCGTTGAGAAGTATTTCCAGACTATGATGACTAGGGAAATTATAACGAAAGAGGCGAAGAGCAGAAAGAGGGTTGCTAGAGTGAATGATGCCGCAATTACGCTCCCAATCCCCAACCCGCCCGTCCTCGGTGGAATGGTCAGGATATAGGTTAGGATCATTAATACTGGCACAGCCCAAAGCGCAAATTTACGCCAAGCGATGAAGACGGCATCATGCAAATTATAGGTTAAGAGAGAAAAAACAAACGTTATCAGGAAAATTGGCATCGGCAAAAAGAAAAGTGCGAAAATCAAATCACCCGACCAGCCGAGATCAACACATTCTCCGCGCCATGGACAACCAAGGATATATTTCAAAAAAACAATTATTCCAATGGAAGTGGCTAAGTAGCCGGAAGTAGCAAGAAATACATTTTTTTTGGTAATCATAATTTTTACTGCAGAAGCATGATTCACTTCAGACCTATTACTACGCTCTGTATTGTACCATCGTCGAGCTTAACAAATATCTTATACCAATATCCTGCGGATAAACCTTTTGTGCTCCAGTTGTAGCTATATTGCGCGCCGTCCCATTTGAATGTGCTGCCGTTTGTGCCAGGGTCGCTATACACCGACTCATCGACGCTAGCACTCATGGCAGCGCCTTTCTGCGGCGGAAGCCACAGGGGCAGGATTTTTGCCTGTACTACCGTCCTATCAGCTTTTTTCAACTGCAACTTCACTGGCACCGTGCTGCCTGCTTTGAAAACACTCAAATTCTGACCGATCTGGTGCGCAGTGTCATTTATCGGCTGCAGAAATCCATCCCAGCGATAAATGATCGAGAGTCTTCCCGCCACGAACGTTGAGAAATCATAGATGTCTGATGCCAGCGTGCCCGTTGAGCATGTAATCGGATACGCTCCGACGCTACTACCTGCTGTCGCCTCCGTTATGCAGTTTGCAAATCCATTGACGCTTGTCGTCACAATATCTCCCCCTAAGAAACCAGTCAGGGTTGCTGTTGGATGCGGAATGGGACTCCCGAGTGTGGTTGTTGCGCTATCAGCTGTGACTGTCAGTGGCGGTTTAGGCGGCAGCACCGTGCCATTTACCGCTGCTTGCAAAGTGATTTCGGCTGCACCGTCTCCATTCTCATCAACGATTAACGGCGAGGCATTGGCTATCGTGCCATCGGCAAAGGTCATTGAAGCCACAGTGGATGTGGCGGACGGGATACCGGCAAAAGTTGTCGATGCTATGGTTGTGTCGCCTGTCGTCTCCTCAACTTCAAGCGTGAACGAGCCAGCAGCATATCCGGTCAAGTGAACCGTTGGGTGCGTATTTGCTGGAACAGAGATAAACTGAACTTCCCCAAAATGTAGGAAGTTTGCGCCAGGTATTGTTGAGGTACTTGCACTGATCTCGTTTCCATGAGAGTCGCGGACGGAAAGAGTTAGTGGAGAGTAAAGTTTGAAGATGAGACGATTTTGATTATCTGTAAACGGCTGTGAAGTCGACATGAACGTCATGGGTGGGGACGGGTTTTGCTTAACAAAACTTTTTACTAACTCGCGAAGCTCCGGGATTTCGAGAATATTCGCATGCTTCGTGCGCAGTAAATCGGGTAGTTGAAAACCAAATAAGCTATTATAGCTTCTTAAGTTAACCCACCACCGATGCACATTGGGCGACGAGGTGCTCATGGCAAGTGAGCTTGCCGTGATTACGGTGCCGTCACCGTCAATGACCGTCTCTGGCGAATATCTAAGCACTGGGGTGTATTCTAGGCAGATTCCCCTTTCCGTTGATCGCGTACACAAAATACCCGTAAAGTATCTGATCGAGGAAAGAGTGTCATTCCCCCACCCAGCGATCTCATGCACGGTTATCGATTGCGGGATAACAGAATCATCGTCGAGCGCCACATGAATGCCATCGGCGTACGAAAGTAACGATGATGACAAAACAGATGGACTTTTCAAGTCGCTACGAGCAGGTTGAGATCTGCCATCGGCTCCGAGAAGGAAGTTGTGGAGTTCGGTGCTGTTGCCGACTGCGTGCCCATATTTGGTGATGAAAGATTGCGTCAGTGCACCATCATCGAAGGTAACCGGCGGCGTGCGCACGGTAATACCGTCCCCAGAGAAGTACGCCGCAGACGGAAGCAGGTGGTACGCCATGGGCGACGTACTTGCAAACTCGCGGACGGTGGCTGGCGTTAGTAGAAGGGGAAACCAGTCAGATGGCAACCCTTGACCGAGGCCATGCAGTGCCGCACCGATTGCAGCTGGTGTGCCGACCTGCGGAACATCGACGAGTACGAGCATATCTATCTTTTCGAGGAGTGGATCGTGGGTATCTTGCAACTTCTTGATAAGCGCTTTCGCAACGAGTCCGCCATTGGAATGGGCGACAATCGTTACTTTGCCGTTGTTTCTCGAAGATTCCGAGAGTCGTTTGAATTCTTGCATTATAAACGGTGTACTGGTTGCACGCAGATCGCCTGAATAGTAAATGCGGCCGTTTGAGAGTTGCTGACCGTAGTTCAGCACGTCATCGAGGGACAAGCGCCAGTCGTATGGCACTGCACTATAATCTGCGATTATATGATCTGCATTTTTCCACGTATTCAGATCCGTAAGAAATGACTTGTATATATTTGTCTGTCCAATGGGCAAAATATTAGCCTCGTCAATTACGTCCTTTGTGAATATGAAGGGATATTTACTTGTGCCGTCAGGATTTAAATACAACGCCTGCACATCGTCATTTTCGTGGGGCTCCCACAACTGCTCGTCAGAAATAAGTCCGGTTCGATACAAGCGGCTCGCTTCGATGCCGGGGAGGAAGAGGACGTTGGAGAAGCAGTTCTCTGTGCAGGTGGGCGGGGTGGTCGTTGCATTTGGGGGGCCATCGGTGTGGATGCGGAACGAGTAGTCTATGTACCCTGGCACACTCAAGCTCGGATTCTGCGTGGACGACCCGCGATCGTCGCTGTCTTGCCCAGGCGCGCAGCCCGTCGATGACGCTTGGTACACATCGGACGAATGTCCGTAGTATGTGCTGCCCGGGACCGTAATTGTCTGGTAGAAAAGCAACTGGTAGCACCGGCTCGGATCCGGGGTGAAGGCCGCAGGTAGGTCATAGTGATATACATGGTCGCCCTCCGCGGCGTATATACTGCGTCCGAAATATTCGTTTATCTGGCCAACACCGCTTTGATATTCACGAATACTCGCCGCGACCATATTGCCCGCGTGTGTACCCACGCGGATGTCCATGCCCGTCACTTTGTTGCCCTCGGCAAAAGAGCCGTTGCCTAGGTTTTGAACGGCCGCAAGATTCCCGGGCGTCTCAAATGAAAAATCGTACCCGATGTCACCGTAGCTCCTACCAGTAGGCTCCGGGAGCGGCGGCGATGGAGGCGCTGGCGTTGCGACCACATCCTCGAGCGCATAGAAAGAAAGAAATCCGGCGGCGGCGTTGCGCCCGAAGACGACGGCTGTGTAGCTGTTGTTAAGCGTCACGAGTTCTAGAGAATACGATCTTGTCGGATCAAGCGGCACGCCATCCGTGTACTCTACTCCCGCGAAGTCGCTCGCCGATGTAAAGTCGAAGACGATCTCTGCGGCTTCGGGATCTGGTGGATAGAGCAAGCTTCCATCCCACCCGTATTTCCCATCACGGGCAACTATATAGCGGCAGACCGGAATCCCGCCGACCGTTTCGGATGTCGGGCACTCTTTCAAATACACTTGCACGCCGCCGGTGAGCCACCCGGGGCCAGAGAGAATATCGTATCGCATTCGCGCGCTCCGCACGGTGCCGGTAGCGTGTGTAATAGGAGTGCGCACCGGAGTGAATTCCGAGGGGCCTGTGAAAATCAATGGCACGTTGCCATTTTTAAATTCAACTTCGTCATAGACAGGCTGTTCGGCAATAATGGCAGCATAAGAGAAATGCGGGAATACCAGCGTGGCAAAGACCGCGGCGGCAAAGAGTACCCCCATCCTCGATCCCGATGTGATCATGACGGCAATATAGCCTAGGCAGAGGTGCGGGACAAACCGTTTAGCGGCGGGTGAAGGCGAGGGCTAGGAAGGCGGGGATGAGCCAGAAGAGGCGGTAGCCTTCGGCAAAAAGCGCCTGCACCTGTGATCCAAAATGCCACAGGGTGTCGAGGGCGGGAATCTGGAACCAAAAGACAAGGACGACCGTCGCCGCTGCGATACCCCCAAGGCAGGCCTGCATGGGGTAGGCGCCCGTCATGCCGTATGAGCCAATGACGCGGAAAGCAAGGAGCCAAAATGCGACGAAGAGGGCGCAAAAAAGTCCTGCCGCTGCAAGGCCAGCCGAAAATGCGCCGACAAAGCCTGATATGTATGCCGTGTGCGGAACGGCATTGAACGTAAATACGGCGAGCGGCGCGGAGAATGCAAGTGCAGCTGCCACTTGCGTGCCCCATTTGAGCGAGGCGATCACGATGACGAGCGTGAAGACGCCGATAACGATAGCGTCCAGAGGCAAACTGGAAAGATTGTTTGTAACCCACTGCGCGTAGATACTCTGGGGAACCATATCTGCATTTTACTACGTACTACGAACTACGTACTACTTACTATTCCGTTCACAATCCCTCCGCGCGCAATTTAAGGGCGAGCTCGTGCGCCTCTTTTGAAAGCTTTTTCGGTAATTCGATATCAATGCGCACCAGGAGGTCACCGCGACTTCCGCGACTATACGGTACTCCCTTCCCTTTCACGCGCACGAGTGCCCCATGTGTAATACCCGCCGGAATGTGGAGTTGCTCGTCGCCATCGAGCGTGCGGAGGCGATGTTCTGCGCCGAGTAGTGCATCCGTCAGCTTGATGGAAAGCCGCATCTCCAGATTGTTGCCCTCGCGCACAAAGCGAGTATCAGGCTGCACGTGGAGCTTGACGTAGAGATCGCCCGCAGGCGCGCCGGCCGCAGCCTCGCCGAGTCCGGGCATGCGTATCATCTCTCCATCACCCACCCCAGCAGGGACAAAGACGTGTATCTCCTCTTCACGTTTTATGACACCTTCACCGTGGCATTTTGCGCAAGGCGTCTCCGGCACCTCGCCGCGACCGCGGCATTTGGGACACGTGCGAGCAGAGCTAAATGCGCCAAAAAACGTATTTCGTGTCTCGCGCAGTTCACCCTTGCCGTTGCAGGTCTTGCATGAAATGACTTTTGATCCTGGCTTTGCCCCTGAGCCCGTGCACACATCGCATATCCCTACCTTGGCAATCAATACCCGGCGCTCGGTACCAAAAATCGCCTCCTTGAAAGGTAGCTCGATGTCAATGGACACGTCCCTCCCCCGCCTCGCCTGTCCACCGCCGCCACCGAAAAATTCTCCAAAAATATCACCGAGGTCGAATTCAACATTTTGTCCGCCAAAGGCGGATCCACCTCCGGCGGAGAAGTTGGAGAAATCAAATCCTCCAAATCCCTGCCCGCCTTGGGCCCCGCCTGCGAATGTTTTGCCGTAGGCATCGTATTCAGCGCGCCTCTTTTTGTCGGAGAGCACCGCGTAGGCCTCGCTCGCCTCTTTGAACTTCGCCTCATCGCCGCCTTTCTTATCGGGGTGATATTTCTGAGCAATTTTACGGAACGCCTTCTTCACGTCCTCTTCCGTTGCGCTCTTTGGCACCCCAAGGACATCGTAGTAATTTTTCATCACTGCAGTATATAGGACTCCGCAGGAAAATGGAAAGGCAGCAACGCACACTTTGGAATTTCTATTAAATCCGCCATGGCAGAAATAGTGGTACTATTGAGATCATGCGGATTTCGCAGAGGGGTGAACTGCTGGCTCGAGTGCTTCACACGATCGCTAACGCGTCGATTGCATTTTCACGCCACCCTTCGCGCCATTCGTTGAGCGTGTACCGCGCCTTAAGAGACTTTCGAGAATTGCAGCAAATATCCGATCTACAACTGCGGCGAATCTCCACGTATGTTATCGAGAAGAAATATGTCACCGTGGAGCGATCTGCGGATGGGGGTGCGACAATATCTATCAGCGGCAGCGGACAAATATTCCTTGATCGCAGGGCACTCATCGATCTCAAGCCTCTGGAACAAATCGTCTGGGATAAAAAGTGGCGGCTCGTAATGTTCGACATACCGACAGAGATGAAATATGCGCGTGATTCTTTCTGCGGCGCTCTGAAACTGGTCGGATTTGTCCACTATCAAAAGTCAGTGTTTGTTTACCCCTATCCCTGCCACGAACAACTCGAAGCGATTGCTGAATACTTCGGCATTTCCGACTGTGTGGATATCGTCGTTGCAGTAAAAATCATGCGTGACAGGGAGTATCGGACTAAGTTCAATTTGAAGTAGTACCAAATTCCGATTATTTCCGCCATGGCTGAAATAGTAGGAATTTCCTCGCACGTGCACCTCGAGATCAAGGGTGCCCTACGCAGACGTGCGCATTACTATTGCTCAGCATCGCTTCCAGACGGTTTACTATCGTCGGGAGGAGTTTGTTGCTCTTGCTGACCTGCTTCACTCTTTTTCATTGCCTCCTCGTCCGCCTTAGCCTTGGCGACGGCAGAACCAATCGCGGACATGGCCTGCGAAAGTGCCTCGGATGCCGTTTGTATAGCGGCCATATCTGAACTGGCTCGCGACGCTTTGAGCGCATCTAACTTCGCCTGGGCATCCTTCTTGATGTCGGCGCTCACTTTATCGCCATGCTCGCGCAGGGCCTTTTCGCCAGCGTAGATTACCTGATCGGCGGCATTTTGCGTCTCGACAAGCTCCTGCTTTTTCTTATCAGCTTCCGCATTCACTTCCGCATCCTTGCGCATTTTTTCTATCTCTGCTTCGGAGAGGCCGGAGCTGCCTTCTATACGAATGGATTGCTCTTTGCCCGAGGATTTGTCTTTGGCTTTCACCGTCAAAATTCCATTGGCATCTATGTCGAAGGCCACCTCTACCTGCGGCATGCCTCGTGGCGCCGGAGGTATTCCATCTAGATTAAAGCGACCGAGTGATTTATTGTCTGTCGCCAGCGGTCGCTCCCCTTGCACCACGTGTATCTCTACTGACGGCTGATTGTCGGATGCCGTGGAGAAGGTCTGTGAGCGCGAGGTGGGGATCGTGGTGTTGCGTTCTATCACCTTCGTGGCCACGCCACCGAGCGTTTCGATGCCGAGCGAAAGTGGAATCACGTCGAGCAGTAACACGTCTTTCACATCACCCTGCAATATGCCCCCTTGGATGGCCGCGCCCACGGCAACCACCTCGTCGGGATTCACGGTCATGTTGGGTTTGCGGCCGAAGTATGCTTCCACCGCCTTTTGCAGAGCTGGCATACGCGTCTGTCCGCCCACGAGAATGACTTCGTGAATATCGCCTACCTTAAACGGCGAGGCTTCCATCGCCCGCTTACTGATGCTCATTGCCCTGTCAATAAATTCTGCGGAAAGTTCTTCAAGCTTTGCACGCGTCATTTTGACCAACAGGTGCTGCGGCCCGGCATCTGTTGACGTAATGAAGGGAATGTTGATCTCTGTCTCGAGCGCAGTCGAGAGCTCGATCTTTGCTTTCTCTGCCGCCTCATCTAAGCGTTGCCGCGCAAGTGGATCATTGCGCACATCGATGCCGGACTCTTTTTTGAATTCATCGGCAATCCACGCCATGATCTTCTGATCGAGATCTTTGCCCCCGAGGTGCGCGTCGCCGTCGGTCGCACGCACTTCGATAGAGCCTTCACCTTCGTCGGATGTGGCAACTTCAAGTATGGAAATGTCGAAGGTGCCGCCGCCAAAATCAAACACCGCGATCTTCTCATTCTTTTTCTTGTTGAACCCGTATGCAAGCGCAGCCGCAGTGGGCTCATTGATGATGCGCTTCACCTCAAGGCCCGCGATCTTGCCCGCATCGCGCGTGGCCTGGCGCTGGCTGTCGTTGAAGTACGCGGGCACGGTGATGACGGCCTCGGTAATTGTCTCCCCTAATTTGGTTTCGGCATCGTGCTTCAACTTCTGCAATATCATCGCCGAGATCTCCTCTGGGCGGTACAACTTTCCTGACATGTTGACTTCAATGCCGCCGGTAGTCCCTTTTTGCATTTCGAAGGGTACCGAAGCGCGATCCTTAGCGACATTCGGCTCATCGAAGGAGTGGCCGATAAAGCGCTTTATCTGGTAGATTGTATTTTTGGGATTCGTCACCGCCTGACGGCGCGCAAGGAGGCCCACCAGCCGCTCACCGGTCTTGGAAGTGGCGACTACGGAGGGCGTAGTGCGCGCTCCCTCCGCATTTTCGATGATCACCGGCTCGCCGCCTTTCACCACCGCAATTGCGGAGTTCGTCGTCCCCAAATCAATTCCTAAAATCTTTGACATGCTTTATGTTTTAACAAAAACTTGCGCGGGACGCAAGACCCGTTCGTCTGTGCGGTATCCGAAACGTAGGATTTTGACGATGGAATGCTGATCTCCTGCCACATCATCCATCTCCTGCACCGCTTCGTGCATGCGCGGGTCGAACTGTTCACCCACCTTGCCGAATCGCTCGACGCCGTGACGCGAAAGCACTTCCAATAATTGATTGCGCACATTCTCCATGCCCGTGCGGAAGCCGTCGGAAACTTCCGCCCAGTTTTCGCTTCCGGCGGCCATATCGAAACTGTCCAAAACCGGTATCAACTCTTCGATCAAAACCTCCTTGTGCCGAGCACCGCGTTTGTCGGCCTCGGCCAAAGTGTCCTTCCGAGCATTCACCGCATCAGCCTTGCACCGCTGCCAACCGTCCAGATACTCATCCCGCTTCCACTGCGCCTCTTTGAGTTCCTCCCTCAGCTTCCGTATCTTCCCCTGCGCCGCCGCAATATCCCCCAGCTCCTCGTCCGGCTCGAAATCAATGTTTTGTTGGTCGTCGGAGAGTTGCATGGAGGATGCAGTATAGCAAAACTCAACTTTTCTTCCACAAAAAAGAAGAGGCTGGCACTTGGACGATGGATCGTCTTTGTGCCAGCCCCGAGTTTTGTTCCGTTATTCCCCTAATAAGCGATCATGACGTTGCCGTAGGACAGAACATGGCCGTGAATGGCCTTCGTTCCAACCGCCCACAGCAAGTACAGCGGGCCCATGTAGCCGTCTCCGAACCGTGAAGTCCGTTCGTGCTTGATGGTTCTGGCCAACTGGTTCTTGAAAGCGCCGAGATAGAATTTCAGCACCGCTTTCTCGTCTCCGCTGGTCGGCGCATTGCGGATGACCGCTTCAATTTGCTTCACTTCGCCGTCGAGGTGGAAGCCATGAAGCACTTTCACATGACCGAGGTCCGTTGCGACCACCCATCCGAGAGCAGTGCGCAAGTCGGGAGCAGCGCTGTAATGGAAAGAATGGTCGCTGTCCACTGACCCGATGCGCTCGCCGTTATGGAAGACCTCGACATGCAGGTCGGCCTCGTCGCTGCGGCGCTTCTGGATGGTTGACCAGATGTTGCCGCACATCTGTGAAAGGTGCATGGGGCCGAGTTGAACGGTGGTCATTGCGTGGTTGTAGTTGTGGTCTCGACGCACCACGCCAATCGTTCCCGTGACCATGATGTCCTCGAGACCGAACTTGTCGAGATTCGCTCTCAAGGTTTCGTTGAGTTTGGGCGTTTCGCCGCTCCATGTGGGAGCAGTGACGCTTATCTCTTGGTCCTCGAAAGCCCACAGGGCTGCCTTCGGACCTCTCATACTCGACTCGCCTTCAAACTTCAGACGATCGCCCTTTTGGGGCATCCGTGTGTTATCCTCGGAGCCGTTATTGAAGTGGAAGAAGACCCTCTTGCCGTCAGCGGTCTTGATGAAGCCGAACAGCTTGTTGGGAGAATTGTTAAAGAACTCAACTATACCCGTTTCCATTTCGCTCACTCGCTCATTCACTCATCCATCTGGACTTCCTTTGAACCTCGCGTCTGCGAGATGCTGATGGTTCACGGGTGACCCCGCTATTTCGACCTCCAAAAAAAGCTGAAATAGCAGGGCCATTTAACTCCTCTCATTCTACCTAATTTATGAGACGGTGTCAAATTTTTTAGCGCTTCGACCATTGTGGAGCCCTGCTGGCGCCCTTGAGGCCGAATTTTTTGCGCTCTTTGGCGAGGGTCTCTCTTTCCACGCCGTCTTTCTTGAGTATTTATTAACACCGCACATATATTTTCACTATCATATATGATAGTATGTAGGAATGAAGGTTCGGTCCAGAGACATGACGCGCGAAGATCGTATTGAGACGCTGGATGCCCTCTACACGGCAGCAGAGACCGTTCGCGGTCGGGACGCGATGAAACTTTTCCTCCGCGATCTCCTCACAGAGAGTGAGCGCATTATGATGGGGCGACGCATCCTTATCGCGCGACACCTGATCGCCAACGCCACATACGATGAGATCGGAGAAAAACTGCATGTCGCTCCCACGACCATCCGCCGCGTCCACCGGTGGCTGCACGATCAATTTCCCGGATATGAACAAGCGATCAAAGATATGGAGAAAGAATTCGTCAAACGTAAACAAAAGCGGGATGAAAAGTACCTCTACGCAACGAGTGCAATGTATCGGCTCAAGAAAAAATATCCGATCCACTTTCTGCTCTTCCCATGGCCGAAAGTTAAGTAGGGGCGATCGAACGGTACGATCATATATGATAGTACTTACAAATCTGCATCATTCACTTCTTGCGAGAGTGTATACGTCGTAGGCAAACGCGGCCTGCATAAGGAGGAAGGCCAATATCCCAAGCACTGATGTAAATTGTGTGGGACCCCACAACCACGGAGTTGGAGTCATGGGAGTTTGATACATCCAGATATATATTGCGATTGTACTTGCGAACAATAGCCAACCAAACACAAGACGTTTACCTACCAATACATACCCAAGACCAAGGACGACCAAGTTCGCTAGAACGGCAACGATTGGATGTATTTTCATATTAGCGTTTACTCCACTGCGGCGCTCTGCGGGCGCCTTTGAGGCCGAACTTTTTGCGCTCTTTGGCGCGAGGATCACGCTTGAGAAAGCCTCGGACTTTGAGGTCTTTCCGCTGCTCGGGAGAGATCTCTATCATAGCGCGGGAAATGCCGAGGCGGATTGCTGTGGCCTGGGCTTTGTGCCCGCCTCCGTGCACCTTGGCGGTCACCGCGTATGTGGCTCCGAGCGCCTGAAGCGGCGCGAAGGCCGTCTTGACCATTGCTTCAAGCGGAAAATACAGATTTGCCTCTTTGCCATTGACTGTCATCGAGGAATTCTTGGCAGCCGTGATGCGTACGCGCGCGCTGGCCTCTTTGCGCCGCCCGACCGCTTCTGTGTACCGCGCTGCTTTTACTGTTGCCATGGTTCAAATATAGGGGTTTCGTAAACCCCTAACTAATCTTTGATTGTTAAATTTTTTAAGCGGGCCACCAGCATCGTGTTGCGCGGGAGCATTCCTTTGACAGCATGACGCACCGCCGCGGAAGCGCCGCTCCTGCCGCGAAGTGAGCCGAGGCTCTCGCGTCGCAGTCCACCCGGATACCCCGTGTAGCGTGTGTACACTTTCTGCAGGCGCTTTTTCTCCGACATGTGGATCTTCGACGCATTCGTGATCTCCACCCTGACCTGCGAGCGCACGTGCGGAGTGTACGAAGCGTGAGTCTTGCCCATGAGGGCTTTCGCTGCCTCGCTCGCAACGCGGCCGAGGGCTTTACCTGCGGCATCTATTGCATATGTCGTTTGTTTGACGGTCGCCATATCATTTCTCCGACACAAACTCAATGCGTGCCGATTCGATCGCGCGTTTACCCACCCGGCCGAGTTTTATGATCCGCGTGTAGCCACCAGCACGTTTAGCGTAGCGCACCGCGAATATATCATGCAATTTTTTTACAGCCTCCGGCGAGCCGAGGCGTGATTGGACGGAGCGGCGAGATGCGATCGTGCTTTTCTTCGCACCTGTCACGAGTTCTTCTACGAATGGGCGAAGCTCCTTCGCGCGCGTGATCGTCGTAGTAATACCTTCCTGCAAGACAAGCGAGCGCGCAAGAGAGCGCAGGAGCGCCGTGCGCTGCCCTTTCTTCCTGCCCAGTGTCCGACCGCCCTTGTGATGCTTCATGGAATTACTGCGTGCGGAGGGTCAAACCGAGATTGGAAAGTGAGCGCTTGATGTCCTGCATACCTTTTTGCCCCAAGCCCTCTATCGCGAGTAAGTCATCCTCGCGCTTCCTGACGAGACCGCCGACGGTACGGATGGAGGCGTTGTCGAGTGCTTGCTCGACGCGTTGCGGCAAATGCAATTCGGTAATGCGGGTTTTCAACACCTCAGCGTCCAATGGAGCCGCGCGGTCGGAGTGATCGGCACGCGCAGCATCCGATGTCGGCATATTCTGCGCTTCACTCTCATCCTCACGGAAACCCACCACCGCCTTCAGCTGGTGGATCATTGTCTCGATAGCTCGCTCAAGGGCTTCGCGCGGCGCGATCGTTCCATCGGTCTCGATAAGAATGCGCAAACGATTGAAATCAGTGCGGTCGCCGACGCGCATATTCTCCACTTCGTAATTCACACGGCGGATAGGAGAGAAGATCGCGTCGAGCGCGATGGTACCGATATCTACGCGCTCTTTTTGATGCGCCTCCTTGGGAATGTAGCCGAGACCTCGCTCGGCGGAGAGTTCCATCTCAAGCGTCACTTTTCCTGTCACATCTGCGATGTGCTGCTCCGGGTTTAGGATCTCGACCTGGCCGGGCAATTTGAGATCCTTTGCACTCACTTCAAGCGGTCCCTTGACACTCAAACGGATCGTTTGGGGATCGTCGGTGAGAAGTTTGAAGCGAACGCGGCGTACGTTGAGCAAGATCGTCACCACATCTTCCTTCACGCCCTCTATCGTAGAGAATTCGTGGGCCACACCGGGGATCTTGACGTGTGTGACCGCTGCGCCGGGGAGCGAGGACAAAATGATGCGACGGAGGGAATTGCCAAGCGTATAGCCGTATCCAGGGTAGAGCCCGTCTATTTCATAAGTGCCGCTGCGATCTTCTTCCGCGACGATGCGAGGCTTACTGGGGAGCGCGATGTGGTAATCAGACATGTGTAAATTATTTTATGAATAAATACGAGCAGCGCGAATATAATGAATTACAAAATCTCACACCCAGCACCTTTTGTGCGGGTCTTGCTTAAGATTCGCCATTCTAACCTGTGAGCGGCGAGATTGCAAATAGTCCGATTTGTACATGAAGAGGTGCTGGGTAAGCGTTTCCTTACCTGCTATAGAACTCAAATACTGTCGCGTAATCTAGTCCTGCTTCGGCTCTCTGGTATGCTGGCTCTCCCTTGACCTTCACCTCAAGCAAATTCGCGTCGGCCTCTAGCCACTGCGGTACACTGCGCTTTTCCTCTGGCGCCCTATCAGCGAGGCCCGCGAAAAGAGGGCTTTTGCGGCTTCCCGCTCTCACCGCGATGGTCTCACCCGCTTTTAGTGCGTACGAGGGAGTTGTTATCCGCTTGCCGCCGACCACGAGATGCCCGTGTGAAATGGCCTGACGTCCAGCGCGCCTCGTGGAGGCAAAACCCGCACGGTAGATTGCATTGTCGGCCCGACTTTCCAGTAGCTTGTGTAGTGCCTCGGCTGGATGTTTGGCACGCATTGCAACCTGCACGTAATTGGAGAGCTGTCGCTCGGAGAGACCATACGTGAATCGCACGCGCTGTTTTTCGAGGAGTTGGCGACCGTAGTCGGACCCGCCGCGACGACCGCGGGGTTTTTGTTTGGCACGCGCCTCCGAAAGCGCGAACTTCTGCGTTTGCGTCTGCTCGAATACACCAGCGCCGAGGCGTTTTGCGATCTTGTATTTTGATTTAATTATCAGCATATTTTTAGACTCGACGCGGTTTGGGTGGCCTGGGACCATTGTGCGGTACTGGTGTGCGGTCGGCGATCTTCGATACCTCTATGCCTTTGCCTGCAAAACCACGGAGAGCAGACTCGCGGCCAGCGCCTACCCCCCTGATCACCACATCCACTTCCTTCACACCAATGATCTGTGCCTTGTCCCCGAGCAATTCTCCCACCTTTGCGGCGGCAAAGGGCGTGCCTTTCTTGGCCCCAGAGAAACCGAGTGCTCCTGCGGACGACCATGCCACGGCGTTGCCGGACTTGTCGGTCAGAAGCACTTTGGTGTTGTTGTAGGTGGCATGAATATGCAGGGTCGCCGCTGTGATGTTTTTCTTAGCGACACGCGCGAGGGAGCGGGATTTCATTCCTTGATCCACCGTACCGCCAGATTTTCTTATGATGCGCTTTTTTCCCATAGTTTATGTCTTTTCAAGCTTACGGCGGCCGCTGGTCATAGTCTTCCTGACGTTGCCGCGGACAGTGCGCGAATTGGTCTTGGTGCGCTGTCCACGTGCCGGCAGCCTTTTTGCGTGCCGACTACCGCGAAACGATTTAATGTCGCGCAGCCGCCGGATGTTGCCACTGATTTGCCGCCGCAATTCGCCTTCAACGGCGTGTTTTTCGACAGCTTCACGCAAGGCCGTCTCCTCCTTCCCAGATAGCTCCTTTGCCCTCTTACCGGCATCGATGCCGAGACTGCGAAGCGTATGCAGCGCGCGCGGACGGCCCACACCATAGAGCGCGGTGAGCGCGATCTCGAGACGCTTATCATCAGGAATAGTGACGCCGGCAATTCTCATAAAATATAATATTTTAAAGTCGCTCTACTACGATGTCTATACCTATTACCCTTGCCTCTGTTTGTGCCGCGGATCCGCGCAAATAACCCAAAGCCGCCCCCGACGCTTAACCGAGCGACAATGCAAGCAGATCTTTTTTACTGAAGCCTTGACTTTCATTAACGCTGCATTATTTAGAACTTCTATAATCACGTCCGCCTCACTATCCGCGCTCGGCCGCCATACGGGTCCAATTGGAGCTGAACCTTATCGCCCACGAGCACTTTGATGCGGTGCAGGCGCATCTTTCCGGCTAAATACGCTAGTATCGTACCATCACCGGATTGCAGCTTCACCCGAAATAGCGTGTTCGGAAGGGCCTCTTCAACGATCCCTTCCACGGTCTCCCCTTCAGCCATATCTGCGCGAGCGATAATAACAATAGAGCATTGGATAGTCAAGGCTGGGACAGCCCTATTCAGCGGCCTGTGGCACCTCCACCGTGATATGGATATCGGAGGCTTTTGATGGAAATGTCCGCTCCCAAAACGGTTCTATGCGAGCACGCGCAGACTGAACGCCCGGAAAATTGGAGACGATGGTCTGAAATGCTTGGCTGTTGCGCCCTGCGAGGGCTGCAGCGAGTGCCTCTGTATCCACCACCCACACGATCTCGGCCTGCCCCTTGAGGGTGAAATCAATCGGATCGTTTCCCCACGTAGCGTTGGCATCGATTAGCTCCACTGTAAATCCGTCTTTGGGCACGAGTCGTACAGTGCCATTTTCTACGTTTGCTGCGACGGTCTGTGCCACGATGGATGAAAATGCGTCGCTCGGAACCACAGCCACCTCCACTCGCGCAGCTTGGTGAATGCGCACAGTGCCCGCCGCCTCGGCGGTGTTTGGCATATCGGTAAACTGCACGCGGTAGGTGAGTACGGTACTCGCCTCGGAGTTTTGCGCGGCAAATAAGCTCTTTGCTTTCTCCTGTAGGCGCGCACGTACTTTGGCGACAGCCGCGCTCAAGTCACTTTCCGCGACTCCCGGCTGATCGCCCGAAAAACCACCTGTCGTCGAGGCGCTCGAATACGCATACACATCTCGGTGCATCGCTGCGTTCGATTCGAGCCCGGGGAGTGTAAAGCGCGCCGTCGTCCCGATATTGTGCGCGGCTCCCACCTGGTCTGCGACCACCGTTACGCTTACTTTACCGGGCGATGATCCCTGTTTGCCGGGCACCAGTATCTCGGCTGGTGCTTTGAATATCAGGCCAGTGGCGGTCGCGAAGCGTGTGTTTTTGATCAGCCTCACGGGCGCCGCTGAATAATTATTGACGACGGTGATGGAGCCTGAGGCTTTTGTTTCTCTGCGCTGCGTGCCACTCGAAGGCACCGACTCCGAATCTTCAAAATCGCTCGACTGCACGGTATAGGTGAGGCTCGTGCCAGAGTCGCCGACTTGCGGATAGGCGGTAAATTCTGTGGATTGGTCAAAAACCACAGGCTGCGATTGCGGAATTACGCTCACCGTGGTCCTCTTGAATACAAAAAGCGCCAGTAGGATCACCAGCGCAAGTACCGATACGCCCGTGAGGATCCAGAGCCACGAGCGACCACCCCTGCGCGGCCCCACTGGTCTCACACCCATCGCGCCCGTTCCTCCTTGGATC
>Ga0209542_10004882_pt1 | contig 27241 bp, 29 predicted proteins | sample RifCSPhighO2_01_FD_184028 | JGI IMG/M metagenome (GOLD analysis project Ga0209542, IMG submission 184028) | Soil microbial communities from Rifle, Colorado - Rifle CSP2_plank highO2_0.1 (SPAdes) (version 2) | ecosystem: Environmental > Terrestrial > Deep subsurface > Rock core/Sediment ...
ACTCCTAATGCTTAGGTCGGGAGTTCGAATCTTCCCAGGCGCGTTTATTTCTCTTCCAAAACAGCCTGCGCTGCTGCCAGTCGTGCGATAGGAACCCTATAAGGTGAGCATGAAACATCATTCAGACCAATCCTATGGCAGAATTTAACGCTTTCTGGTTCGCCGCCATGCTCTCCGCAGATGCCTAGCTCAATCTTTGGATTAACTTTTCTAGCAGCTTTGACGCATATCTCCATCAATTTGCCGACACCGGTCTGATCGATGCTTTGGAAGGGATCCCTATCATAGATGCCCTGCTCAACATAGGGTTTCAGGAATTTGCCTGAATCATCCCTGGAAAATCCGCATGTCATCTGAGTGAGATCATTAGTTCCAAAGGACATAAAGTCACATTCTCCTGCTATTTCCTCTGCAGTCAGCGCTGCTCTGGGAACTTCAATCATGGATCCCATCCAATAATCCTTACCTCTTTTCATCCCTTTTTCCTTTGCTACTTTTTCCACAATATCCCTAACGATATAGTACTCCTTGACATTGCCCACCAAAGGAACTTCTATCCAGGGAATGGCATTCTTGGATTCCTTTGCGGCATCTAAGATAGCATGAGCCTGCATTTCAGTAATCTCCGGATACTTGATGCCTAACCTGCATCCTCTAAATCCGAGCATGGGATTAAATTCATGGAGATTGCTGATTGTGTCTCTAATCTTCTGTTCATCTACGCCCAAGTCAGACGCTGCCTGGGTGATATCTTCATCTTCTTTAGGGAGGAATTCGTGCAGCGGTGGATCCAACAGTCGTATGATAACTGGCAAGCCTGCCATAACTTCAAACAGTCCTTTAAAATCCTCCTTCTGCATCGGCTGGAGCTTAGCGAGCGCTTTCTTTCTGCCCTGCAAGGTCTCTGCCAGAATCATCTCTCTTACTGCCTTGATCCGGTCGCCTTCAAAGAACATGTGCTCTGTCCTGCAGAGGCCAATGCCTTCGGCGCCAAATCCCTTCGCAACCTGGGCATCATGCGGAGTATCTGCATTGGTCTTTATCTTTAATTTTCTATATTCATCTGCCCATCCCATCAATTTTGCAAAGTTGCCTGACAGTTCAGGATCAACAACAGGGACTGCTCCTTTGATAACTTCTCCCGTGCTTCCATCTAAAGTGATACTATCTAATTCATTTAACTTCTGAGAACCTACCTTCAGTAGTTTCTTATCCTCATCAATAACTGCATCTGAACAGCCTGCAACACAGGGTTTTCCCATACCCCGCGCAACAACCGCTGCATGGGAGGTCATTCCTCCTCGGGAAGTTAGAATCCCCTGAGCAGCGTGCATCCCCTCGATATCTTCAGGAGATGTTTCTGTTCTTACCAGGATTACTTTCTCGCCTTCCTGAGCCAATTCGCCTGCCCTGTCTGCAGTGAAAACAATCTTGCCTACTGCTGCGCCTGGGGAAGCTGGCAAACCTTTTGCCAACACTTCGGCTTTTTCTTTAGCGATAGGGTCTAATCTTTTATGTAAAAGCTGGTCTAACTGATTGGGATCAATCTTCATAATTGCAGTTCTCTTATCAATAAGACCTTCTTCTTCCATCTCTACTGCAATCCTCAATGCTGCAGCAGCTGTTCTTTTGCCTGTCCTGGTCTGTAAGAGGTAAAGTTTTCTATCTTGGATGGTAAATTCCATGTCCTGCATCTCCTTGTAATGCTTTTCTAGTTTTTTATAGATCTTAACCAGTTCATCATAAATCTCAGGCATCTGTTTCTGCAATTCCTCAATATGTTTGGGAGTCCTGATTCCTGCGACAACATCCTCTCCCTGTGCATTCATCAGGTATTCGCCATAGAACTTATTTTCTCCTGTTGATGGATTTCTCGTAAAGCAGACTCCGGTACCTGATGTTTCCCCCAGATTCCCAAAGACCATTGTCTGCACATTGACTGCAGTACCATTCAATCCGGTAATATTGTGGATTCGTCTGTAAGCGATCGCCCGTTTGCTATTCCAAGACCCAAAAACTGCATCAATGCCCATCCTCAGCTGCTCCTTGGGGTCATTGGGGAACAATTTTCCTGCATGTTTCTTGACAACTTCTTTGTAACTTGCACACACTTTCTTCCAGTCTTGTGCGTCTAATTCAGTGTCCAACTCGACACCCTTTGTTTCCTTCACTTTATCCAAGACTTGCTCGAAATATTTATGATCGACACCCATGACAACATCTCCAAACATGTTTATGAATCTTCTATAGGCATCATAGGCAAACTTCTCGTTTGATTTTTTGGCTAACCCCTGAACAGAATTATCGTTCAAGCCAAGATTGAGAACAGTGTCCATCATGCCTGGCATTGAGATGGCTGCGCCAGATCTAACCGAGACCAACAAAGGATCCTGGGGATCTCCCAGTTTCTTTCCCATCTTTTTCTCAAGCTCTGCCAGCTTTTCATCAACTTGTGTAAGCAATCCTTCAGGATACCTCTTTCCTAACTTATAGAACTCAGCGCATGCTTCGGTTGTTACGATAAAACCAGAAGGAACCGGAATTCCCAGCGAAGTCATTTCCGCAAGGTTGGCTCCCTTGCCCCCTAAAACCTGCTTCATCTCCTTTTTTCCTTCAGTAAAACTATAAACCCATTTTGTCATGAAAATCCCTCCCTAAATAGGATACAATAACGTGTTTGGGGCACATTTATAAATTTTATGGGTTAAGCCCGCAGGGGCCATTTTTAGAAACGCTTTTAAAAGAGAATTGATTCTTGAACGTAATGGAAAGAGTAGACCCAAGGGTTACAAGAGCAATAGTGGCTGGTATAAACAGAGGGATGGATCCTGAATCTGTCTTCTTCAAAATTAGGGATTATGATGGTGTACGAGAACTTATTGCTCAGGCAGCAGACCGTGCGCTTCCGGAACCTGTGTTACCTTTCCCTAACTGGACCAGAGATAATTACTTAGGAAGATTTGATGAAATCTGCCATCAAGCGACCGGAAAGAGCATAGTAGATGCTGCGAGAGATCCGTCAATCGATGGGAGCGGGCATGACATTGTTAAGGCAGCAATTGAAGATGTTCACTAAATATATTTCTTCAGAATATCCATCGCTTTCTTGCCATCTATCTTTCCTTTGAACTTCTGCATTATCAGGCCCATGTACCCTCCCGGATTTAAACCGGGTTTTGATTGGACTATCTCCCTGATCTCTGCTTCAATGTCTGGGTCATCTATGGTAGCATATTTTTCCAGACCAAATGCGCCCTTGCTGTAGTCGATGATGATGTCCATAATAACGTCCTTGCTGACCTTACCCTGACCCAGATAAGAAAATATCTCTTCAAACTCTTTGTCTGTTAATTTGTTCGCATCAATGCTGAATTTTCTTTGAATTTCTTTTATGGTTGAGGTTAAGGTAGAGGCTATGAACGCAGGATTTATTTTTTTAAATTTTGAAACCAATGCTTCAAAGAGTTCTGACTTTCTGTTTTTTGCCAATGCCGTTGCCAAATCAGGTGTTATGGCGTATTTTTCTGCCAGTTTTTCTGTCTTGTCAGAAATCAGCTCTGGTTTTTCGATCTTATCCAACCGTTCCTTTGTGATTTTTATGGGAGCTACATCGGTTTCAGGATACATTCGTGCAGCACCAGGCATCGGTCGCAGGAAAGTTGTTGAGAAATCGGCCTCTGCCTTCCTAACGTGAGGATCTCCTTTTTTCTCTTTCAATTGCCTTTCAATCTCATTGTCTATGGTTTTTACTATTGATCGAATATCCTGGAAACCTTTGATTTCCACTCTAGGGTGGCCTTTGATGGACACATTGACATCTTGCCTTATTGTTCCGATGCCTCTTTTGCAGCCCCCTGTTGAGCGCAATGCCATCCCTAAGTATGAAGCTACCTCTTTTGCATGCTCAGGAGACTTAATTTCGGCAGAAGTTCCTATTTCTATCAATGGAATACCTAACCTATCAAGCCGGTATGTGGTTGAATTAGCATCTTCGGCAACTTTCTGCGCTGCCTCCTCTTCTAAACAGAGTGTAGGGATCATGACTTTTCCTTGAGATGTTTCGATGCACCCATTTGTCGCCACCAAAGCAGTCCTTTGGAATCCAGAAGTGTTTGATCCATCTACGACTGTTTTCCTCATGAATTGGATTTCATCGACAATTCTTGCGTTAAGAAGTTTAGCTACTGTTAAGGTGGTTTCTAAGGCCTGCTGGTTCAGCTGTTTTGGCGGTTCCTCATCATATTCAACTAAACAGGTATCTGCAGAATCTGATAGGTAGATGAACTGCTTTGATTTTTGCATCTCGTGCTGGGCTGCAACGTCCACAATACCTGTTTCCCCGGCTACAGCTCGCAGCCTTCTCATGACTTTGATGTTCGGTTCCTTGGTTGAATTTATAGCAGGACAGTCGCAGAAAAGTTTCTTTCCATCTAGTTGTTGATGAATCTCGATACCGCATCTGAAACCAAGTTTCTGATATTCAACCATGGGGTAGGATTGAATTGCTAACCTTTTTAAATTTATTGTGATTTCCGAGGTTTATGCCAAAAGTAGCTCCTCTTCTATTCACACCCAATTATCGATATAAACCATGGGGAATTCCTCGACATGTCCAGTCTGAAGTATTTCGCACAGAAGTTATGGACTTTTTGGGAGAGGTCTTTTTGATAGGTACCTATGCAGGTAAGGTTGGTTCTGGTTCTGAAGAAGTTTCAGCGCCACATTTGCAGTCGGGTGAGGCTGCTGGCGGGATAATCCGAGAATGGGGATCAGGTTATCTTGGAAAGCCCTTTTCACAAAGACTATGGGTAAGATCTGATAACCCATTATTGTATCATGGAAAACCTGAGGCGTGGTATGTGTGGAAGGTTAAAGGGAATGTCGAGATGGTTCATGGATTTGACCCGGCAGTTAGACCGAGCGATATTGAGGGTATGATTAGGGATGATTTTTTTGTTCATGGAACTCATGAGAATGAGTACTCATTTTACCATAGAATTAGACAAGTGTTTAGAACAACCAAGCTTCAGGAAGGGCAGGCATTCTACAATCAGCCGGGTAAGATCCATACCATGATGAGCTTAGATGGGGATAGTCATGCTATAATCCTTGAAACACAGAAAGGATATGGCGAAGGGTCGCTTACAATGACAACGAAGTTTCTTTGTGTCGGCACCTATGGGCTTAGCGTGCAAGTGCATCCATCCACGGAACAGGTCAGGGATGTAATTACTCATGACGGGAAGCTGAAGGGGTTGTTTATGAATGACCCCACATTAAGGTTATGCGATTTAGTGAGAAGTAACCGACAGACTCATGCTGGGGACTTTTTACAGTATGTGGATTTATCAGCCAATGATGGAGCACTCACTCCCTTTGAAGAAAGGGGAGACGGATGGCAGAGAAGAGAGCTTCTCTTCAATCATAATTTTTCAGTCAATGTTATTGATATTGATACAGGGGCTACCTTCCCTTACAAAAGTGACCATCACTGCTATGTGCATGGTGTCTTACTGGATGGAGAAGCCTTGCTCCGCTATAATGGTAGTACTCAACTACATGGAGTTATAACCTCCTTTTCGATTCCAGCAGCTTTGAGCGACAAAATAGTACTTGAGGGGACAAAAAAAGCAACTATAGCTTTTTTTGAAGAAAATCCAAATTAATCCAAAAACTCATCTACCTGTATTCGAGGATTTATTTCGCCCCGTAAATTGACTGGCATCAATTCCTTAACCTGCTCCTTATCTTTATAATTTCCCAATAACCAGGCTAATTTGATGAAGGCTGTTTCGGGCAGCATATCTTCGCAGTAAACAACCCCTGCCTTAGATAAATTGATTGCTGCAGTATACACATGATTATGCACCCTGCCAAACAAGCATTGAGAGGTCATTGCCACAACAGTTCCGGACTTTATGAGTTTTTCAATGGATTCAAGGATATGTATATTGAGCATGTGCGGTGGGTCAACAGGAGCATGCCCCAATCCAGTCCCTTCTATGATCAGGCCATCATAACCCTTGAAGAAGTCGAACTCTTCCTTGAACATATTGGGATGGCATTTGATAATGCCCACTTTATCTGCAAATCCATCCTTATAATTGAGCTTCTTTTCTGATTTCTTGGTGTAATCAGTCCTTATGAACTCAATTTTTCTGGTATCATAATTAATCCGTGCAATGGGAGTATCATTGATTGGTCTAAAGGCGTCCCTTCTGGAAGTATGCATCTTCCGTGTTTTGCAGGCAGGCAGTATGATTGAATTGTTATCTTCAGTATTTTCATGCATGCAGATCGCAACGCCTGCAAAATCTGATTTAGTGATGAACTCTGCGGCACATATCAGATTCATTGCTGCATCTGAAGATCCCCTGTCAGAGCTTCTTTGTGCACCCACCAAAAGGATAGGGATATTCACATTTTCCAAAATGAATGCCAACGCTGCTGCGCTGTAGGCCATAGTGTCAGTTCCGTGGGTGATGATGATGCCTGCAACGCCTTTTTCGACCTCTTTCTTGATTTCTTTTCCGATCTTCTGATAATGGGTAAATCGCATGTCTTCTGAGAACATCTGTTCGATCAATCTTGAATCGAAATTAGCTATTTTTTTCAATTCGGGAAACATCTCTACTAATTCAGCAGGATGGAATTTCGCAATGACACCGCCTGTTTCATAGTTTACTTTAGAGGCGATTGTGCCTCCGGTATGCAAGATAGATATCTTGGGAAGATTATTGCCAGCGGCTAATTTTTTCTCTTTATTTTCTTCTTTTTCTGAATATTTCTTCACTAATTCCACTTTCTTTACGTTCTTTTTGTCAAATCCCACGTTATAGCCAGAATCCAGTTTTATGACTATTGCATCAGATTCTTCGTTAGGCATCAGGATGCCTTCAAAAACTTTGTTGGAGGTACCAGAAATCTTTGATTTCTCAGTACCTTCAACTACACCATCCTTGGTGATCACTTTAACTTTGTCTCCGGGATTAGGCAATGTCATTCACCTGTATGATGTGATATCCAAACTGGGTTTTTACCGGCCTTGAAATTTCGCCTTTCTTGAGGCTAAAAGCAGCTACTTCAAATTCCTTGATCATCTGATTCCTGCCAAACCATCCTAAGTTGCCGCCTTTCTTTGCTGATGGGCAGATCGATTTCATTTTAGCAACTTCAGCGAAGTCTTTGCCGTGAGTAACATCATAGAAAATAACATTAGCCTCTGGCTCTGTTTTCACCAGGATATGGGATGCATAAACCTTGTTTGGCATGGGAGGGAATAAAATAAGGTGCAATATAAAGGTTTTGCATTATCCAAGATATATGTAATCCTATCTACTCCCTTAATCCTGCCACTTGTATTCTACTCCAATCTTGCCAATTTCTCTTTTAGATGGTTGACCTTCTTGCCAATTGATGCAAAAAATATCCCCAGGATTAGGTCGGTATGCGATATTATAAAAAAGAAATCAGAAAGTAGGCCATCTGGCCCTGCCTGATTATAATTCTGTAAGGGAGGAGTTGCACAAGCAGTTCATGTCATCAGGGCATCATGATAATTACTTCAGGGGCGCTGAAAAGAAATCATATTCACATTTCATGGCATAGCGATAGGCGTGCCGAATCTCTGGTATATCTTGAGCCATTCTGTCAAGCAGAGTCTCCATTGTTTTAGCAAGCTGCTGCATATCTTCGCTAGCATAGGTATCAATCCATTTGATATACGGGGTATTGAGGGAAATAGTGCCCTGTAGTCTGGTTCCCAGCCAAGCATAGAGAACCATACAAGGAGCCATCGCAGCGACTATCTCAGCAACGCTGTCCTGCCATGCGGTTTTCTGCAAAAAGTCAGTATACGCTTGGCATTGCGGAAAAGGCGTAACGCTATCAATTTCGATGCCCATCTCCCTGCTGTAAGCGGCGTGGAGGTTCAGCTCTTTCAGAACTCCACCCATTAGATTATGAAAAATCTTAGCTGTTTCGGTGTCATCGCACCTGGCGATAGCTAATGCAAACGCTTTTCTGAATGCTCGCAGAAAGAATGCGTCTTGGGCTACATAACGTTTGAACGCTTCCTTGTCAAGGGAGCCATCTGCTAAACCTGTGACAAATGGATGAACCAAGCATCGCTCTGCAATGTCTGCATTCAAGGACCACAGCTTCCTCGCCAAACCTTCATTCAAGGACCGTCACCTTCTCTTTCAGGTGACCAAAAGGATATGGCCGCCCATGGGCTTGAAATAGCAGCGAGAGTACACATGGAACCGCCAGAGCCACCACAAAGCTCCAGAGCAGGCTGCCACGAGAGTAAGATGGATCAGGGAAGATGAACGCTCCTGCCACAATTCCCGCAAGGCTTGACAACAAAGCAGTTTTACCAGAGTATTTTTGGGCAAACATACCGAAAAAAGTGGGGAATGCAGCTGCGGCGCATACCAGATCGGCAACTAAAAATAAGTACAGCACAGACCAGCCTTGTATTGCAACCAGAATTGCCAAGCCTGCAAGGACAACAGTAAAGCATCTTCCCACTACCAGGACATTTGTTTTTTTCAGATTAGGCTTGAGCCTCACGAGGTCTACGGCAAACAGGCTTGCTAATCCATTCAGCAATGAATCAATACTGCTCATGACCAATGCTACTGCCAAGATCATTGCAAGAATCGTTATCCAAGTAGGACTATGCCCTAAGAAAGTCAGCATTGCAACTGAAGGATTTTCAGCCTGCCCAGTGCCTATGGCAAAGATACCGAAGATTCCTGCAACAATGATAATGGGGAATACAATCCAGCCTGCCTTGAGGAAACCCTTTGCCATTGTTGCAGCATCCTTTGCGGCAAATGCCCTCTGCCAGTTGGCTTGGTTGAAGAGTTCTGCTCCCACAATAGCTATTATCAGGCTAGCTGCAAAAGCGAGCCCTCCAGGGAAAGTGATGCTGAAAAGTTCAGGAACTGCATCCTGAGCAACACTCAAGATCTGAGCAAATCCTCCTACAAAATACAAACTTGCAGCAAATATAATTACCAGAAGAGGAAGTATGAACCAAAACTGGACCCTGTCTGTAAAAACAGTGGCTTTCAGGCCGCCTACGGTAGTGTATAAGACTGTACCGACACCAATAACTACGGCGGTAATCGCCAAAGGTATGCCAAAGACTATTTCTGCTGCCAATGCAATACCTGTCAGCTCTGCTGCAAGATACACACTCATGTAAAATATAGTAATGAGGATGACAAGAAGGTACATACCTTTTCCGTATCTTAAATATGCATATTCGCTGATAGTGTGGCCCATCGGCATACGCATCCTTAATTTCCTTCCGAGCCAAGCAAATATCATGACTGCAAACGCACTTCCAAAGCCATAGCCTATTACAGCTACCATACCCCCAGTTATGGCTGCTTCTGCGGGACTGAAGAGAATCCATGCACCCATAGCTGACGCTACTAAAGTGCCGACTAAAGCAGCCTGGCTAAGGGAATTTCTCGAAACCACATAATCCGATAATGAAAATTTCTTGCCCCTGCTATGCAACAGCCCGATGACTGTGAATATCACAGCTGTTCCGATGATTATCCATATTCCATAATCCATGTTTATCCCCCCTGTAGTTTATGTACAAATTGTCTTGTTGTTTCTTCGACATCCTCTGCTTCTACGATAGCTGAAATTACAGCTACGGTCTTTGCTCCTGCTGCAAGGACTTCACCTATATTACTAAGCTTGATACCGCCGATTGCAACAAATGGTGTCTTAAGATAAGGTGCCACTTCCCTGATGAGCCTTGAAGTAACTGGATTGGGCTTTTTTCTGGTGGGGAAGATTGGCCCTATGCTGATGTAATCTGCTCCCTCGTCCTGGGCTGCCCATGCCTGTTCCTTTGAATGTGTTGACTTACCAATACACATCCTGCCTACAATCTTCCTGGCTTCTGCAATGGGCATATCGCTTTGACCCAAATGAAGGCCGTCTGCTGCAATATCTTTTGCAACATCAGGGTAATCATTGACTATGAATAAAACGTGGTGATCCCTGCAAATCTTTCGTAACTTAATTGCTTCCTTCCAATATTTTTCCTTGGGCCAGTCCTTCTCCCTCAATTGGACAATTTTTACTCCGCCTTTGATGGCTGCTTTTACTATCTCAGCATTAGTCCTGCCTTTACTCAGATTTTCTTCAGTAACTAAGTACAGTCCAGGAATCATTTCAGTCCTTCCTGGGGGCTTGAAGCGCTGGCATACATCTTTTTTCCCATCCGGCCTGCCTCAAATGCTAGTCTTCCAGCCAGTGCAGCATGCTTCATTGCCTCTGCCATCTTAACTGGATCTTTGGCCAGGGCAATTGCTGTGTTAAGCAATACTCCATCCGCACCAAGTTCCAGCGCAACAGACACATCCGATGCTGTTCCTACTCCAGCATCCACAATAATAGGCACATTTGCCTGTTTGAGGATAAGCCCGATAGTTACTGGATTTAAGATGCCCTGACCTGACCCTATGCAGGAACCAAGAGGCATTACTGCTGCAGCCCCTGCTTTTTCCAGCTTTTGCGCCATGACCACATCGTCATTTGTATAAGGAAGCACAATAAAACCTTCATCAACGAGTTTTTTGGTTGCAGACAATGTCGCTTCAGTGTCAGGCATCAAGGTTTTCTTGTCTCCAATCACTTCTAGCTTGATGAGGTCTGTATTACAGGCAGCCCGAGCCAGGCGAGCAATTCTCAAAGCTTCATCCTCTGTATAGGCGCCTGCGGTATTAGGCAGTAGTTTGTATCTCTTAGTATCGATAAAATTAAGCATATTCTCCTTAGGGTTTTGCAGATTTACACGCGAGATTGCTACAGTAATCATCTCGGCACCTGATGCTTCATGCGCTTTCTGCATGATCTCAAAATTCTCATACTTACCAGTGCCTACAATAAGGCGCGAGTTAAGTTTTACATTGCCTATCTTTATCATGTTCATCCTCCCCCTACAACGGTTACAATCTCAATCTGGTCATTCTCCTTTACAGACTGATGTGCAAAGGCTTCCCGCTTTATAATGACCTTATTTAATTCGACCACTACCTGCTTGGGCTTCAATACAAAATGATCCAAGAGCTCTAAGACACTTGCTGCCTTAATGTCCTGCTCCTGCCCGTTAACTATTAGTTTCATCTTACTGCATACACCTTATTGGGAATTCCGGTCATTATCTCTTGCTCAATAAGTTTTGATGTTAGAGGCGCAAGCAATATGCCTGTCCTGAAATGGCCAGCAGCCACATGAAGGCCCTCTTTCACTTTACCGATAATGGGCAGGCTATCCTCATTTTTTGGCCTCAGACCGGACCATATCTCTATTAGGGGGCAATTCTTAAACCGGGGAATGAACTGGTGAGCAGCGGCCTTGAGTTCTGCGATGCCTGCTTCTGTCGGGTGGTCTGCAAAACCCACATCATCCATGGTTGAACCAATGATCATGCTTCCATCTTTTCTCGGGATGGCGTAATGAGGATGATGGACAAGTATATATCCATTGGTACGCAGACTTTTTGCATCATAGCGTATCATCTGGCCGCGTATGGGAATTATATGTGTCTGATCCAGAAGTTGTGATGTCCAGGCACCAGCGCAAATTATTGTCTCTGAGGCTTTCCTTTCTCCTTTTTTTGTCTTTACACCAATAACAGTATCAGTTTCCATTAGGCCTGTTACCTCATTGTTCTCCTCAATTAAAACATCAAATGAGGATAATGCCTTTCTCAAGGCTGCAACCAGGTTTCTATTGTTGACTTGAGCATCTGAGGGGACAAACAAACCTGCCACCACAGATGCATTTATGGCTGGCTCTTTTTCCAGTACTTTTCTCCTGTCCAGCAGATCTGCCTGAAAACCGTTTTCTTTTACAAAGGTCTGCTTCTCCTTGAGTTTTGCTTTCTCTTCCTCATCAAATGCGAGTATGATGCCCCCTTTAGCCTGATACTCGACGTCCATTCCAGAATCTTTTTCGATTTCCGCAACGAAAGCAGGATACATTGATGCAGAATCCATGCATACCTTCAGGAATTGCGGATCTCCGCTGTTCTCTTTCACCGGCTGTATCATGCCGCCAGAAGCCCAGGAAGCCTTGGTGCCAACCTTCTCTTTTTCGATTATTAGCACTTTCTTGCCTCGCTTAGCTAGCCTATATGCTATGGAAAGGCCAATCAAGCCTGCTCCTACTATTATCACATCAGTTTCCGATGTATTTTGCGATGGTCGATTTTGCATCTTCAATATTTTTTGCTTTTATGAGTATCCTCCCATTCTTAAAGACCGACAGATTCTTGAAAAACAAGCAGTTGTCATTTCCCTTAACATTTCCAATCTTTTTCCATTTTTTCTGAAGTGCTGGTAAATCAATATTTTCCTGAAAAAGCTTGTAGAGGTTTGAGCATTGGTACTCGATAATTGATTTCTCTTTTTTTCCTGAAAGATATTCCAGATTTCCATTGCACGCTGGACAGCGCTTGTCCTTGACAGTATGTATAGCTGATACGCGCATCCCGGTCAAATGAAAGAGCTGCTGTTCATTGAAACTTCCCGTGAGATATCGTATGCATTCATGCACTGACAGCGCAGCGATGATGTGGGAGGTGGTATTGAGTATTCCTGCAGTATCACATGATTCTAGTCCCTCCACTTCCTGGAAAGTGCATCTGAAGCAGGGAGTTTCTTTTGCAGTCAACATGACATTGCCATGGTCTGAGACGCAGGCTGCATATATCCATGGAATGCCTGCTTTCCTGCTGAAATCATTGATGAGGAATCTGGTGTATAGATTGTCAGTGCAGTCCAGAATAAGGTCAGAATCCGCAAGGAGCTCGCTGATATTTTTATGATTGATGTCAGTGATCATTGCTTGTATCTCAATTTCTGAATTGATCTCTCTCAACTTTTTTTCCGCAACTTCTGCTTTGGGGAATCCTACCTCTTTTTCCGTATAGAGAGTCTGCCGTTGGAGATTGGTAAGCTCAATCCTGTCTCGGTCGAATAGAGTAATTGAACCTATGCCTGCCCGTGCTGCAAGTTCAGTAGCCACACTGCCTACGGCGCCTAAGCCTACGATTGCAATTCTTGCTCTTTCTAATTTTTTTTGACCCTTTTTTCCCAAAACAAGCTCCTGGCGTGAATATCTCATAATAGCCTCTTTAGTTTGTGAACTGCATCCATCGCGTCTATGCCGCAGACATAGGAGATAGGCTCAATCCCAAAAGATCCTTTGTGAATCAAAAGGTCAAAATCATGTGCTTTTGTGTGATACATGTTATCTGCCACTGCAGCCTTTAGGCTTGCTTTCCTAATCCGCTTCCGGATATCATCAGAGTATTTGATGTTAAGTATAGCTTTTATCTCCGGCTGCTTTTTCCTCAAATCCAATAATAAGGATGCCAAGTGATCACTCGCACCAAACTCTGGCTCCAGATAAGTCTTCAGCTGGCCCCTGATGAAGATGAGGCCACCGGGGATTGAGGCAATGTCTTTCTTGGTAGCCCCTTTGTCCCCAATCATTGCAATATTCATCTTTACTTCAGGAAGCACAGGCTTACAATCGAGGTCTCTCAGAGATTCCAATGCTGCGGTAATAGCATGCAAGATGTCTGATTTTTCATCAGTCAATATCTCTTCTTTGGTTGCAATGTACTGGTCACCAGACTCGGGGATTACCTCAGTGGTAATGATGTGGGAAAAAAGAGTCTTTTTTCCCTTGTTGATCTCTCTAAGTAGGTTATCTGCAAGGTCCCCATAGCGATCGCTTGTCTCAGCTAGATAATTGCTCACCATTGGCTGTGTCACATCAAGCAGATGGGATATCTTGGACTGGGTGTAGCCTTGTTGGTGTAGTTTTCTCGCTAAGGCAGAACGAAATGCTACCACATCCTTGACCACCAGGCATCTTACCGGCATATAAATCATTTATAGTTTATTATAATTTATTTATAAAACTTTCGCACAAAGGTTAAATAGATGCTGGCTTTTCTTCCTTGCATGAAAGCGCTCACGATTGCGGGAAGCGACTCAGGAGGAGGAGCTGGCATCCAGGCTGACCTGAAGACATTTGCCGCTCTCGGAATCCATGGATCCTCAGTCATCACTGCCATAACTGCCCAGAATTCAAAAGAGGTTACTGCAGTCTGCAACACGCCTTTGCCGATCATCAAAGCCCAGATCGATGCGGTCCTTTCTGACATCGGCTGTGATGCTATCAAGATCGGAATGTTATCCAATGCTGCTATTATAGCTACTGTTGCTTCTTGTCTTAAGGATGTTTCTGTACCAATAGTTTTGGATCCGGTCATGGTGGCAGCATCAGGCGCAAAACTGCTCGAAGACTCGGCGATTGCTGCCCTCAAGAAGAGTCTCTTTCCTTCAGCGACTATTGTGACGCCAAACGTACATGAAGCTAGCGTATTAGTGGGATATGAAATCCAGAACAGAGATGATATAAAAAAAGCTGCGGCGGATATCCTCAAACTGGGATGTAAGAGTGCCCTTATGAAAGGCTCCCATCTCAATACAAAAGAAGTTTTAGATTATTTTACTGATGGAAAGGAAGAATTTTCTCTTACCAAGAAGCGTATTCCGAAAGAAGGCCATGGTACTGGATGTACTTTATCTTCAGCTATCGCAGCATACCTTGCCAAGGGTGAAAGCCTTGCTGATGCAGTCAAGAAAGCTATAACATATACACAAAATGCATTAGAGCATGGCTATAAGGCAGGTTCTCAGAATTATGTATTAAATCATTTCTGGCAAACCAACGATACATTTTGACTGGTTGTAGAATATTAACCAAAATAATTAGGCATCTCTTCCTTCATCTGCCTGCCTTTTGCTGCGGAGAATTGTCTGCCCAGGTCCTCATATGCCTTATCGACTTCTTTGGTTATAGAAGGCGGCACTTTCTCAAGAGCCCCCTCAAAATGTTTTAGTGTTACCGATTTGGCATTCAGATTTTCCCTCAAAGCCAAAATTGCAGCCTCCCTACATACAGCTTCGATATCCGCACCAACGTATCCTTGAGTTTTCGAAGTTAAATAAAACAAGATTTTCTCTTTATCACCCATACTCTTGTATTGATTTATTGTCTCATCGCGTTTGTCTTTTTTTCCAAAAGTTACAGATGCCAGTTTTACAACTTTGTTAATTTCTGCCTCGACCTTATCCAATTCCTTAATCTCTTCTTTTGTCTGGCCCAGTGGCATATTCTTGGTATGAACCTTGAATATCTCTAATCGTGATTTCTCATCAGGAGCAGTAGCCAGGATAATCCGGTCAAATCTTCCTGGGCGCAACAGTGAAGTATCGATAATGTCTGGCCTGTTGGAAGCGGCAATTATGACGACATCATTCATCTCCTCGAGGCCATCCATCTCAGTCAGCAGCTGATTCACTACAGTTTCAGTAACGTGAGCGCCGCCTTCATGTGAGCCTCGGCGTGGTGCTAAGGAGTCAATCTCATCGAAGAATATTATGGTGGGAGCAGTCTGGCGTGCTTTCTTGAATATCTCTCTGACTGCTTTTTCGGATTCACCAACCCACTTAGATAGTAATTCGGGTCCCTTTACTGCAATAAAATTTGCTTCAGACTCATTTGCCACTGCCCTTGCCAACAAGGTCTTTCCAGTACCCGGAGCACCATAGATAAGGATTCCTTTTGGGGGCTTAACACCCATCCGCACGAAACTTTGGGGATGCTTCAGAGGCCATTCGACTGCCTCTTTCAACTCCTGCTTAACTTCCTCAAGACCGCCAATATCTGTCCATTTTGTAGTTGGTTTCTCAATAAATACTTCCCGTAAAGCAGAAGGCCGTACTACCCGCAAGGCTTCCCTAAAATCCAATTGCGTTATCATCAATTTTTCCAGAAGTTCTTTGGCAATAGTTCCCTCTTCCCTCAATTTTAGGTCAGGCAGCACTCTTCGTAGAACTACCATGGCTGATTCTCTCGCCAAGGCTGCCAAGTCAGCTCCTACAAACCCGTAGGTGATGGATGCCATCTCATCCAGGTCAACAGCATGCTTCGCATCTTTCAATAAAGGCATGTTTCTCGTATGGATCTTGAGTATATTGAGCCTGCCTTCTTTGGTAGGAACGCCTATCTCAATTTCCCGGTCAAACCTGCCTGGCCTTCTCAGTGCAGGATCAAGTATGTTGGGAACGTTAGTAGCAGCAATGACAACCACTTTGCCCCTGCTCTGTAGGCCATCCATATTAGCCAATAATTGGGCGACAACCCTCCGCTCAACCTCTCCCTTGGTCTCTTCGCGTTTTGAAGCAATGGCATCTATCTCGTCAATAAATATTATGGAAGGAGCGTGCTTCTGGCCTTCTTCAAACTTCTTCCGTAAGTTTTCCTCAGACTGGCCATAATATTTGGACATGATTTCAGGGCCATTGATGACTATGAAATGGGAATTGGTTTCGTTTGCAACAGCTTTTGCCAGCAAAGTCTTTCCGGTGCCTGGAGGGCCATGAAGCAGGACTCCCTTAGGGGGCTCAATGCCCAAGCGCTCAAAAATCTCAGGATGCTTTAAGGGAAGCTCAACCATCTCCCTAATTTTAGTAATTTCCTCATGCAGGCCGCCAATATCTTCATACGTAACTTCAGGGGCAACTTCCTCAGTTACTTCTACTGCCTCTGGATTGAAGACAACTTCAGTCTGCTCTGAAACAATGACTGCCTGCTTAGGAGTGGTGTCAACCACGATGAATTTTAAGTCACCAAATCCAAAACCCAGAAGGCTTTCGTCCAGAATATTGAAAACATCATCGAAGAAAGGTGATTCACTCAGCGCAGTCCTTCTTCTCCTTTGGCCGCCTAATGCCACAATGTCACCTTTGATAAGCGCCCTGCCCAACAAACCTTGCTTAAACAACTGCGGAGATGCCCTGATCATGACGTCTTTCTTAGTAGGGGCGATGGTAACTCTTTTGGCTTCCTTTATATCGGTTTTCTTTACTGTTACTAGCTCTCCAATACCTGTTTTGGCATTCTTTCTGACAATGCCATCCATGCGGATCAGGTTTAGACCTATGTCGCCGGGATATGCCCTATCCACAATGGCAATAGTTTCTCTGTCACCTTTAAGGGCTATTATGTCTCCAACCCTAACACCAATTTCTGCCATGTAGTTAGAGTCAATTCTAATTATGCCTTTGTTTACATCATCCTGTATTGCTTCGGCTACTTTTAGCCTGATTTCCTTCACAGCCATGGTACGCTAAGAAATAAAGCCCTTTTATAAAAGTTATGATTTCTGCTCTGGTTCCTTTATATTGACCTTGGGCAATGGAATGGGCGGGGGCAGATTGACCTCTTGGCTTAAAATGAGGGCCAAAATGTTTCCCTTTGCCAGGATTGTATTTAGAATGTTCTTCATAACTTCAGTTTCGACTTTCTGGCTCTTCTTCCATTCTTCCAGAAGCTTTTTCGCCTTATCGGCTGTTTCAAGATATAATAAATCTCCGCCCAAGTTGATATTCCCCACCTTTGGCTCATACTTGGATGAGAATTCGAAGCCAAACCTGAGTGCTTTCTGCTTCTCTTTAGCTAAGGGAAATGGGATCTCCACCATGTCCTTTATCGAAACATTGTTGCTGATACTTACCTTGCCGCTGACAGAACCTTCCCGCTTGACATCTATTGTTGTAAAATTAAATCCGACTATTGTCATTGAAATCCCTCCTCTTCTGAGTTTTGCGGCATGATATTTAAAGGTTTCTACAAAAAATTATTATAGTTAGGTAGTATTTTGAGTTTTAGATACAATGTATAAGCTCGTTTGTTTTGACGTTGATGGCACCTTAGTAGACAACATAGTCTTTTCCTGGCAGCTGTTCCATGATCACTTCAAGACTGATGAAGCAGAACGGAAGCGGAATATGGAGAAATATTTCAATGGAGAAATAAGCTACTTACGGTGGGCTGAGCTGGACATACGGATGTGGAAGGAAAAGGGTGCAACCAAGAAAGATTTCCTAAATGCTTTACAGCACAATAAAGTGAAATTGATGCGGGGGGGCTTAGAGACCCTTACGGCCTTAAAGGAAAAGGGAATGAAGTTAGCAATTATCTCTGGATCATTGAATGTTGTCCTAGAGTATGCCTTGCCCGGCTATAATGATTATTTTGATGATGTGTTCTTAAGCTGGATACATTTTGATGAAAAAGGCCACATCAAGAAAGTGGATGTGACCGAATTTGACATGATGCAGAAAGCTGATGCATTGAAGAAAATTGCAAAAAGGGAGGGATTAGCCCTTTCTGAATGTGTTTTTGTGGGAGACCACCATAATGATGTCAAGATTGCACAGGAAGCAGGATTAGGCATTGCGTTTGATGCAAAGGATGATGAGCTGCGCAGGGTAGCGAATGTCATTGTTGACAAGAAAGATTTAAGAGAGATTCTGAAGTTTATTATTTAGAGGCAGGATCCGATCACGGCTCCCATAGCTGTTGCATATTCTGCATTGGGGGGAATTGATATAGGAATCTTTGTAAAAGTAGAAATCCTCTGAGTGATAATCTTCCTGAATATGTTCGAAGTGACCAATCTCCCAGTCAATACAATCTGCGACTGCTTGCAGGCTGCAGCCCCCAACACTGCCAAAGTGCCGATGGTCTGGGCAGCCATGTTCATTAAAGCGAGAGCTATATCTTCATCTCGGTAATTCTTAAGATTGCCAAAATGGGAAGCTGTTGCGCTCGGAGGCAGCAATCCAATCCCCTCAGGATAGATATCCTTCAACTGCAGGTCAACATTATCCAGATTTCCTTTTGCCGCAAGCGCTTCTATTTTGGTCAAGTCTTCCTGGCCTATCAGCATCTTGGAGAGGCCGGTAATGGTCCTGCCACCCAAAGCAGTGCCTCCGACATGACCCATTTCCACCCCGCATGAGACTAAAGCGGTACCTGAGCCTATACTTACCACCAATGCCTCCTTTTTCTTTGAAACGAAAAGACCGCCCAGGCCGATTGCCTTGATCTCATCCACATGCTTTATGGGAATTCCCTTAACTTTGGTATCATATTTGTAGGAGTATGCACCGGTTATCGCTATCAACTCTGGGTGGCTGCCCGTGAGCTTAAACAGGATGAAATCGAGGTTCTCGTTACTTTGGAAATTGAGGGTTTTTTTGATGGATTCCCCTTTCATAAGGACTGCATCCGTGAAGGAACTGCCAAAATCTACGCCGAGTATCATGTTAGTTCATCCAGCATCTTATTGGCCATATCTTGCTTAGAGATGTTTATAAACCTTTTTTTGAATCTGTTGTTAATCAAAAGGAAATCTGCTCTGTCTGCCTGCAATGATTTCTGGCTGTTAGCAATGATCATATCAAGATTCTTCTCTTTTAATTTTTTTACTGCATTCGTAACTAAGTCCTTTGTTTCCAATGCAAAGCCAATTAACTTCTGTTTCTTCTTTTTTTTTCCTAACTCGTGGAGGATATCAAAATTCCTTTCTAATTTTAGGAAAAAGGGTTTATCTTTTTTTATTTTTTGTTTTGATTGCTTTACCTTGAAATCAGCCACTGCTGCTGCCATGATAACCACATCAGTTTTTTCGTATTTTTTAAGAATAGCGTCTTTCATCTCTTCTGCTGTCTCAATGTCTATAATCTTTACATCTGCGGGAGCTTCTAAGTTTGTGGGACCGCTGATCAGAGTCACTTTTGCTCCTCTTGCAGCGGCTGCTTCTGCGACTGCATAACCCATTTTTCCAGAACTTCTGTTGGTGATGACCCTCACCGGATCGACAGGCTCCTGTGTCGGGCCTGCAGTTACCAGTATCTTTTTTCCCCTCAGATCTTTTTTCCTGAGCAGCAGCTCTATCTTTTCTGCTATAGCGTCAACATGCGCTAACCTGCCAACTCCCCTATAACCGCATGCAAGCATGCCTGATTCAGGATTGATAAAATGGTAGTGCAGATTCCTTAATTTTCTCACATTTTCCTGCACTATAGGATTCTGCCACATATGCGCATTCATGCTGGGGCAGATCAAGACCAGTGCTTTAGTTGCCATGATCGTTGTGGTCAGGAGATCATCGGCAATGCCATTCGCAATTTTTCCGATTATGTCGGCAGTCGCCGGGGCTATAACAAATACGTCTGCAATGTCTGCCAATGAGATATGCCTCATCTCCTTGTTATTTTTTAGGTATGCTTTGTAGTTTATTTTCTTATTGAAGAGGTCGGTGACAACAGGATTTTTCGTTGCTTTTTCAAACTCTTTGGGGGAGATTAGATGGTTGGCATGTTCTGTCATTATCACATGGATAGAATGGCCTTTGAGCTTCTTCACCAGATCAAGCACCTTATAACAGGCAATGCCGGATGTAACTCCAATAACAATGTTCATGGTTTCACATCCAGTATTATATTATCTATAAGACGGGTGGTACCAAAATAAGCCGCTACTGCGATGACAATCTGTCCTTTTAACGCATCCAATTCATGGAGTGTTCTGGCATCCCGTATTTCGATATAGTCTATCTTTGCAGAAGTCTGCTGCAATTCTTTTTTGATTGCATGCCTGACTCCTGCAGCTCTTCTCTCGCCGTTCTGTATCAATGCCTGTGCAAGTTCCAATGATCTGCAGAGGACTGCTGCCTGTTTACGTTGATCCTCGTTCAGATATTTGTTCCGTGAACTCATGGCAAGGCCGTCTTTTTCCCTGAAAATGGGGCAGGTAACTATCTCAATTGGAAAATTCAGATCCTTGACCATTTTCCTGATTACCAGGCTCTGCTGGTAATCTTTCTGTCCAAAATATGCTTTATGGGGTTTGACAATGTTGAACAATTTCGACACGACTGTTGCAACCCCCTGGAAAAAATGTGGTCTGGAAGCGCCGCACATAGGCTTTGAAAGCCAGTCAACCTCTATAGAAGTCAGGGGGGAAGTGTACATCTCATTATCATCAGGGTAAAAAATCAGGTCAACCTTTTCTTTCTTGCACATCGCTGCATCTGTCTTAAAATTCCGGGGATATTGCGCAAAGTCTTCGTGGGGTGCAAACTGAAGGGGATTCACATATATGCTTACCACCACAATATCAGTTTCCTTGCGTGCTCTGCGTATCAGACTGAGGTGGCCCTCATGCAGGCAACCCATGGTAGGAACAAAGCCTATAGTCTTGCCTTTGGCTCTTGCGGAATCAGCAAATGCCTGCATTTCCCTGATGTTTTCCATTACCTTCATAGAAAGTAAGAAGGTGAATTTGTTTTTAAACTTATTTGAATAATATTTATATAGTTTGGCCATTTTCTATGTGGCATCATGGACTATCAATCCCCCTCCACAGATTATCAAACGATAGAAAGGAACCAAAGAAGTATCCCTGAATGCTTAAGGAGGTACACAACTTCTGCTAAAATGGCAATTGTAGCTGGATTAGCTGCAATCTTGGTTTCAGGTTGCGCCACAGATCCTGAGTATCGGTCTATCAATGACTTGTTCAGGCAGCATCCCGGAGACCCACCAACCAAAGTAATTTCCATCGATGTTAATTAATCGAAGGAATGGTCTGGGCTAGGGAATTTTTTAGTTTTGACCTCAGAAATATATATTTTTATTGCTTTTTCTGCCTCATTTCCAAGCTCTCCGAATCTTTTTACGAACTTTGGCTTGAATTTGCTGAAGAGACCGAGCATGTCGTATAGAACAAGGACTTGCCCGTCGCAATACGGACCTGCGCCGATGCCAATGGTTGGTATGGAGATTGATTCAGTTATCTTTTTTGCCACATCTGTCTGGACCATCTCAAGCACAACAGCGAAAGCTCCGGCATCTTCTAACTGTCTGGCCTGCTTCAATAAGCTTTCGAAGGTACGATGCACTACCGGTTTTACCGCTGTCTGAGGAAGATGACCTATATGACCCATGACCGGTATGCCCTTACGGGTAAGTTCGTTTACAACCTCGGGAAGACCCTCAAGCTTTACCGCATCTGCTCCTGCTTTCATCAGCTTGTGTGCGTTTTCAAAAGCGTTCTCCTCGGCTCGGTAGGGCATATCAGCAACTATGAATGAAGCGGGAGCGCCTTTCCTTACTGCGTGAGTATGCCGCAGCATGTCCTGCATAGTTACCTGCTGCGTGGAATCGTAACCAAGAACCACATTCCCCAAGGAATCTCCGACGAGAATCAGATCAACTGATGCGGCCTCAAGAATTGAGGCGAAGGATGCATCATAACAGGTAAGGACTGTAATCTTTTCTTTCCCCTTGAACTTTTTGATATCATCGACTTCCATAGGTCAACAGAAGCGCAAGATCACTTTAAAAAACTTCTGAAAGAAAAGATTTAAATATAAGTTTAATAACTAGTAGTATAAAAGAATGGAACAGGTACTTCTGGAACAGTTATCTATGGGAGAGAAGGAGCCTGAGACCATCGAAGCGGTGGTTGCTCAGGAGACGAATGCAGACAATACTGAACAGACAACAGACTTTGCAGATGCTGATCCCACTTATGAAATATTTCCTTTTTCTGATGAGTATGATGCTGAAGCAGTAAAACCGCAGGAGGAAGTCAAAGAAGAAGAGACGTTCCTGAAATATGAAAGTGCTCCTGATTTATATATTGGCTTGGATCCGGATGAGAGGGTCTTTATATTCTGGCAGGCTTGCATTGCTGGGCTGCCTAAGAGTTTATGGTTTATGTACAACGGATGATTATTTCCATCCTGCAACCAGCAGCGGAAAGATTATTGTTGCATCTCCATGAACTTTGACTTGCGGTGCGTTTGGCTTTATCTTAGCCCAGGAAATTGCTTCTGAGGTTGCAGCACCTGAGTCTGAACCATCGTATTCCTGACCAGTGCTTATGTACACTGCAAAATCTGCTCCCTGCCTGAAGATTTGAGCATTCAAAGCGTAATGCTTTGCGACTCCCCCTCCCAAGATGATGACACCTGTTTTATCCGCATTAAGAGCAATTTTGACGATATCCTGCAGATCTTGCGTAACATCCACAAAGAAATCCTTCTTTCGCTGCTTTGTCCAAAACATTATATCTCCCAATGCACCATCGGTGGGAGCTGGACAGAAGACCGGAATATTGTTGTGGGAAGCCCAGTAGAGTATGGATTCTTTATTATCTATTGAGTTTCCCAGTATTTGTGTAATCTCTGAGGTGCACAGCGGCCTTCCCTTTTCTTTCTGTCTTTGGTAGCAATCTTCAAGCACCTTGGTCATATGTTTCTCAAAATAGGTGTACCGGTCGTTTGTCACAAAGATATTGCCAATCCGGTTGACGCCCTTATCAAAGAGATTCTTTCCATCAGCATCAAATGAACCTACCACAAATGGCTTAATGGATTTGATTATATCTTCTTCTATACCCCCGGCTGTGGTGACCAATACATCTACCATCTTATGCTCTACCAGGTATCGGATTGCTTCCCGTACACCAGAACTTACCATGTTCGAGGTAAATGAAAGAAAGATAGTTGCTTTTTCCCGCTTCATTGCTTTGACAATTTCAACTGCCTTGCCCAGGTTGGTAGCCTGGAAGCCGGTAGTAGAGTAGGATTTAAGGAACTCATCTAAGTTAAACTTCTTGCTGAAGTCATACCCCTTGATATGGGGGAAATGGTCTAAATTTACGCAATTGTCCGGCACATAGCCGTTTAAAGATTGTTTTGTCATGTGTATCACCTTTGGTTGATATAGTCTTATGTACAGAAGAAATACTTATGAGCCTGATTTCCTTACAGAGTCCATAGGCTTCAAGAATGGAAGAATATTTATAAACGTTGCTCTTTTCCCGAGAGTATGTTCATTGATGCTCATTGCCATCTGGATTTTGAGGGGTTGATCGATAGACTGGATGAAGTCATACTTAATGCCCAGAAAGCTGGCTTAAAAGCGATTGTCACTTCGGGCATTAATCCAGCCACTAACAGACAAGCCTTGGAGATTGTTTCCAGATTTCCCAATATAGTCAAAGCCTCTTTTGGTGTATATCCTATCGGAGCTTCTTCGCGAGATGAAAAACTGTATGATGTTGATGCAGAACTGCAGTTTCTGAGCCAAAACAAAGACAGATTTGCCATAGTGGGGGAATGCGGGCTGGATTATAAAACAGGGAAAGATAAAGAACTCATGAAGGATGGATTCAGCAAGGTCCTGGAGATGGCAAAGAAACTCAATAAAACAGTTTTGATCCATTCGCGAAAGGCAGAGCTTGACTGCATTGAGATGTGCCAGAGCCATGGCATGAAAAAAGTGATCATGCATTGTTTCTGCGGCAGGAAGCATTTAGTGAAGAAAGCCTATGATTTGGGTTTCAATTTCACCATTCCTACTACAGTAGTCAAATTACAGCAGTTCCAGGAGATGGTTGCTGAAGTTGATATCAACCATTTGCTTTGTGAGACTGATTCTCCATTCTTGAGTCCTTTTAAGGATAAGAGAAATGAGCCTGCTTTTGTGGTCGAAAGCTATAAGAAGATAGCTGAGATAAAAGGAATGGATATTGAGGAAGTTAAAAATAATATCTGGATGAATTTCCAAAGGTTGTTCTAGTGGAAAAGACAAAGTATTATTCTTATAAGATCGGAAAGCTGCCAAAGGGGTGCCAACTATGTGTAAAGGGGCAGAAGATGGTGCTTTTCGTCACTGGACTTTGTCCGCGTTGCTGCTATTTCTGCCCGATAAGCGATGCAAAATTCCAGAATGATGTGGTGTATGCTGACGAATGGCCTGTAAAAAATGCCTCAGAGATAATAAAAGAGGCACAATTGATAGATGCGAAAGGTGCAGGCATTACCGGCGGAGACCCTTTATGCAGGCTTGATAGGGTAGTCAAATACATCAAAATTTTAAAGAAAGAGTTCGGCAAAAAGTTCCATATCCATCTGTATACCAGTCTTAACTTAGTAACTAAAGAAAAGTTAGCGAAATTATACAAAGCAGGATTGGATGAGATTCGGTTTCATCTGGAATTTGACACAAAACGGTTCTGGGAGAAGATACAGCTGGCATTGGATCTTGACTGGGATGTGGGTGTTGAGATTCCTGCCATACCTAAAAAAGAGAAACAGATACGTGGTATAATCTTATTCCTCAACTCATTGCATCGGAAGCCATTCCTCAATCTCAATGAGCTTGAAGTGGCTGATAACAAGACCAATAAGCTCCTGGAGATGGGCTACCGGACAAAAAATGAGCTTTCATACGCAGTTAAGGGCTCTGAAGAGCTTGCATTAGGGCTTTTAAAGTTTGTTGAGAAAAACAAAATAAAGCTCAATGTCCATTACTGCACCGCTACCTTGAAAGACAGGGTGCAGCTTGCCGAAAGGATCAAGCGGAGAGCCAGGCACGTCAGGAAACCTTATGTCACGGTAACTCCAGATGGCACCCTTATCAGAGGGGCTATATATCTGGCAGAATTAAAACCTGATTTTGGGTATCGCAAAAAACTAAAGAATGCTGAACCACATAAGTATATGCCTACATTGAGAAAAATCCTATCAGAGATCAAAAAAGAGTTTAAGATTACTGATGTTGATATAGATCCGGTTAAACTGAGGCTTGTTACATCAGTCAAAAATGTCGAGAGCATACGGGATAAGATTAATGCCGAGATATTTTCTGACACCACAGGGAAGGCTCTTTTTACTAAAAAAAAGATGTACCTCACAATTGTAGAGGAATACCCTACCTATGACCAAACCGAGATTTCTGTTGAGTTTTTATAGAAAATTCCGAATTCATAGATTTGCAGTAACTCCGAAAGCAGGTAAACTTTAAAAAGAATCATTCATCTTTGATTGAATATGGAGATAGAAATCGTATTAATGACAGCAACCTTACTGTACATCGGGTTGCCACAAGCTGCATTGTGCATAGTTACAGCATACAAGTTGCTTAAATAAATAGGATGACTTGTACGTTTTTATGTGGAGTCCTTTGTTAATTTTTGGTTGCTACCTATAGGCAGCAATCTCGTCTAGTATCTTCTAGGTAAACCCTATACAAAACGATAGCAAACATCTTCACAGTAATCAATGATTTCTAAGCAACCCTTTTGTGAATAACAATAGAGATACAGATATTCACCAAATCTGAAAATAATGTCTGAGAAATCCAATAAGCTCTTATCTCGAGGGGATATTACTATCAACCACCTATACTATCTATTCCTAAATTAAGACCTATTTGAAACAAGATCAGAATAGAAAAAAGGGCAGTTATGATTAGGGCTGTTATTGCAAGACCTTTTTCCTTGTATTGGGTCAGGTGGATTATTGCGTTGACTGTAGTGAATGCTGCCACCAAAAGCATAAGCAAACTCTTAGTTAAAGGGTGCAGCGACCAAAATAGGGGCAAAAACATCAGTAGGTATAATGTCAAGAACGAATAAAATCCAATTCTGGTAGCGTACCATACAAATCCTTTGTTATTTCTTTTCTTTTTGGCCATGTAACCACATCTAAATTATAACCCTATTAAGAGTGTGAGTATATGACCCACTCCCCAGCCTAAAGGCATGGGGTATCTAGGGCATGGTGCTGTGCCTGGTTCTTGATATATGCTTCAACAGTCGCATATTCATTATAGCCGACAGTAGTAGCGCATCCTCCAGCGCTCCAGAGATGCCCTTGCGGCAGTCTCAGCCTGCTTTTGGGATGATTCTTGAAGAAATGGTATGCAGAGCCCCCTTTGATGAACTGCATGCCTTTTGATTCAGTAATGTTGTGGGGCAAGGTTACCAGCATGTGCACATGTTCAGGCATGACAAAAAGAGTATGTATTTTTATATGATGCCTGCTACATACCTTACGAAGAGAGGCTTCAGCAATGTTATGCTGCTTGAACTTGCCAAACATCTGGTAACGATATTTGGTTGCAAATTCAATGTACCAGAAGTTTACGCCGATTTTGTGGCTGTACTGGTTTAGGTTTGTCATTTTCTTCCTCCACGGAAGAAAGCTAACGCTATTTTGATGTCAAAAAATAGATGCGCTGTTTCGTCCGCAGATTATTCTGCGGCGAAGCCGCAATAAATTTCTTTCTAGAAACGACCTAAAGGTCGGGGAATTAAACCCTAGTGCTCGCTACGCTCGCATTAAAAAAAGAAATAATAAAAAATAAGTAAAAAATTGAAACTCTAACCTGATTTACATCAGGAGATTCTTGTGGAAAATACTGCTTTGTTCTCGCTCATTATGATTTTGGTCACTCTCGTGACCCGCTTACGCTTA
>Ga0209542_10004884_pt1 | contig 27231 bp, 19 predicted proteins | sample RifCSPhighO2_01_FD_184028 | JGI IMG/M metagenome (GOLD analysis project Ga0209542, IMG submission 184028) | Soil microbial communities from Rifle, Colorado - Rifle CSP2_plank highO2_0.1 (SPAdes) (version 2) | ecosystem: Environmental > Terrestrial > Deep subsurface > Rock core/Sediment ...
TAGGGATTGGTTAGTTTTTCCGCGTCAAAAACTTCTTTCTCTTTTTTGGAAAGGGCTGCGTACTTTTCTTTTAGCCGCTTGAGATGTTTTTCAATCTGTTTTTTGGGACGGAAATCATTCTTCATTCCCATCTCAATCGCTATCTGATAGATTTGTTGGATTGTCATATTGTTGCTTGAATAAATTATTTACCGCTTAATTTTTTTCCTATAGCCTTGTCTATTAGATAGTGTTTGATCATGGTGGAAAAATTGCACCGAGAGTCTGTTAAAGGATTATAATTTCCTTCCTGCTTCTTTATTTTTTCATACCCTTTCACATTATCAAGATATGCTTCCAGCTCTTTAGATTTTTCCTCCCAAGCGTTCTTCACGATGGACTCATTAAAAGCCATGAGATCATAATCGGTTAGCTTGTTTATATCAACCAGTTTAAGGTGGCTCTTAATCATATTATTATCGGAGCATTCCTTCAATTCCATAATGGCTTTTTTGATATTTTCCTTTGCCTCTTTTTCTGCTATCTCTACAAACGCTTCAGAACTTATGTGATTTTTTTCGGAAATTTTCTCTAAATTTTCCATAAATTCACGCTAATCTCTCGCTTAAATATTTTTCCAATTCTTCAATTTTAATCCTATTTTGTTTCATTGTGTCCCTATCGCGGACGGTTACCGCATTATCTTTTAATGTTTCAAAATCCACTGTTATGCAATAGGGCGTGCCAATTTCGTCCTGCCTTCTATATCTTTTTCCAATTGATCCTGTTTCATCATACTGTGATTCAAATCTTACTTTCAATAAGTTAAAAACTTTTTTAGTTTTTTGGGAAAGTTCTTCTTTTTTGGACAAAGGGAATACTGCTACTTTTACTGGCGACAATTTTTTATTTAATTTCAGGATGACCTCTGATTCCTTGATTGACTGGGTCGTCACTGTCCTTCCTCCCGAAATTTCTTCATAAGCGTCAACTAAAAATGTAAGTGCGCTCCTGTCCGCCCCGGCCGAGGTTTCAATGATATGTGGAATGAAGTCCCTTCCGGTTTCTTCGTCGCGATAAGATAGTTTTTTTCCGCTGTGTTTTTCGTGATTTTTCAGATCCCAGTCACCGCGGTTGTGGATTCCTTCAACTTCTTTCCATCCGAAAGGAAACTTGTATTCAATGTCAGCCGCTCTTTTGGAATAATGCGCCAGTTCATCCTTTTTTTGCTCTCTTAGTCGCAGATTCTCTTTTTTTATTCCATAACTAACATACCATTGTAACCGCTCTTTCATCCAAAAGTCAAGCCATTTATCCGCTTCTTTTGGATGGACAAAAAATTGCATTTCCATCTGTTCGAATTCACGCGTGCGGTAAGTGAAATTTCCCGGCGTGATTTCATTGCGGAAGGCCTTGCCGATCTGGGCGATTCCGAAAGGAATTTTAAGCCGCATTGACTCTCTGACATTTTGGAAATTGACATAAATCCCCTGGCAGGTTTCAGCCCGCAGATAAGCGATAGACGCTTTGTCCTCCACGGGACCGACAAATGTTTTCATCATCAAATTAAATTTCCTGCCCTTGGTAAGCTCGCCATCGCATTCCGGACATTTTCCTTCTCCCACATAATCTTCTCTGAAACGACGCTGGCACTTTTTGCATTCCGCCATCACATCGGCAAAACCGGCAGTAAGATGTCCGGAGGCCTCCCAAATTTTTGGAGACATAAGTATCGCGCTGTCCAGTCCCACTATTGTTCCATGCTTTTTAATCATCTCATCCCACCAGGCCTTTTTTATATTATTCTTTAACTCAACTCCCAGCGGGCCGTAGTCATAGGAACTGGCAAAACCGCCGTAAATTTCCGAACTGGGAAAAACAAACCCCCGCCGCTTGCAAAGAGAGACGATTTTGTCCATTAGATTATTAGAATTACCCTTATTTTCCATAAAATCATTATATCCTTATTTTTCCTTATTTTCAATCTTTTTTAGTTTTTTCCGAATAAGCGACAGGGGTTCAATGCCTTTTTTGTCGATTTCCAGATAATAGAATTTATCCTGCCCGCCATGGGCGGAAGAGACCGGATTTTTGTTTTCATCCAAAATAGCTTTTATTTTCACTGGAACATTTTTTCCTGTGCCAATTATTTCCAGCTTGTCTTTTTTATAAATGGCATTATGCGGCTTGATTTTTATATAATTTCCCCCTCTCCCTCCGGGAGAGGGTTGGGGCGAGGGAATTTCGATAATTTCTCCAACAAACTGATAAGGTGATTTCTCGTGCGAGTTTTTAAAATTATGCTTCGGCTGATCAAACAAAAATCCCGTCGTATATCCCCGATGAATTAGATTGTTCAATTCTTTTTGTCCATCTTTAATAGCATTCAACTTAGAAACTTCATTTCCAAGCGCGTCAATAACTTTTCTGTATGCTTTTGCGACTGTCGCGAGATAATAAACGCTCTTATTCCGGCCTTCAATCTTGAACGAGTCCACTCCGGCTTTCCGAAGTTCATCCAGATAGTTCAAAAGATTCAAATCCTTGCTGTTGAAAAAATAAGTGCCATTTGCGTCTTCTTCCAGATCAATCTCAAATTCTCCCTTTTCATCCTCCACGCTCATTAAAAGAGTTTTCGGTTGTTGGTTGTTGGTTGTTAGTTGTTGGTTATTAATTGCGCGATAGCGCCACCGGCACGGCTGGGCGCAATCACCAAGATTAGCCGATCTTCCAGTCATCCATTTAGAAAGAATACAGCGACCGGAGTAACTCATGCACATCGCTCCGTGGACAAAATATTCTAACTCAATTTTTGGAACTTTTTCCCTAATCTCTTTTATTTCTTTCAAAGTCACTTCGCGCGCCAAGACCACTCTTTTCACTCCCAGCTCATACCAGAATTTCACCGCCTGCCAGTTGGCCGCGTTGGCTTGGGTGGAAAGATGAATGGGAATTTTCGGCAGATATTTTTTCGCCAAAACGATCACTCCGGGGTCAGAAATAATGATGCCGTCAGGTTTTCCGCCAAAGGCGGATATTTTTCTTAAAAATTTCAAGTGTTTTTCAATTCCGGCAAAGTGTTTGTTGCGCGGATAAATATTGACGGTGACGTAAAACTTTTTCCCGAATTTATGCGCGTATTCAATCCCTTCCGCAAGTGTCTTCTCCGAAAATTTATTGACGCGATAGCGCATGGAAAAATCAGGGATGCCGGCATAAACCGCGTCCGCTCCGTAATGAATGGCGTATTTCAATTTTTCCAAACTTCCAGCCGGCGCCAAAAGTTCAATTTTTTTTGCCATATCCGTAAATATTATATCCTTCTCCCCGAAAAATCAAACAAAAAAGCCCGCCTGTTTTCATGTCCGGGCCTAAGCGAAAGAAAGACATTCTTTTTCCGCTAAAATCAATCTTCCTTTTTCTTTCACTTTATTTTCCTTCATTCCGGAAATAACGACCATTGCGTTAACTTGCCCTTCGGAATTTTTCCCGTCGCGCCGGTAGGAAAAATATTTTTCCGGATGGCAAAAAGTGCATTCTCGGGAGAAAGCGATATTTTTTCCGGAAATGCCATGCGCCGCCAGCTGATCGCCGATTATTTTTTTCAAATCAACGAGAACTTTTTCTTGAGACAAGTCCGAGTAATACTGCGGATTATTATACTGTTTTAGTTTCAGAAGATCGCTTCTGGAAAATTCCAGATGTTTTTGGCAGATTCCCGGTCCGACCTCGGCTCTGATGTTCCTTGGATCGCATCCGCGCAAAATCATTTTTATCATTGTGCTGGAAACCACTCCGGATACGGCCCCCTGCCAACCGGCATGAGCCAAGGCAATTTCCCGCGCGACCGGATCATAAAACATTATCGGGTAGCAATCCGCCACAGTGATAGAAAGATATATCCCGCAATCTCCGGTTAATAAAGCGTCCGCTTTTTCAATATATCGGCTGGAATTGCCGCTAATGACCACTGCTTTATTGCCATGGTCCAGCAGAGCGCTTATAACCGTATCCTCGCTGATTCCATTCCGTTTGAAAAAATTTCTCCTGTTTCCATTAGTGCTGCGTTTTTTCCTGCCGCAATAATTAATTTTCATATTGCCGTCGCCGCGCAGAGACATAACGGCAAAAATTTCGGGAAAATTTGGAAAGAACTTTATCATTTTTTTCCTCCTTTAATAGATTATTCTTTTTTTCACCTTTTGTTCCATAAGCCGTTTAAGAGCTTATTTTGAGATAATATAATTTTACATCACTAATCCATTTTTTAACAGATCCCGGATCGTGTCCGGCGCAAGACGAGCCGCACTTCCAGACCACCAATTCCTCGGGGGTATCAACCATCTTGTTCAGCAGTGACTCAATTTTGTCTCCCACTTGATTTATCGCTTGCTCCGGCGAATCAAAACAGCTGTAGCCGGAATCGGTCGGGTTATAAGTCCCGCGGTAGCCCCAGTAATTATAACAGTCACTGCCGTATTTTTTGGGCGAGTGTCTTCCCCAGTCGCTTTCCTTTTTGGCGATAGCGATAAGATAATAAGACACTTGATCGCTTCTTTTTGAAATATACGGCAGCATTTTTTCAATCGGATATCCGGCAATAAGATTGATTATTTTTGTCTCTTTGGGATCTATTTCTTTTTTGAGATAATTTTCCTCCTTATCATCGGATTTCCCGTCTTTTGAATCTCCTAAAAGCAAATTGGCTTTCCCTAATTCTTTTATAATCCCGACTCTTGGCGGCTTTGTGAAAATATTTTCACTAATCGCTTTCAGGCAATTATTTTTTCCGTAATTTTTTTCAGCCGGTGAAATGGATTTGGTTTCATGATTTCCGTCGTTATTTTGAGCGTTTCCCCCGTCTTTCTTTAGATTTTTTACAGTATCTTCGCAATAATTTTCCGGCTGCTGAATTTTAAATCCCAGCTCGCGCGGGAAAATGCTTCCGCTGATGCCTTTTTCTCGGGAAATTTCAGCTCTCGCATGATTTCTGGAAAAAACGAAAAAAAATACGCTCATGGCTAGCATGAGTATAATGGCCGTTAAAATGCTATTCTTTTTTACGCTTTCTTCTACCCCTTTAAATCTGCACACCCTCCTTAGCAGATAATTCAGAAAATTATCATTCATAAATGGAAAAATTACGATTTTTCCCCTTTTTCTTTTGGTTTTTGGCAGTGATAACCATTATAGCAGACCCTCCCTATCGGTCAATTCCGCTGGAAAATATTACACGGAATTTTTCTGGCAATGTCAATAAAATAACTAAAAAATGGCTTATAAATGCCATTTTTTCTGATTATGAATTTTCCCGATTATTTAACACCCGACAACTTGTCCATTTTCCGGCTCTTTTCCGCCCTATCGATAGAATTTTTACTCAATTTGTGTCATCAAGCCACGGCCGTGGATAAATGACACATTAGGAGGATTTGAAAAAATGCCTTTTAATTTTATCTTGGTTATCAATTCTGATGGCCGTAATCATCCTGACATACGGTTCGGCGGAATAAAGCGAAACTAATTCTAAAATTGGCTTCTCGAACGGATAAGGAGAAACAAAGACGCTGTGCTGGAGCTTGAAGAATTTGAGCTCGCGCAAGTGTTCTCGCAATATATCGCGGAACGCCCGATCTTTTTCCGGAATGTCAAATAGCGCAATCCGCCATTTTCCGTCCCAGCGTTTCGGTTTTTTGAATTTTATCGAACCGCCCAGAAGGTTTAATTTCTTGGCTTCCAGCTTTCCTTTTTCAGTCAGAACCAATTTGAAAGAGCCATCGGTCAAGGTTTTTTCTTCAATCAACTTCTCATGGGAAAGTCGGCGGAAGGAGCGGTTGAAATTGCGCTGGTCAATTTTTTTCCACTCATGGCGGATCTTGCGGAATGTTTTGAAATACTGCCGCGGAGAAGCGGAAAGGCCCAGCGCCACGCCGCCCAAAAGCGCCAACATGATTTTTCTTTGCACTAGCCCAAATCTATACATAGGCCTATTGTATCACCAGAATACGGCCGTGGGCAAATGACACACTTAGAAAATAACTGTGGATAGATTATTTTTTCCTTAAACTTTATGCGATTTCTATTTTGTATCACCATAATACGGCCACAGGCAAATGACACGTTTGATTAATTCTAGAAACCCATTACTAACAAGAATTAAGATAAATTAATTTGTGTCATCAAACCACGGCCGTAGGCAAATGACACGTTTTTATTTAGCAGTAATGGAAATAAAATCAAAAAAGGAAAGAGAAAAAAGCGGGTATTTTCCTAATGCATCACCAAAATACAGCCGCCCGCCTGCAACGATATAGCATTTCGGGCAGGTGGTCTGGTGATGCGTTTTTGAGGGTGGGTTGGTGGAATGAGTTAGGGTGAAACTTTGATAGGTTTTATTTTTTCGGCTGCCAGTCCCGGATGATGACGCGCTTTTTCCGGCGGTCGATGAGTATTTCGAGTTTCTGCTTCTCCTGCCAGCCGAATTCGCGCACGGCTTCGATCGGAAGCGTAATGGCATACGTCACGCCGCCCCCGACTTTGGCGAGCTTGCGCACATTGCGGTTTTCGATTTTATTTCTTCCCATTTTTTTATTTTTATTAAGCGAATTATATCCTAACTACAGAGTTCCCTCTGTAGGCGGGTAAAAACTCTGTAGTTTTAATTATACACGATTATTCAGTTCATTTCCTCGATTTTATAATCATCAAATTCCACATCCATAAAATCGGTACGAATGCCGGCATAACCTTCATTTAGAAACGCTTTTCCACCATATTTTTTACCGTTATCTCGCGCTTTCGCAACTAACTCCCAATTCCCGCTTCTGTTTTTATCTAAAAAAACCTTAATGCTTACCGAGCCATCTGTTTCATTTTTAACTTCGCTTTTCAACCCTAACCATGTGTTTTCCAGTAAAAGATTGGGATTTTTAATTCTGTTATACTTTCCGTCAAAAATCCGATTATAAGCCATCGTGTAATATTTACCCTTAATCTTCTTTTTTATTACAGCGAATCCATCCACTCTGATCCCCGTATAATACAGGTTATCCCCGTCCCGATAGCGGTTGAAGTGCAAAAGCCCATTCGACTGGTTGCGGTATCGGCTCTGGCTCAAATTGTCCCGTATAATCCGGAAATATGTTTCCTGTTCCAAGTCCCTGAATTTATTCCGATTGACCAGCCGGAAAATATTCTGCGGATGTTTTCCATTGTCAGTGTCGCGCGGATTGTTTCTGCGATAATCCTGATACCATTTACTGCTTTCGTCCAATTCGTCCTGGATTGTTTTCATCATTCTGTTTTCAAAAGAAACCAAACCGCCGGAATTCAGCCACCAATCATTACTTTCGCTGTCGTCCATTTTTCCCGCTTCATTGAGGATAAAATTTTCCCGGAGTTGTTGATCGATTTCAGTTGAATTATCTTTTTCCTTTGAGGCATCTTGTACTGCGGCAGTTTGCGCGGTATGCTCGTTAGGAAATTTAGAAGAATCAGGTTTTGAAACAATATAAAATAAGATTGCCAAAAAAACTGCAATAACAGGTATTATTATTTTTCTATTATTTGTAAACATTTTTTATCTTTCGGAAATTTCCACTTGTTTAATGATAATTTCGCTGTTGTTGAACTTCTTATCCCAGACCTTAAAGCCAACACTGCCGGAATTATTTTCCCCAATGTCATTGCTATCTTCCAGGATCAACTTATCGTCGATGAAATAAGTTATTCTGTTGCCGGTAACATTTATTTTAACATTTATATTGTCTTTATCTAATTTCAAATCGTTGACCGTTTCCTTAATGATCTTACTTTTACCATTGACATATTTTTCCAGCCGGATAAATTCCTTGCCCACATTAAACGCCAGATAGTTCTTGCCGTCCTTGAATCGGGACAAAACGACAAAGTTACTGCCCTTTACCCAATTAATTTTTGAAGTAAATGAATAGTTTGTCCAATCTTCGGCTCCCTCCAAGAAAACTAGTCCGCCTGTGCCATTAGTAGATGATTTTACCGACATTTCATTGTTGGAAAAATTAATCTCGCCCCATGATTTTTTCCATCCTTGCTCAGGCGTGATGGATGCAGCCGAGAATGGGAGGCTCTTTTTTTCGACTGCGATTTTTTCTGCTGGCTTCTTGTCCTCGCTTTTCTCAGTCATTTCGGATTGGACATATCTCTCCTTATTTTCCCAACTACTTTCAGAGACAGCTACCTCATGAATCAAGAGTTCGCTATTGCCGACTTCCCTGTCCCAAGTTTTGAATCCAATCCCTCCCGCTTCCAAATAACTGTCGGCCTTTTCGGCTTCCACGATAATTTTATTATCTAAGAAACATTGGATTTTCCTTTCGGAAACGCGAATACCTAGTGCTAAATTATTTTTTGGGAAACCTTCAATCATTTTCTCTTCTTTTAAAATTACGTTATCGCCATTGATACGACTCTCGATCCGCACGATATTCTGCCCAAAATTACAGGCGACATAGTTACTATCATCCTGATACCTAGCCAAAAGCAAAACGTTGCTTCCTTTATTCCAACCAACTTTCGCTTCAAAAGCGTAGTCCCTCCATAGTCTAGTTCCGTCCAAAAAAACCGAACTGCCCGTTGTTTCATTGTTGGATTTTATAATTAAATCTTGATCGACAAATTCATTTTCTCCCCAAGTTTTTAGCCACCCTTTGTCAGTTTCAAAATTATCCTGAAAAGGCACTTCCTTTGCGCGCCCTTTTTCCAATATACCAAGTAAAAAATCACTGCCCCATTCAGGCTTGACGCTTATTCTTTTTGCCATAAAAAGATCCTTATCTTGATAATTAAAACTAAAACCGTCAGCGCGAAATTGATAAAAAGAAAGCGGATAGATTTCTTTTACATTTTTTAAAATAAAATCTTTAGCTTGAGGGAAATTTATGCTTTCCTGACCAAAATCACCAAACGGAAAAGCAAAACCGATAATATCAGCGTTGAATTCACCGGATATTTTTTCCTTCGCTAAAAGAAGGTCGTTTTTTACTCTTTCGTTAAACTCATCATCCGTTTCCAATCTCCCTAATTCTTTCAGCCATTTTTTATTGCTATAAAAATGACCTTGATTCCCGCTTTCATCTATGTCTATGAAGCCATGTCCGGCAAACGTATGCGGTTGAATCTCCCATCTTCCGGATTCCCTCATTTTTTTAAGTTCTTTTTTATTTAAATAAAAATTGCTTTCTTTTCCTTTTTCCAGATTTTCTGTAATCACAAAAATAACGGCATTATAATTTAATTCTTCCAACACTGGATCAACCGGATAGTAGCTGTCCTTCCTGCCGTCATCGAATGTTAATAAAAAGGATTTTTCCGGGACACTTTTCCCACTTACCATGCTGTCATAAAAATCCTTGAGGGTAATTGTCTGCCAGCCATTTTTATTCAGCATAATCATCTGGTCGGCAAAATTATCATAAGAAATATTAGTTGTGTCAGAGCCGTCAATTTTATCCATAACGCCATGATAAAGAAGAACTGGAATAGATTTTGCGCTTTGCTGATTTTTTTCCGTCGGAAATGATTTGTCCTTAATTTTTTTTGAAAATCTTAAATCATATTTCAAATTTGATGTAAAATTAAAATTATTTTTTTCATGAAAAAAAGAAAGATTATAATACTCATACAAAAAAAGGCCTGAAAAAATAACACCCATGATTATACTAATTTCGGCTATTTTTAAATAATATGTTTTTCTTGATATAAAATGTTTCATTTTTAATTTATCTGGTTCCCCAGCGCGAGTCCCTAATGTTTAAAATTGCCCAAGGTAATTGCCATATTAGGATTATTGTATAAAAAGCCACAAAAAGAACCCCATGTGCCCATTTTTTATCATTTGTAAAAATATAATAGTAAAGACCATATACAATGGCCATTAATAGAAGCCCCATCAAATAAAACCAGGGGAGTAATCCTGTTGCTGTTGGATACCAAATTAATGCTCTAAAAACAATAATTGGAGCTAGCAATGGGAGAATGACACCGATGTAAAAAGAAATACTCATTATTATATTTTTTTTCCACATAAATTTCCCTGCCACAAAACTTTCTCTAACCCAAGACTTTTTCCATCTTAATTGTTGCTTTAAAAATTTTCTGAAAGTATCCGGAACGAATGTATAGGCAATGGCCTTTGGAGAAAATACTGTTTTATGTCCCTTTTTTAATAAGAAATTCGTCAAACTTCTGTCATCTCCATAAGTACATTTAACACCAAGGAAACTCTGCTTAAGCCATTTGTCTAAAACTTCCATCACATATTCGCGCCTGTATGCAGAACAACAACCCGAGCAACAAGTTACCGTTCCAAAAAGAGCTTCCGCTGCCTTGTATGCCTTAAACGCAACAAAATATCTAACATCTTGCATTTTCGTTAAAGTGTTTTTATCAGCATTTGCCACATAAGCATGCCCCGCAACAGCACCTATCTTTGGATGTATAAAATATTTAACTAGCTCGCAAATAGTGTTAGGAAGAACAAAGCTGTCTGAATCAATAAATATAACTATTTCATTTTTAGATCTTTTTATGCATTCAGCCATTCCCTCTCTTTTTCCACGATTTTTTTTCCAATTTACAACCTCTATTTCAACACCATTCTTAGCGGCTTCTCTTTTGGCTTTTAGCATTTCCGAAAGAGTATTATCATCCGAACCATCATTTATAGCAACAATATTAAACCTGTCTTTTGGATAATCTGAACAAGCAATTCTTAGAAGTGTTTCCTTTATAGCCCCCCCCCTCATTCTTACTTGGTATCCCAAAAGAAACTGTCGGCTGAAATTCTCTACTAAATTTATCGTCATGAGGTTTATATAGATGAGCTATGGCAAAACGACTTAAAATATATAATGAAACCATTATGCTATAAATACCAAAAAACAGACCATTCCCAAGCTCCTCGACAGTAACTAATTTAATCAAAAAAATAATATATATTAGTATAAAAAAAACGACCAGAGAATTTATATTTCTTGATTTATAAAATTCTACTATTTTAGTAGCTTTTATTTTAATGATTTTAAAAAAATCAAACCGGCGCTTCTCTTTAAAGTGAAATTCCAGATTATGAATATTTTCATAAAATCCCTGCTTTATGTAGTAATGTTTGTGGTCCATTTTGCGTTACTTTTCGTTATTTTTTTGAAATTTAAGCATATCACAATTATATGCCATTGTCAACAATAGAATCCTAGTAATAAATATAATCGGCTTTATTGCAAAAAATACAGAGTTAACTCTGTATTTCGGATAATTGGCCCTCATTGAAGACCGGCGAATTTTAATGCAAGTGTTTTATTCACGGCCAATCCTCACTACTCCAATCCCTCCCTACCAGTCAAACACTCTTATGCTCTGGAGTATGAGAGTATTTGACTAGCTGGTTATTAAGATGCTCTATTGAGATCTACCGAAGCGAGACCCTCGATAGTTTTTTTTACCGAGGCGAGATTTATCAAGGCGGGGCATCTATCAAGACGAGACCTCAATAGAATTTTATCAACTTCCTGTGGTTTTGTTCGGCTCTTCAAGTATGTCCATAATCTGCGACTGTGTAAGCGGAAGCCAGGGAGAACTGTCCAGATTGGCCGCCGACGCGGCCGGACTCTCGCCTTGATTCCACCATTTCGCCTGAAAAGGCATGCCTTCAAACAACACGCGATCGCCGCCATCATACACAGTTTTCCCGGACCACTTCGGATAAGTGCCCGCCGGCAATGTTGGTTGTTGAATGGGCTTTTCGCCGGACAAAACAGGCCCGACTAGTTGCCAAGGAGTTTCCCATGATTGCAAGACCGGATTATCCGGCAAATCGTTTTTTGTCCACCACTTTGCTTCATAAACATTGCCATGCCAAACAACTTTCACTCCCTTGGGATAAGCTCCGGTCTCTTGCCAGATTTGATACGGGCTTCTTTCCGGATCATCGTGTAAGTTCAAGAATTTAAAGTTGCTTTCAGGATCTTCCGTTGTTAAAATATTGGCGCTTTGCGAAAGATCCCCGTCAAATCCTTTACTTAACGCCTGCACAAAACCGAACTTGGGCGCTTTTACTCCGCTGCATGAATCAGAAACGACTTTCACGTCAACGTAATTTTCTCCGCAAGGAATATCCCGATTAGCGGACCACATCGACATTCGACCAACACCTTGATTGCGCGCGAACAAATTAAAATTTTCGGCATCTCCCAATGTAAATATTTCATCCACGAAATCGTTTTGGCCAATCATCGGCGTTGCTCCGATTTTTCTCCACAACGAACTACTATTCAAATTGATACCAGCTTGTTTATATAGTATTCCTAATTGACGCTGAGTTTCAATCAAAGCCCGCTCGGACGCATTCAGCATTGTCTGACCTTGTTCCCGACTTGCGCCATAATCCATCGTCATCAAGTTGACTCCAGCTATGTCGACTCCGCTCGATAACATTTGAGCTACGGCATTCGTACCTTCTTGAGTCAGGCCTTGTGGAGCTACCGGCAGAGTTAGCCAAACCGCCAGACCTTTGCCATTATCTCGATAGTTTTTCTGTAGTCGTGCGATGACGGTTGCGCGGCGCTGAGATGCCTCGATATCTTTCAGGCTTTGATTCTCGAGATCCAAGTCTATGGTATCAATGGTATAACGTTCTACAACAGACTTATATGCATCAAACAGCGTGTCGGGATTCGTGCATCCAAGAGCAAGCTCGGAATTTAGCGCTCCCCCAAAGGACACGGCTATTCTGCCTCCCAGTTGTTGAAGTCGCGCAATTCGACGGTCAAGATCGAGTGCCACCGCTGCTTCATCCATGGTATGGTAATTTCCCCAAGTTGGCGTACAAGGTTCGGACGCGGAAGAAACAATAAAAGAAAGCACAACGTCTGATGCCGTAGTCGCTCCCAGTTGTTCAAAAGTATACATAGGCGTGGACGTAACATCCACGTAAGCGGCAAACCATGGATTGTAAGCAGTCGCGGATTTTGTTTCCTGCCACCTGTCCCAACTAATATTCGTGCCATAAGCAACTCCTCCCACTAACAAGATAGCGAGCAGGACTCGCCAAGGAGACAATCGTCTTTTGGGCTCAATATTTATGGTATCGGCTTTTACACCGGACTCTTCCATATTTATGATCTACTTTTTATTAAATATCGCGTCGCTTACGGATTCATGAGGTAATGTTCCATCCGCATCTCCATGATATAGCACACCTTTCCAATTAAGTCCGGGCTCGGTTTCGGCTGGTTTTTTAGATGGGTTAGGAGTGACATTGACATAAAGCATACTCGTCAGTCCAAGCCAAATGTCCACAAGCAAGTTTCCGATTCCGATATACGAAAAAATAGCCCAGGTAGCGGCAAAGGTGTTAAAACCGGCAAAGGCCGCGTTTCCCCAATTCTCTCCCTGGACGTTGCGCCATAACGTAAAAAGCGAGAAACCGACTATAAACAAAGGTGAAAGCACGTAGGGTAGCGCTGCCGCTGTTCGATTTTTGACTTTGGGAGTTCGAGTAAACGGTGTTTTTTTCGTAGTCAATGCCTGCTGCAGCGATTTAAGCGTTCCCGCGATGTTTACCGGAAGCAATATTAAATTGAAACCGTAGATACGGATAATATCACTGTAATTATATCGGCAATATTTCAAATCAATAGCCATGGCCAAGAAATAGGGCATCGCGGCAAGGAGGACCAACGGACTCAACAACCGTCCATCATAAGGGTACGCCAAGAGAAACACCAGACCAAGATTTGACCAAGCAATAGATGCCATATAATTGATCCTGATCATAAATTCAAGCTTTGATATGGGTCTACCCTTATTTTTTCGTTCGCGAATAAGTGCCCATAGTTTTGGAAGTATCAATAGACCACCATTCGCCCATCGCCGGCGCTGTATAACCAACGAGCCGAAGTCGGGAGGTGTCGCGCTGTAACTAAGACGCTCCGGATAATTTACCAATCTCCAGCCGTGAAGCGCCAAATCAATACTTGATTCGGTATCTTCTATAACCGTGCGGTCTTGCACATATCTCTTGATCTCAAATCCACCCACCCATTCTTTTTCAACTATATCCTCCAGGGCGCGCTTCCGTATCACCGCATTGGCCCCCACCCAAAAAGTCGCATCATAATGACTCATTCCCTGGTGAATGATATGTTGGATGTCGGTCGTGGCCCCGGATAACCGTTCAAGACGCGTAGGAGCGCCACGAAATGAAGAATACGGCGTTTGCGCGACCGCGATATCCGCATTATCTGGCTGTTGTAAAAAATAGACTAAGCGCAAACAGTACTCCCGCAATAAAATAGAGTCAGCATCCAGCGTCAGTGTGAATTCACTGTCATGGATGATCATGTCCGCGCTCTCGCGATCCGTAGTTGGCAACAAAACAATCCCGTCAGGTGTCTGGTCTTGCCGATACATACCCCCCATGAGTCCGATATATGAATTGAGGTTCATCGCCTTATTTAGCTCATGCGACAAAGAAATATATCTCCTTCTCTCAAAAACCTCCAGCTTCGCGCTGAATATCCATATGAGTCTGCAGTAGAGTTGCAATATGCGATCGACCGAAAGTTGTGCACCTTCTTCATGTGAAGCAACCAGTGCTTCCCCGACAAAACTTAAATCCCTGGCAAGTTCACGCAACACTTGATCGGCAAAGAATATATCGACATGATCTTCGATCACCTCTTTTTCTGCTACCCTGTTCAACCACTTTGCCGCCCACATATAGTGTGCGGCTATTTTCAGAATAACCTCCCTGGTCAATGTTTCATTTTTTAGGTTACTGTCTTTAAAGTGTGCCAGCGCTTTACTGAAGCGCTCATGCGGCTTGGACAATAGCGCTTCGATTTCACTGCTTAGCGCGCGCGTCGCTTCAAGCCGAGCCAGATTCTCAGCACGAACCTCGAAGGGATTATCATCCAGCAAAAGAACGACACGAATATCGGGATATTCCTGTAGCGCCGCGGATAACATCGTCTTTCGAATGACTTGGGTTTCCTCGCTGTAGGAAGGGATAAGAACTGTAATCGACGGCTGGTGAACGGAAAAATACTTGTCTAACACAGCGCGGGGAACACGAATATGCTTGCTAAACCGTTGGAATGCACCTTGTCGGGCAATCAAATACACCAATGCCGATAAAGTTAAGAAAGTTACAACAACTAGATAACCAAAAACTTCCACAGTGAATTGATAGCTTTGGGGGCCATCGATAAGCTGACGGATAACAACTGAAGTGACATACATCGCCCAAAATAGTATCGTTAGCACGATTGCAAGCCTGCTAAATACAACGACATGGCCCGGAGGTTGATCGTGAAGATTAGATAGCGGCAATGCTTGACGCTCGGTTCCCAACTGTCTTTTGCGGGAAAGCTGCGGACTAAAGGTTTTTTTGTGTGTAGTTTTATGATTCATAGTATTGCTCTTGGACCGGTTTCTTTAGAAGATTTTATTATAGTAATCAATAGGATTAAACTACTGCAAAAACAATGCCTTGCCCATAAAGCATCAAAATTCAGTTTACAGCATAGTAATGGGATATGTCAATTTGACTACATTACCCTTTTGGCTTGACAAAGGAATAATTTGATGTTATAATTATCCAAATTTACCGGGACTCAAAAAAATAGATCAAACGCGTTTTCACGCGTCTAATCTGCAACAGATTACGATACTTCGAAGTATTGTCATCTGTGTCGTTTTTTTAATCACTAGCCCTTCCTTGAAGAAGCTCCATTAGTTTCAGGTAGAAATAAAGATTGTGGATGCTGGCCAGCCGCATCGCCAGCGGTTCCTTGGCGGAAAATAGGTGGCGAAGGTACGCCCGGGTATAATTCTGGCAAAGTTCACAGCCGCAATTTTTATCCACTGGCTTAAAATCACTTCTATAAATCCCGTTATTTATATTTATTGTTTTATAAAAATCCCCCTCTAATCCCCCTTTTTTAAAGGGGGAAGATTTTTCTCCCTTTTCAAAAGGGAGTACTCCGCCGCAGCGGAGGCCCGCCTGCTTCGGTATGCGAAGCATTTCGGGCAGGGAGGGATTTTTTTTCCAAATAAATAACCGTCCATGCCTCCCTTCCCTCGTCGGTATCACGCAATCAAACATATCCCACCCATAGGAAGCGCATTTCACAATGTCTTCCGGCGTGCCCACTCCGAGCGCGAATCTTAACGCCTCTTCAGGAATAAGATCGGCGGTGTATCTTAAAACTTTTTCCAGAAAATTACCGTCTTTATCCACATGCCGCGCGCCGAATCCATAGCCATTGAATCCTATTTTCACTAAGTCCTCCGCGCAATACTTCCTCAAATCCAGATGTTCTCCCCCCTGTATCACCCCGAAAAGGAGCGGCCGCTCTTTTTCAGAAATTTTTCTTTCTTTTATCTGTTTTTCGTATTCAGTTTTGCACCGCTCCGCCCAGTTTAAAGTCCGTTCAACTGCTTTTTTTATTTTTTCTTTCGGATAATAATTCGGCGGCGGATCGTCCAGACAGACCATCATATCCACTCCCAGATCAAACTGGATCTGGATGGATTTTTCAGGAGTAAGAATATGTTTTTTTCCGTCCAAAGGAGACCGGAAAATAACTTCATCGTCGGTAATTTTCCCCATCTCCGGATTTTTATGAATCAGCGAGAAAATCTGGTAGCCGCCGGAATCGGAAATGACTGGCCCATCCCAGTTCATAAACTTATGAATCCCGCCGGCTTTTTTGATAATCTCCAGACCGGGCTGAAGATAAAGATGATAAGCATTGACGCATAAAACTTCTACTCCCGATTTTTTCAGGTCGTCATTGCCCAAGGACTTCACGAACGCCCGGGTCGCGTCCGGCATAAAAAAAGGAGTTTTTAACACTCCTTTTCTTGTTTTTATTTCGCCGGTTCTTTTTCCGTCTTTTTTTGAAATTATTCTGAACATTAGCCGTTAAAAGAATAAAAAATGCGGAATTGTCATTCCGCCGCGCCTTTTTATTCAGACGCAAAAATTATTACTTCGCTGCTTTTGGCTTCTATGTCCTGATTTGTGAATTTATCTTTCGCTTTTAGAAAGGCCTTGTTGGATAAAATAATTTTCGCTCCAATTTGATTGATTTGCGGAGTTACGGCTACTTGAAAACTCACTTCCTTTTTCGGCTCAAGAATTCCTACGGCATTTTTCAGGTTTCCCGCGTCCCAGGCCAAGCTATTTGTTCTTTCGTTAAAACTGATATTTTCCGTTTCGGGAAATACTTTCCCTGTCCATCTTATACCGGTCGGAAGCGATGATGTGATCTTTACGCCAGAAATTTCATTATAGGTATTGGTAATCAGATAATGAATAGTATATGTTGTTTCCTGTCCTAATACAGGCGGATTAGAACCTGAATTCGCTATATTAGGATCATCATATAAATATTTGGATTCAAATATCACGGCAGAATTAATTTTTACTTCCGTCCGATTGCTGGAAATAATCTTGTTCGCTCCGAAAGGAGTGGGTATGTCCGGGCTGTCAATTTTTGCCACTGAAATTATGGAAAAATTCTTGTCCTGGTAGCTCCCGATTTTAATATTTCTTTTGACAGAAATGGAAAATTTCACGTTGCCTCCCTGTCCCGGCTGAAGATTGGCTAATTGCGGAACATCCACCGCTTTCCAGGTTATTATTCCCTTGTTGCCGTCGTAATAACCGCCAATTACCTTGATATCCGGAAAATCCAAATAAGGACTGCTGATTTCAACGGTAACTATCGCGTTTCTGATGCCCTGATCGCCGTTATTGCTGAAATTAACCTCGTAATTAAGTCCTTCGCCTTCATTAATATTGGGACTGATCAGGTTATTCACTTTTTGGTATATTGAAAGGGGTGAAGAAACAATTTTGGTGCTCTTTATTCTTTCGCTGTAAACCAAAAATTTTCCGCTGTCATCATCCATCGATCCTACGTAGACCTTCAGTATCTTAGAATAGTCCTTGGGACCCTCGATATTTCCGAATATTTTTATTTTCCCGAACTGATTTTCATTCAGATTTCCGATGTACCAGAAATTATTTCCCTCGGACGGGCTTGGCTCCGCGGACTGGTAAGCGAATCCTTCAGGATATTCCACTTTAAGGCGCAGGTCACTAAAATTCCGCAAACTGGTATTTTTATAGTCAATCAGATACTCAATATAATTTCCGCTTGCCGCCTGGAGCGGAGCCATAACATCAAGAAGTATCGGGGATGATTTAACTATAATGCTCAATTGCTTTTCCTGCTTGAACTGGCTGTTGAAATTCGCGGGAGTATATATCAGCGAGAGTTTCAGGAAAACCTGATAATCCTCCGGCGCGTAAATCCTGGCTTTGAATTCGGCCTCCCCTTCGCTATGAGATTTTATTTTCGCTATGCCGATTTTACTATTGGAGGAATTAAGAATCTGCCAGTTATCATTGCCTTCCGGCTGAAGATTTTCCTGATAATTCAACAAAATTTCCGCATTTTTGAGATCAACGCGGTTATCATTTTTGTATTTTATTTTATAAGTAACCAGCTGGCTGCTGTCCACTTTTTCCGGTCCTATGATCTCCAGCGAAACCTTATCCTCCAAAAAAGCCGTCCTTTTTATCCTGTAGTACGCGACGGAAGCCGAAGCAAGCGCGGCAACTATGGCAATAATCAGAATGCCCAGTCCTATTATTTTTTTTTGTGAAGCACTTAGTCCCTTTTCGGGCTTTTTCCATTCCCGGCCGCTGACAAAAATATCCACGCTTGATTTTCTCGCGGCATTTACGTCAAACTCGCTCTCCTTATGTTTTCTTTTTTCTATTTCCGATTTTGACCGGTATAATTCTTTGTTTAAATCCCGCAGTCCCATATTTTTCTTTTGATTATATTTTAACTATATTCTATCAAAGTTAGGTTTATTAAACAAGAATATATGCCTTTGAATCCTAAGGTTGAACCTTAGATTCCTTATCCAATGTCTCGCGACCATAACAGCCGAAAGACATCGGATGTCCAAAAAGGCAGACGCGTAAATGCTAAAAGCTTAATTTGACACCCAAACAACAAATTCCTCCGTTATTTTCTTCATGTTTTCCATGTCCTTTTCGCTGACTTTGAGCTTTTCTAATGAAGCGATTTTACTATTTAATGCGATTCTCATTATTTTGATGACATTGGCCGTAACTGACAATTTCCTTTCCTCTTTTCCCGCGCAGGCGCCGCAGATAAATCCTCCTTTTTCCGCGCTGAAAAAGTTTCCCTTTTCCAGAAGTTTTTTGGAGCATGACACGCAAAAATTAGCCTCTATTTTATAACCAAGACAATCCAGTAATTTTAAAATAAAGCCCCGCAACAGTAATTCGCCTGTTCCCGTTTTTTCTCCCGCCAGCTTGTCCACAGCCGACAAAAATTCATGGAACAAGTTGAAAATTTTTTCATCTTTTTCCCCGATTCCCGTCAATTTATCAAGAAGGCGAGCCGCCCGGAAAACGCAATTCAGCGATTCAAAATCATTTCGCATATTTAAAAATACTTTTTCCGCCACTGCTCCGGTAATCCTGCCCCGGCCTTTCGATTTCGCCACAAAAATATCGGCTAAAATGAAGTTTTCCAGATTTCCGGCCAGTTTGGAACGCGCCTTCCGCGCGCCTTGCGCGATGGCCTGAATTTTCCCTTCTTCCAGGGTATAAATAGTGTAAATCCGGCTTGCTTCATTGCTGTCCTTTTTGTTTAAAATAATTCCGGTGTATTTTCGTTCCATAAATAGATTATATGGTTAAATGGCTAAATTGTTAAATGGCTTGAAAAAATAAAAGAGTTCCGTTTTTTTTAAAAAAAACGGAACTCTTGAAAATCTAACATCTTTCGCATAACAATTTTGGCACTTTACCTTCTTCTTCAACCCACCTCATTTTATCGTAAAGATAAAAGTTTCCGCAATTGTCGCATTTTTCCATATGCGGCGCGTTTTTTATTTTTTTAGCAATCCACTTTAAGAAATAAAAAACAATAATAACTGCCAGCGTTAGCAGAACGGCTTCTAGACTAATTTTATCCAAGTAATTTGCTTCTAATTTGTCAAAAAACTCTTTCATTTTTCCTCCTTTCTTGACGCTAGTTTTTGGGCCTTGGTTTTCTCCAGTTCTTCTTTTTCCCGCTTTTCTTTTTTTCTTTCCGCCTTGTCTTCATAATAGGCGCAGATTATGTAAACAATAAACCCTGCCACTGCGCCGCCGGCAATAATATTCAACACGCGCAGGAAATAAGACCCAAAGAAAAACGCGGATAAAACCGTATATAGAATTCCGACCGCAACGGCTATCAAAAGTTTGTATTTCAAGGAACCTCCCTCCTTATCTTTTTATTAAAATTTTAATTTTTTCTCCGTTGATTTTAAATTCTTTTTCCAAATCGGCATCCGCCAGTTTTCCCTTATTTAAGCTATCAGCGAGCGTTTCTTTGGCAATCATTTGACCGAATTTATCAAACACGCCCAATAGTCCAGTGTAGCACACTTTTATGCGGTTGTCAACCTCATATCCGGCCTCTTTCCGCATTTCCTGAATGTGGCGGATAACCTCCCGCGCCTGGCCTTCCAGTTTTAATTCGGGGGTAATTTCAGTATTTATGGCTACCTGTTTCGTAATATCTATAACGGCTGTCATTTTATTTGGTTCTGAATACAAATCTCTAATAACTAGATTCTTATCTTCTCTATTTACACGTTCTACAAAATTAATTTTTTTTACATTTAGTTCTTCTTTAATAATATCCTTAAATAATTCCAGGTCTTTACAATTAGTTTCTAAAAACGCTAAAGGTTGCCGTACTTTAATTTTTTCACTAGCTCTTATTTCCAATCCGGTATTAATTACATCACGGACATTCTGCATTTGCTTATTTAATATTTCATCAATCAATTTTTCATCCGTCACTGGAAATTCCGCCAAGTGTACGGAAACCACCTCATCCCTACCTTCTCCTTGTAAAGGAGAAGGAGTTTTTATTTCCCCCTCTCCTTGATAAGGAGAGGGTTGGGGTGAGGTCAAATTCCGATAAATCTCTTCCGCGATAAACGGCGTGAACGGCGCCATTAATTTGGATAATTCCACTAAAACATAATGCAAAGTTCGGTAGGCCTGATTTTTATCCTCGTCATTCTCGCTCTTCCAGAATCTTTTTCTGGACCGGCGGATATACCAGTTGGAAAGATTATCAATGAATTTTTCAATGAGCCCGGTCGCCGAATAAATGTCGTATGCGCTTAATTTTTCGTCAACATTTTTTATCAATACATTAAGTTCTGAAACAATCCACTTGTCTAATAAATTGGTTGTTGGTTGTTGGTTGTTGGTTGTTGGTTTAAATTTGTCAATATTCGCATACATCACAAAGAAATAATACGAATTCCAAAGCATCCGGAAGACCCGGTTCATTACTTCGCGCATTTTCCTGATGTCAAAGCATTTGGGAAGTCCCGGCTGGTTGATGGTAAAAAGCATCCAGCGCAGCATATCCGCCCCGTACTCGTCCATCACTTCCATCGGATCGATTACATTCCCCTTTGACTTACTCATTTTCTTTCCTTTGACGTCTAAAATATGCCCGAGACAAATGACATTCCTATAAGCATAACCGGTCGGAACTTTTCCTGATTTATTCAAAAGCGTCGCAATCGCATGAAGCGTATAAAACCATCCTCGCGTCTGGTCTATGGCTTCAGAAATATAATCCGCCGGAAAAAACTTTCCGCTTTCAATTTTTTCTTTGTCTTCTTTTGTCGCTTCATTTGGATAATGGAATTGCGCCAACGGCATCGAACCGGAATCAAACCACACATCTAAAACTTCCGGCACCCTTTGCATTTCTCCTCCGCAAGCACATTTTAGCTTTACGTCGTCAATAAACGGTTTGTGTAAATCAAAATACTTGGAATAAATAATTTTTGCAGATCCTTTTGTAGGATACCAATCATTTCTATATGCTTCTACGCGATCTCTTTCTTGAATAATACTATAAAGAAATTGGAGCGGATCACCATGAGAAACGATAATAATATTTTTATTTTTATATTTTTCATTTATTTCTTTCAAAAAATTACTAAACCTTTCCCTAGCTTCATTTTCCGTTTCGACCCCAAATTCTTCCCTTTTGTCCATTATTTCTTCAGGCCATGTTGGGAAAACAGCGTCAAACTCTTCCTGTGTTTTTCCATCAAATTCACCTTGCCCAAATTCGCTTAACCGATCATCCTCAATAATTTGTAGTTTTAAATTATTTGCAATAATCTCAGCAGTTTCCCTGGCTCTCAATAATGGTGAACTAAAAATTAAATCAATTTTTTTATCCTCAAGAATTTTGGTTAAATCTTTTATTTGCTTTTCCCCATTTTCTGTTAAATGATAATGATTTTTACTTAAATCAGAGTTTAAAATATTTTTTACATTATTTTCTGCTTCTCCGTGGCGCACCAAGAACAGCTTATTTGGATTTCCCAATTGTTCCCTGATTTCTTCAATCGACTCAACGGCTTTCGTTTCGCCGCATTTTTCACAAACCCAGATTGGCAGCGGCGTGCCCCAATATCTTTCGCGCGAAATCGCCCAATCCTTGACGTCTTTCAGCCACTCGCCGAATCTGCCTTCTTTGATATGTTCCGGAATCCAGTTTATATTTTCATTGTTTTTTACCAATTCGCCTGATAGTTCGCTCATCCTAATAAACCAGGACAATTTGGCGTAATAAATGAGCGGGGTGTCGCATCGCCAACAAAACGGATAATCGTGTTCGTATTTTTCCAATTTTAAAAGAATGTTTTTTTTCTGCAAATCTTCAATAATCAGATGGTCGACCGCGTATTCGCCTTTATCGTTTTTATTTTTCACTAATATTCCTTTCCCCGGAACATCAGCGCTCATCCGTCCTTTAATGTCAACAGTAACTAGAGTCGGTAAATCATATTTCTTACCGATCTCGCTGTCATCCACTCCGAATGCCGGAGCAATATGCACGATTCCTGTTCCTTCCTGCGTCGTCACAAAATCGCCTTCGACGACATAATAAGATTTTTTATCCGTATTGTTGGTATCGTAAAGCGGTTCATATTCAAGACCTAATAAATCTTTTCCACTAAATTCTTTTAAAATATTGAAGTTTCTGCTTTCTTTTAATTTTTCAGCAAATTTTTTTGAAATTATAATTCTTTCCGGGTGAATTTCAGGCACTTCATATTCTTTAAGCTTGTTAGCATCTATTCCTACCATTCTTCCAGATAAAATTTCAATAATGCAATAATCAATATTGTTTCCAATTGCCAACGCGACATTACCTGGCAAAGTCCACGGTGTAGTTGTCCAGACGAGAAAATATGTATTGTCATCAATTCCTTTTTCCGGATTTGGCTTGGCTTTAAATTTCACGAAAATAGAATTGTCTTTTACTTTTTGATATCCTTGCGCCACTTCATGGGATGATAGAGTTGTTCCGCACCGGTAGCAATATGGCACGACTTTATGTCCTTTATAAATCAAACTTTCGCCTTTTTTATTCTTGGTTTTAAAAATTTGCGCGACCACCCACCATACAGATTCAATATATCTGTTTTCATAAGTAATGTAAGGATTTTTCATATCTACCCAATAGGCCATCCTTTCGGTAAGTTTTTCCCATTCATCTTTATATTTCCAGACCGATTCTTTGCATTTTTTATTGAACTCAATAATGCTTTCGCGCGGATTACCCGGAATAATATTTTCAATTTCTTGTTTATTTTTCAATCCCAGTTCTTTTTCCGCCTGGATTTCCACCGGCAGTCCGTGAGTGTCCCAGCCGGCTTTTCTTTCCACCCGGTAGCCCTTCATTGTTTTATAGCGGGGAATGACATCTTTGAATGCCCTTGCCAAAACATGATGAAGGCCGGGAGTTCCGTTAGCCGAAGGAGGACCTTCGTAAAAAATAAATGACTTGTCGGGAGAATTCTTTTCCACCGACTTTTCAAATATTTTATTCTTCTCCCAAAATTTCAGAATTTCTTCTTCCATTTTTGGAAAGGATTGTTTTGGATCTACTTTTTTAAATGCCATAACCTGCATAATTACAAAACTATTACAAAAATACAAAAATTAAAAAAATCACGCGATATTCAGAATTCGCTTAAATTTAACTCCATTACTCGTTATATTTACTAAAATTGCCAATCTCAAATTGGCTGTTTTTAAATATTGTAATGCTTGAGTTATATTATTCCTTGAGAAATAATCGCCTTTTTTAAGTTCAATTATAATTTTATCTTCCACAAGAAAATCAAATCTATAACTTCCTATTGCCTCGCCTTTATACATCAACTTACATGAAATTTGTCTTTTGAATTTAATTCCTCTGTTAGAAAATTCTTTGGCAATAGCATCTTCATAATATCTTTCTTTAAATCCATATCCCAACTCCTTAAAAACTTCGAATATCGCACCCATTATTTCATAACTCAATTCTTTATAGACAACTTTACCGTTTTCCATTTTTTGTATTTTTATTATATCCTACGAAAATACAAATTGTTACAAAAATACAAAAATTTCATATTTTGTACTTTCGTAATATTTCGTAATTTTGTAGGGACATTTACTGAAAGTTTTTGTAAACCTCCAATGTCTCCCTCGCGCATTTTTCCCAGTCAAATTTTTTCACTTGTTCCAGTCCTTTTTGCCGGTATTCATTTTTCAAATTTTCATCACTGGAAAATTTCAGCATTGCTTCGGCGATTCCTTCTTTATCCACCGGGTTTATGAAATGAGCGGCGTTGTCCGCGATTTCTGGAATAGAAGAGACCCTGGAAACAATCGCTGGTGTACCGGTAGCAAAGGCCTCAAGCATTGTCGTCCCGAAGCCCTCATAAAGGGAAGGCAGAATAAAAAATTCAGAATTTTTGAAAAGAGGAACTAATTCATCCCCGATTATGTATCCGGTGAAAACAACATTCTTCTCAACGCCTAAGTCCTTCGCGATTCTCGGGTATTCCTGGGAAAGCCATCCCCGCTTCCCCGCCAAAACCAGCTGATAGTCAAATTTATTGCCATTGGCCTTTTTCCTTTTTTCCTTAAATATGGCGAACGCTTCAAGAAGACGGGAGATATTTTTCGCCGGCTCAAGCGTTCCTAAAAACAGAACATACTTCCCTTTTATGCCGAATTTTTCAAGCACCTTGTTTTGGTTTTCCGGAGTCCACTCAAAAAATCTTTTATCCAGCCCGCTGTATATGACTTTTATTTTTTCAGGCGCTACGTTTAAAAATTTCTCCAGATCATTTTTTACTGAATTGGACACGGCTATGATTTTATCGGCTTTTCTTGCCATTAAATTGTAAACCACTTTCTCCCGCGCCAGTTTCAGTCGGGGAAAACACTGGGAACATTGGTAAATCGCCATATCATTAAAAGTGACGACGGATTTCCCCCGATAACCGGCGGGAATCCGGCTCAAGGGAGAAACGGAATGGAGAATGTCCAGTTTTTCTTTGGCGAGCGTCGCCGTTCCCAGAATTTCGCTGTAAGCCACGGGGAGATATTTCTTGTAATCGGAAAAGGGATAAAACTTTATTTTAACGTTGGGAAGCGTGAATTTCTTCACGTCTTTTTCGCGCACGCGGAAATCAAAAAACAAAACGTATTCATTTTCCTTGTCCAAATCTAAAAGATGGCGGATTAACTGATAGGTATAGTGTCCTATCCCTATCGCTTCGCCTTTTTCCGGGCTTAATATTGTTCTGGCGTCTATTCCAATTCTCATATCCTAATTTCAATCCAAATTACATCCGAATTTTATCCGAATTCGTTTTTAATTCGGATTTAATTCGTATCCTAATTCGGATCACATTTTTGATGGCGCGCTTATTCCCATCAGCCGCAATGCTTCCGCCAGCACTATTCTAACAGCATTTATGAGAGCGTGTCTAGCCGCGGAGAGTTCCGGATTTTTCTCGTCAATCACGCGGCATTCGTCGTAAAAGGAATGGAATTTATCCGCCAGTTTTACCGCGTAATGCGGCAACTTGTGGACTTCATAACTCTCCGCGATTTCCTCGATTAGTTCCGGGAATTTATTCAATTCTCTTATTAAACTTAACTCCTTCTCGTGAGTTAATAAAGATAAACTTCCATAATTTTTCGTTTTTCGCTTTGCGTTTTTCGCTTTAGCAAGAATACTATGTATTCTTGCGTGAGCGTACTGCACGTAATACACCGGATTCTTTTCTGATCTTTCTTTCGCCAACCCTAAATCAAAATTCATATGAGTATCCGGCGAATACATCAGAAAGAAAAATCTGGCTACATCGTTTCCCACTTCTTCAATTAAATCGTCAATATAAACCACATTTCCGGTTCTCTTGCTCATCTTAACTTCCTTGCCGTCTTTGACTAATTTTACCAATTGGATAATTATAAATTTTAAGTCCCCGGAAAATCCCAGCGCTTTTGCCGCCGCCTTGAAACGGTTAATATACCCATGGTGATCCGCTCCCCAAATCTCAATTATCTTATCGAATCCTCTTTTAATTTTATTCAAAATATACCCACAATCGGAAGCGAAGTAAGTTTTTTGTCCATCGCTTTTTACCAGAACCCGGTCTTTATCATCGCCGAATTCAGTTGTTTTCAGCCAAAGGGCTTCGTCTTGTTCAAAAGTAAGATGTTTATTTTTTAGCGTTTCTATAGCTTTGTCTATGTATCCTTTATCTGCTAAATTCTTTTTTTCATAGATTATTTCGTCAAACTGTATTTGCATTTTATCCGCTATCGTCGGCTTTATATAACCATCAAAAACTGCCGCGGAAAGTTGCAAGGCGGAAGTTTCAATCGCATATTTACTTCTTAATTCTTCGATATAATCTCCCTCATAAACAGATTTTTCGTCTTTCAAAAAACTATGCCTTAATTTCTCTGTTTGTTCTCCAGTATCATTCACATAATATTCATTCACCACTTCAAAGCCCGCTTTACGGCAAACTCGTCCGATTACATCTCCATAATATCCCCCTCGCCCATTGCCGACTGTCAGCGGTCCCGTCGGATTAGCGGAAATAAATTCATTATTCACTTTTATCCCTTTGCCAATTTCAGAATTTCCGAATTTTTCCTGCTCTCTATTGATTTCCGCGACTTTATTCTGCAAATATTCTTTGGACAGATAAAAATTAATGTATCCCGGCGGCGCGATTTCTATTTTTTTAAAAATATCAGCAAGTTGA
>Ga0209542_10004885_pt1 | contig 27224 bp, 27 predicted proteins | sample RifCSPhighO2_01_FD_184028 | JGI IMG/M metagenome (GOLD analysis project Ga0209542, IMG submission 184028) | Soil microbial communities from Rifle, Colorado - Rifle CSP2_plank highO2_0.1 (SPAdes) (version 2) | ecosystem: Environmental > Terrestrial > Deep subsurface > Rock core/Sediment ...
GGGTGGAAAAATAATTACCCAATACGACATGTACAGCATAGAAGAAGCGGGTCTCTTAAAATTTGATTTCCTCGGAATCAGGAATTTGGCTATCCTCGCGGACTCGGTAAGACTGGTAAAGCAATTTTATAATATAGATATAGACATCGAGCACATACCCCTCGACGACAAAAACACTTTCGAGCTTTTGGCAAACGGCCAGACGGAAGGGCTCTTTCAATTAAACGGCTCCGGAATGACCCGGTACCTGAAAGAGTTGAAGCCGACCTCCATCCACGACATCAACGCAATGGTGGCTTTATATCGCCCGGGTCCGATGGAATCAATCCCGGAATATATAAAAAGAAAACACAATCCGAGACTGGTAAAATATATGGATCCGAGGATGAAAAAATTCCTGACCGAATCATACGGACTTATTGTTTACCAGGACGACCTGCTCTTGTCCGCAATCGAGCTTGCGGGCTACAACTGGGAAGAAGCGGATAAATTCCGCAAAGCCGTCGGTAAAAAAATCCCGAAGGAAATGGCGGCGCAACGGGAGAAATTAACAGCGGGCATAATAAAAAACGGCCAGACGCCCGAGTTCGCGGAGAAACTCTGGAAACTTTTTGAACCCTTCCAGGCTTACGGATTCGGAAAAGCGCATGCGGCGAGCTATGGAAAAGTCGCCTATCAGACAGCCTACATGAAAGCTCACTACCCCGTCGAATACATGACCGCGATTCTTACCGCGGAGTCCGGCGACGTGGAAAAAATTGCGCAGATAATAGAAGAATGCAAACATATGGGAATTGCTGTTTTGCCGCCTAACATAAACGAAAGTTACGGAGGGTTTACTTGCCTACCCCTCGAAAAGGATACTGCTATCACCAGCGAAAACAAAAGCGTAAAAATAAGATTCGGGTTTTATACCATCAAAAATCTGGGAACCGATATTTCGGATGCGATTATCGCCGAGAGAAAACTGAACGGAAAATTCAAATCTATCACTAACTTCCTGGATAGGATAAAACATAAGAATTTAAACAAAAAATCAATGGAGGCGTTGATCAAATCTGGATGTATGGACGACTGGGTAGACCGCGGAATACTGCTAGCCAATTTAGAGGCAATGCTTGAATATAATCACGAAGGTTCCAAGCAAAACGAAAATCAGACCTCCCTCTTCGGCGGGTCTACAGAGATAAAAGCTCCTGAGTTCAAGATGCAAGCAGGAAAAGAGGCTACGCAGGCGGAAAAATTACTCTGGGAGAAAGAACTGCTCGGACTTTATATTTCAGGCCACCCGCTCGACCGCTTACGCAACAAGCTTGAGAAAAGAACGATGAATATCAAAAAGGTAAAAGAAGACAAAGAAAATAACCTGGGCAACGGTATGCCGGTCACGATTGCCGGAATAATAGAAACTGTTAGGCAGGTAGTTACCAAGAACAACGACCGCATGGCCTTCCTGAAAATATCCGATTTGACCGATTCTATAGAAGCCGTATGTTTCCCTTCCATATTCAAAGAGTCAATTGATATACTGGTAGCGGAAAAATGCATAGCTTTCTCGGGAAAAATCTCAAACAGGAACGGCGAAAAAAGCATCATTATCGAGGCTGTGAAGGAGATTTAATTATACAAGCTCATTGCCTTATCTTTGCTTTCGGTAAAGATGCATTCTACTGCGAGGGCGACAGTTTTTGAAAGTTTTTTAACAGTTTCCAGTTCCGGCTTTTTAAATTCACCCAGAAGAAATTTTAGTACATCTTTCTCGCCCGAAGGTTTCCTGATTTTGCCGGACGGAGTCACGGGAGCTATACCTATCCTGATGCGCAAAAATTCTTCGCTCTTCAATGCTTTGATTATAGAACCAAGGCCGTTATGACCACCCGAAGAACGGTTAAAAGAAATTTTCATCTTACCTAACGGTAGGTCAATGTCGTCATATATTACCACTAGGTCTTTCAGGTCTTTCTTTGATTTGACCAGAGAGGCCACGGCCTTCCCCGAATTATTCATAAAAGTATCCGGCATAATGAATTTTATTTTTAATTTACCACTTTCTTTCTCCAGTTTTTTCTCAACCAAGCCCACTAGAATACGTCCGGCATTATGACGCGTGTTCTCGTATTCTTTCCCCGGATTTCCAAGACCAACTACTAATTTCATACTCGCAATCATAACACATAGTCAGTTTTCCCCTATCCCGGGAATAGGGGAAAACTTTTACTAGAGAACAGATTTAACTACCTCGTCAAGGCACTTTTGTGATATATTATTGCAATGGAACAAGAAATACACCCCCCTGTTAAAACAAAGGCACAATCGTTCTGGGAGCTTATTCGTTTCGCATTAATAGCGTTAGCCGTGGTAATACCCATACGGGTGCTGGTAGCCGAGCCTTTCATAGTATCTGGCTCCTCCATGGTTCCTACTTTTGAAAATGGAGACTACCTGGTCGTAGATAAATTATCCTATGAACTTGGCGAACCAAACCGATACGACGTGGTTATTTTCCGTTATCCCGGAGATACGACTAAATTCTTCATAAAAAGAATAATCGGCATGCCGAATGAAACGGTGGATATAAAGGGTAGCGCCGTGACTATCACAAACAGAGAAAGCCCGGACGGTTTCCGCCTCGACCAGCCTTTTGTAAAAAATGTTTCAAATAACGACACGCACTTAGAATTAAAAGATGACGAATACTTTGTAATGGGAGACAATAGGAGCGCGAGCTCCGATTCCCGATACTGGGGAGCGGTAAATAAAAAGCTTCTCGTGGGAAGAGCTTTTTTAAGGCTTCTGCCTATAAGCGGCGTGGATATACTGCCGGGGAATTATCAACAAGCGAATTAATTTATGAAAAAAACAACGCACGCGGGCAAAAACAAAGGAGCCGAATTAGCTTCCCCGAAAGGAATGCGGGACTTGATGAACGAAGAGTATTACTCTTTCCAGGGGTTTTTCGAAAAGGCTCAGGAGATTGCCATCTATTACGGCTTCAAGCCTATCGAGACCCCAGTGCTCGAGCATGAAGAGGTATTTACCTCTAGTGTCGGCATCGGGACGTATATCATCGATAAAGAAATGTATACACTCCGCACTAAGGGGGGCGATAAACTTGCGCTCAGACCCGAACCGACAGCTGGTATCGTGCGTTCGTATATAGAGCACGGTATGCAAAATATGCCGCAACCAGTAATGTTTTATTTCTATGGTCCACTTTTCCGGCACGACAACCCGCAGCGCGGACGCTATAGGGAATTTCGCCAGTTTGGACTAGAATCAATCGGCAGCGAAAAAAGTATAATTGATGCGCTGATCATCAAAACCACGCTTACAATACTTGAAGAAGCGGGAGCAACGGATCTAATCATAGATATAAATTCGATTGGGGACAAAGAATGCCGAGGAACATATGTCAAAGAACTTACGAGTTATTATCGTAAACACATCAGTAGCCTGCCCGCGGTAGATCGTGAACGGCTCAAAACAAATCCCCTTCGAATACTCGATTCAAAAGAAGAAAAAACTATCGAGATAAACGAAGGTGCACCAGACGCTGTATCTTTCCTTTGTTCCTCTTGTAAAAAACATTTTAAAGAGGTCCTCGAATATCTGGAAGAGATGGGAGTCAACTACAATATAAATAAAAATTTGGTGCGCGGGCTATCTTACTATACTCGCACTGTTTTTGAAATCATAGAACAAAAAGGCGCAGATGACGGCTCTCCGCTTGCTCTTGCTGGCGGTGGCCGGTACGACTACTTGGCAAAACAAATTGGCGGGAAGAAAGATGTGCCGGCAGTCGGAGTAGGTATCGGTGTAGATCGTATTGTTGCATCTTCATGGTACAAGAATCTTTCGCCCCGCATCCTTAAAAAACCAAAAATTTATTTCATCCAGCTGGGTTCTGGGGCAAAATTAAAGAGTTTGAATATAATTGAAATACTGCGCAAGGCGCACGTACCCATTGCCCAATCGCTCTCCAAAGATAGTCTGGGTTCACAGCTCGCGATAGCTGAAAAGCTTGCCATACCTTACGCCATTATCTTCGGCGTAAAAGAGGCGTTGGATAATTCCGTAATTGTGCGGGATATGTCAAACAGATCGCAGGAAACGGTAAAATTGAGCAAGCTCCTGGAGTACCTGAAGGAAATCAAATAATGCACCTCTACGGTGCATCCGCCGACGAGGCGGAAACATAAGAAAATGAAGAAAATTCTTCAATACAACGAAAAACCCGCCCGAACGACTGTTCAGTCGGGCGGCGTCCTGCGCCAAACCGCGGAAGAAGTACCCGTAGGCGAGATAAAAGACAAGAAAATACAAAATATTCTAAAAGAAATGTCCGCCTCTCTCCGGGCTCAAGATGATGGAGTCGCCATAGCCGCACCCCAGGTCGGGCATTCGCTTAGAATTTTCGTGGTATCCGGAAAGATATTTTCGGAAGATTTCGCTATAAACAGAACCGAGCGGCTCTTGGGAGTAGGAGAAGCCGACAATGTAAAGGTCCCCAAGAAAAAAGACAAGGATTTGGTGTTTATCAACCCCAAAATTTCAAAACTTTCCCGCGACAAGGACTGGATGCCGGAAGGCTGCCTTTCCGTCCGGTGGCTGTACGGACAAACTTTTAGGTCAAAAAAGGCCACCGTTACGGCCTATGACGAGAACGGAAAAAAATTCGTCCGGGGCGCGTCAGGACTACTCGCGCAAATTTTCCAGCATGAGACAGACCACCTAAACGGCATACTGTTTATTGACCACGCGAAAGACATAAAAGAAGAGTTGCCAAAATAATATGCGCACAATTAACTTTGCATTTTTCGGAGGAGAGCCGCTCGCTGTCCCAACGCTTCAAAAATTACAATCGGAAGGAATTACCCCTTCCCTTATCGTAAGCAACCCGGACAAACCCCGAGGAAGAAATCTGCAGGTGGCTCCTCCTCCCACTGCAGAGTGGGCAAAAAAGCATGGTATTCCGTTAATTCAGCCGGAAAAACTGAGAAAGGAAGACATAAAAAATAATTTTGATTTTTTCGTGGTAGTCTCATACGGTAAAATAATTCCGAAGGATGTCTTAGACTTGGCAAAGTTGGGAGCTATTAATGTTCATCCGTCACTCCTCCCTATCTACCGCGGTCCTTCCCCTATCGTTGCCGCCATATTAAACGGAGACTCCGAGACAGGGGTAACCCTTATAAAGATAGATGAAGAAATGGATCACGGGCCAATACTGGTTCAAGAAAAGATACCTCTTTCGGGAAATGAATTCATACAAGATCTGGAAGAATCATTAGCGGAACTGGGGGGGAAGTTGCTAGTAAAAATTATTCCTGAATTTATTGAAAATAAAATACAAACCAAGGAGCAAAACCACAGCCGGGCGACTTACGTGAAAAAAATATCAAAAGCGGACGGAGAGATCAGCCTGGAGGATAATCCCGAAAAAAACTGGCGCAAATTCCGCGCATACGCCGCCTGGCCAAGAGTTTTCTTTTTTAAGGACGGGAAAAGAATAATAGTCACCGATGCGGTTCTCCAAAACGACCAATTTGTAATAAAAAAGGTCCTGCCGGAAGGCAAGAAGGAAATTGCCTGGCAGGAATTCAATAAATAAAATTCTTTGTGTGGTGAATTTACGCATATGCGTAAATTCACCACTACTGAAAAAAGTTCGTTCTAATGTTCTAACGAACTTTAGAATTTAATACTTTGATGTAAAAGGATTTCTCTTGGAAATGCCTTTGAGCATTTTTTTTATGCTTTTCGCGCCCCTTCGGAACAGCGTTTGCTTGCGGTCTTTGTTCTTGCTAATCTCGTTAAAAAGTTTTTCCGCCACCTGGTCGATGGAGCTGCGCCAGTCTTCATTATCGCTTTCCGCGTAAAAATTTTCCCCATCTATGGTAATGGAGCAGTCGGCATGAAATATGTCTCCCGCCTTGTGGTGATTGGTGGATTTACTTATTTCAAATATGGCTTTTACCTCCCCTTTTTTGTCTTTTATATTGGAAACAAACGTGTTGAGATTTTCCATTCTTTTTAAGGCGTACCCCCTGATCTCTTCCGTCAATTCAATGTTCTTGCTTTGTAAATTTATTTGCATAAAATTATTATAACATATTTCTGTTATAATAATATTGTATGGCGAACCTGGTAAAAATACTCATAATTGGCAACGGTTTCGGCGGAATTTACACGCTCCGAAACCTGCATAAGTTCTTCCATGGTAAAAAAATGGAAAGGAAAGTAGAGCTTGCCTTGATTGGTAAGAAAAACTATTTTTTATTCACTCCCCTTTTACACGAGGTGGCTACTGGAGGAATAAACGCTAGCAACATAGTAGAGCCCATACGTAAAGTTCTAGGATGCTGTCTGGATAAATTTTACATGGGTCAGGCTGACATGGTAAATATAAAAAATAAAACGGTATCTGTTTCGGGTACTTCTATAAATTACGACTACCTGGTTCTGGCGACAGGTTCCGAAACAAATTTTTACAATATCCCCGGCGCAGAACAGCATTCTTTCGCTTTAAAATCCATAGAAGACGCCATAAGAATAAAAAATCACTGCGTCGCGCAAATGGAGAGGGCAAGCCGAATGGACGACCGGGAAGAAAGAAGAAGAGTGCTCAGATTTGTGGTTGTCGGAGGAGGACCGACGGGCGTAGAGCTTGCCGCGGAGCTCGAGGAGCTCGTAAAGGAAACTTTCGCAATTTACTATAAAAAGGAAATTATGAAAGACGTATCGATAACCCTTATCCAGAAAAACAAAAGTCTGGTTCCGCAATTTGGTGAAAAAATGCAGAAGAAAAGCCTCGAGGTATTGATGAGAAAAGGCATTGAAGTCAGGCTAGGAAGCAGTGTGCTTGAAATCGGCCATTCAAAAATAGTATTGGATAACAACGAAACGATTTTCACTGAAAACGTCTTTTGGGTCGCGGGAATCAAGCCTGTGGTCCCCGAATTTGACGAAGACGTGGAAAAATCTTCAGACGGCCGGCTAATTGCAAATAATTACCTTGAGCTCGAAAACCATCCGGAAATTTTTACCATTGGAGACGCCGTACTGGTAAAAAACCCCGACGGATCTCCAGTTCCCACCCTTGCTCAGGCAGCCGAAAAAGAAGCATACGCCGTTGCGAAAAACTTGCACCTGCTATTAAATGGAAGGAGTCCGGAAAAGTTTTCATACAAAAGCGCAGGCAACCTTTTATCGCTCGGACAGTGGATGGCAGCGGGAGAAATCCTGAACTTCACATTTTCAGGGCGTTTTACGTGGTGGATATGGAGAACTGTTTACCTTTCAAAACTTATATCTTGGAGAAAAAAAGTGCGAGTAGCGGCGGATTGGACAATGAATATTTTCTCCGCCAGGGATATTTCACAGTTATAAATCAGAATTTACATTTTATTTTTAGCTGGTTTCCATTACCAACCTGGCGAGCAAATAAGAAATAGTTGATTCGGCTCCCTGATTAAGATTTATGCCCCCCTCACTGATACCGTCATAACAGCCGCCGGTAGAGTGAGTATATACTACCTGCTTGGACAAATTATTCCCCAAGAACCAGTCAAAGGCCAGCATCATTTTATCCCGGTATGTTGCCTCCTTGCTTACTGATGTCATCCTATTAAGCGCCAACACCAAAGCGGAGACCTCTTCTGGCTGCTGGTCGTAACGCTCTTTCTGAGAGCTTTTTTTGAACCATCCCGCCTGGCCAACGGGCACGCAGACATCTCCTTCAAACGAGTGTTTAATCAAAAAATCAAGCGATGCTTTTGCCGTTTCAAAATAAACGCGATTTTTTGTAATGCTGTACGCCTGTAGGAGAGCCTCCGGTAAAACAGCGTTGGAATACGTGAGACTGTCTTCAAACCATTGCCATTTTTCGTCGCTGTTTTTTTTAAACAGGTCAACCAAGAAATCCGCATAATTCCCTACATGGTAAAGCACTTCATTTATATTTTCAGGAGAAGAGGCGTATTCGGCAAACGCCTTTATATAAAACGCCGCCGCGCGGGGAGAGCTGATGCTTTCGTGCAAAATAAATTGCTTTTTGAACAGAGCCTGTGCCCGGTCCTTATCCTTTGCGGGAATTGCGCCCACTCCCGCCACCGCGAGCGCCCAAAGAGTGCGAGCGTTGGCGTCCTCTAGGTTTTCATTTTTATTCAAGTCGGGATGGGGACGCTTTTCTTTATTAAAATAATTAATAAACCCATTACTCTCCCCGTAAGCGCGTTCAATAAAATCAAGATAAATGCTTATCAGAGGTTCATTTTCCCGAATCGGTTCCAGTTTGTTATACCAACAAAGAGCGATAAGCGCTCGGGCATTGTCATCCACTGTGTAGCCCCAAGCCGGATCAGGGTTGTTCATTGAAGCAAATTGCAGTATGCCGAAATCATCGGTTAATTTTTTTAGGTGTTCAATCTTTATGGGAAGCATGTATTTATTTTTCTCGGTAAAGTTAGGTAGTAATGAAGAAAACATGCTCATATAGGAAAGAGCTACGTTTGGCCAAGTCATGCTCCTCGTGCGAAAATAGGCAGTTTTGCCCATATTAAGTAATTTTTCTTTATCATCAAAAAGCTTTATTGTCTCTTTTGCCACGCTTTCCCATTCATTAAATCCGACCAGCACGCCAACCTCCGGGGTAACTATTTCCTTGGCCTGCATAAAAGCCGTGGAAATCACGGGCCTGCCTGCGCCAAGCGCGTACGTGAGAGTCCCGGAAACAGCTTGATTCGGATTTTGCGACATAGAAAGGTATACGTCGGTCGCCTCCAAAAAAAGGAGCAGGTCTTCGGTGGAAAGGTATCTATTGTGGAATACTACATGGTCTTCTACTTTTAGTCGGCGCGCCTGCTCTACAAGTTCGTTTCTGTATGCTTCCCCTTCGTTATGAAGCACCACCGGATGAGTCCCCCCCAATATCAAATAAAGAACGTTTGGATGCTTCGCCACAATCATCGGCATTGCCTCTATGGCATATTCAATGCCTTTCCCCCGTCCGAGCAGACCGAAGGTTGTGATTATGAGTTTATTTTCCAGCTTTAATTTTTCTTTAGCCATTTTGGTGTCCGAGTACAACTGTGGGTGGATGCCATGAGGTATGACCTGTATTTTTTCGGATAGAATACCATATGTTTCTATCAACAACTTTTTGGACAACTCGGTCATAACTACAATTTTGTCCGCCAGAGACATTATTTTTGCCGTGACCAGTTTCATTTCATCTTCAGGCTCCGGCAGAACAGTATGAAACGTGACCGTGACCGGCTTTTTTATGTTTTCTAAAAAAATGACAATGTTTTCTCCGTAATTTTCTCCGAAAAGACCGAACTCGTGCTGAATGGAAACAATTTTAACTTCCGGTATCGCGTTCAGTTTTAAAGCCGCGGAAACATATTCGTCCTTCTTATCTTCGTTTATTTCGAGTATGACTTTCGAAGAATATTTTGGCCGCTGGGCACCCTTTCTGTTCATCGCCACGACTTTTGTCTCAACTTTTCCGAAAAAAAGCTCATCCCCGTAGTTAATCAGGTCAGCGGTAAAGGTGGCAATCCCGCATTCGCGCGGAGGATACGTGGCTAGATAAGCAACCCATATTTTCTCCTGATTCTTGTCATTCATTTTTATGAGAGATATTAAATTTTGTCCGGGGGCGAATTTTTCAACTCGGATAAAAGCTCCGTAAGCGAGCCCGTTGCCAAGCAAACATAGCGGTCGGATGCGCCGTAATAAACAAATAGCTTATCGTCTTTAATGAACCCTCCGGTCGGAAAAACAATTTTCGAAATTTGTTCTTTCTCATAAGGCATTTCCGGCTGAAGGATGTCATGAGTGAGTTTCCCGATTAGTCGCGTCGGATTATCAAGGTCAAACAACGCGGCTCGTATGGAATAGAAAAAAGAGTCCTGCTTGGAAGTAAGGATTACATGGTGATAAATGACGAGCCATCCTTCTTTGGTTTCAATGGGCGGCAGACCGGGTCCTATTTTCGAGTCTTCGTGGTGTGACGCGTGCAAAAGTAGTTTGTGGTCCGTCCAATTTTTCAAATCATCCGACCAGGCTACCCATATGCCGGGATGCTCCGGCAGAGTTTCAACGTCGTAAGGCCAGGAGGTTATTTTGCCCCTATTTTTTATAATTTCGTGCCAGGGCTTATCCCAAAAGTTCGGACGATGAAGCATGCAATATCGTCCGTTGATTTTCTTCGGGAAAAGAACTATATCTTTGTTGTCCGAATCTTTTGGGGAAATAAGCCCGAGGTTTTCGAAGGTCTTGAAATCGCGAGTCTTAAGAAGGGCCGTATTGGCCTCTATGTTCGAAGAAAACTTTCCTTCGGTCATAACGGGATTCGCCAAGGCTACGTAGGTTATAAAAAAATCATCTCCGATTTTCGTTATCCGCGGGTCTTCTGTCCCCCACATGTCAAAAGGCTCCTTGGGACCAAAAACCGGCTCTGTGCCGGCGCGTTTGAACGTTATCCCATCCTCGCTTGTAGCTAGCCCTATATGTGAAATATAAGACTGTACTTCGCCCACGGCGCGGTATAGCATGATCACCGTGTCATCCACAAGAATTACCCCGGGGTTGAATACCCCCTCCTTTTCCCACGGCAAAGTGGCGTCGGGGCTCAAGATTGGTCCATTCTCGTGCCTGGTAAGTAAAAACATGGCTGTATTATACTACATCTGAAATCATTTTGGGTAAGATTATAAAACGGTCCTCTATGATTTTCCGGGCCCGCTCTTCGGTATCGGCAGTAATATATATCCTGAATTCCGGGGCATTGCTTGAAGGGCGAAGATGAGCAACATCTCCGTTTGAAAAAGTAATACGGACTCCGTCAATATAATTTATTGACGCAATTGGGTTATAGCCTAGAGAGGAGTTAAAATAAGATTCTAGGCTGGCTTTTATAACTCCTGCTTTTTTCACGGTGTCGGCATCTGAAAAAAAAGGAACTGTTTCCGGTCCTTTGTCGGTAAAGTTCAGCTCTTGTATAATAGCGTCTTTTAGTGAAAAAGAATTAATGATTTTTTTACCAAGCTCCGCGGTATAAGATTCACAGCCCGTGGTTTTATTATCAACGGCATTGGCGGTGGTAAAACGACGCGGAAGTTTGGAATTAACCAAAGAAGACAAAGAGACGCCCTCTTCTTGGCAAAAAATAACGGCAATCAGGAGAGGAAGTATCGAGTCGCGCGTAGGAAGCATATCTAACGTCTTATTATTTAAGTTTATATCACTGCCAAGGAGAAACCCTCCGTTTTTCTCCCAAGACATAACTTTCGCATCTGGTTTTTTTGCTAACTGTTCCTTCATGGATGCGATGCAGTAAGGAGAGCCGACTTTTGTCAGAGCAACTTCTATCTTTGCTTTTCTTAGAGTAGTCACTGCCGCGTCGTTGGAAGTAACGGGAATTGAAGCAAACTCAGGCTTAAGGTAAAGAGCAGTCAAAGTACCGAGAAGATCCCCTGAGAGAAAAGACCCGTTTTCATCCGCCAGAATAGGACGGTCCGAATCCCCGTCAGTAGAAAAAATGGCAAAAGGCTTAAATTCTTTGGCCAGCTGTTTCAACAAGTCAATTACTGTGTCTGGCATTTTCTCAGTATCTATTGGAATAAATTTATCGCTTTTCCCAAAACAAATTACCTCTGCCCCCAAAGACTCCATTATTTTCTTTAAAAGAAAGCTCCCCACGGCAGACTGTTCGTATATGACAATTTTTTTACCCGCCAACACATCAGGGGAAAATATATCCGTATATCGTTTTTGGAATTCGGACAGAGCATTTTCTTCTTCCGAGGCAGATGGCAAGTTCACTAATTGTTTAAAACTGCCATTTGCGTCAAATAATGACTCGTTTTCGCTTTTTAAGTATTCTTCTTCGCGAACCAAGGCGACATTTGACAATATATCCGCTTCGTCTGTTTTCAGCACTTCTTCCGATGATTTGATAAATTTTATGCCATTTAGCTCTTCGGGAATGTGGCTGCCAGTAACCATTATGGATGGGAAATGCCTCTTCCAGGCGTAATAGCTTAAGGTTGGAGTAGGTATAAATCCGCAAAAAACGGTCTCGCAACCTTCATCCAATATGGCTTTGTGAACGGATGCCATTATGCTCGGAGTGCTCAGCCTCAAATCTCCGGCAAGCGCAATATTGGCCCCCGGTTTTATTTCACTTACTTTATACAAATGTCTTATAAAGCCACGGGTGTTTATATAACACTCCATGTCAGTCATGTCTTTGACCGCGGCTCGTATGCCACTGGTTCCAAACCGAAGAGGGGAAAAAATTTTATCCGGTAGCATCCCGGTACTAAAATTTTAAATTGTTAATAATGTTGGTCATTTGTTTTTTAGTGAAATTTAGTACGGGACAAGTTATATTTTTTTCTTTTTACCTATTTTTTTAGCCTGGACTTGTTTTACCAAATCCGAAGAACTTCTGACTTTGCCTCCATGTCCGACGTTGAATACCATTTCCACTCCCAGCCGTTTGCACATTTGGATGTCTTTGTATAAAGAGGATTCCGGATTTTGCGCGTTTTTTTCATCCCGGTCTCCCCCGTTCGCGAATACATGGGGACGCAATGCGCGTATATCTCGGCTAATGCTGAAATCTTTGGTGTTTTTTTTATGGGAACTCAAAATAACCCTGTCCACGGCCTTGATAGCCTCTATGATTTCCTTTCGCTCGTGATCCGGCATGAACGTATATCCTTTTTTGGCGCGCAGCCAGTGGTCGTTGTTTACTACCACCACGAGCTCGTTTCCGAGCTTTTTTGCGTCATTAAACAGCCTCACATGTCCGATGTGCACCGGGTCAAACCCGCCACTTACCATAACCACTCTCTTGGCCTTGCCCTTGGACTTACCCTCGGGCATGGCCCTATGGGCGAGCCGGATGAGGGGTTTTTTTTGTGGCTTTTTCCGCATGACTATTGGTTGTTTAATTTTATTTAAATTACTTCAAGAGAAAGCGTAAGGTGGAAACGACGCGTATTTTTTTGTATTCGGGAGAACCCGGATCTTTGTCGGTAATATCAAAAACTCCCTGGTTTCCCCTGGTTATGCCTCCGATAGAAGAACCGGAGTCTTTGGCGAAACGCTCCGCCGTCTCTCGGGCATTCTTTATGGCTTCGCCGAGCATTTCCGGCTTTATGCTGTTTATGTCGGAAAATTCAAATACTACAGAGTTTTGATTCATGGCTACACCCTGCTTTACCAAGAGAAGCGTTTCCTTTGACGCGGCTTTTACCGCATCAACTTTCTTCGTGTACACGGAAAGCTGGGTGTTAGAGTTGTACCTAAAAAGCGCGTCCCTGTAAGTATCCTGGTAAATATTTACCGGGGCTACGTTTATTTCGGCATCCTCGAATCCTTTTTGTTTCAGAAAAGTTTTTATGGAGGTTATGTTTTTCTCTATATCGGCATACAGGGTATCCACATTATTGGACTTCACTTCAAAGTTGAGGGACCAAATGGCCGTATCGGCCTTAACTATTTTTTCCGAAAGACCTTTTACTTCCACATACGAACCCAGATCCGAAAAGCCGCGGGCGGAAAAGAAAAACACGGCCGAAAACACGAGGAGCACTCCCCCGATAATCCATGCCCAATTATTTCTTACGTTTTCCATATAATATAATTATTATTTAGCATTCCTACTCTTGCGCAAAGCCTTTTTGGCAAGCATTTGCCTCTTTACTTCCAATCGTTTCTTGGTCTTGTGCGAACGTCGTGATTTCTTTTTTGGGCTTAATGTGGTGCCTCTTTTTGCCATATAACTTTTGTTGATTAACCCCGACACCAAAAGAATTTGTATCGGGGTCCCGACTTTACGTCGGGATTAATAAGTACTCCTATTATACTACTAAAAAACCAGCTCCGCAATTATCTTTTCCATGTCTTCCTCGCCGGTGAATAAAAAAGATTTTATGCCGACGGACTCCGCAGCCAGCACGTTCTTTTCCTTGTCGTCAAAATAAATGCATTCTCCGGGGGCCAGATTATTCTCCGACAATATAAGCTCCCAGGCTCTCCGGTCCGGCTTTATGAATCCGGTATTGAAAGAAAAGTAAACTTTGTCCGCGGCGTCATGTATCCAGGGATAATGCCCGTAATAATCGGCTCTTTCCCTGAAGTTATTTGATAAAATAAAGACTTGGATGTTTTTCTTCTTTAAATCCTTGGCTAGGGCGACAACTTTTTCCGAAATTTTTTCCGCGCCGAACCAATAATCCCAAAACCCTTGCTCGGATAAATTTATTTTCCACCCGCGCAAAACCGACTGCCAATACTGGAAAGCCCTGCCTGCCCCCGGCTCTCGAACCTTATGCATTATCTCATGTAGCATGGGTAAAAATTCGTTTTCGGGAACTTTAAAATCTTCCCGGAGCCGGGTGCCCAGTTTCGGAGCTTGTATAAAAATCCCATTCAGGTCAAAAACGACGGCTTTTATCATACCTATATTATAGCAAAACAGGTTAGTAGTTACCTACTTCTTCTACCGAGTAATCAAAGCTGTCCGTGATGGACATACTGCTCACGCTAATGTAATAGTTCACGAGCAAAATGGCGCCTATCCCCGCGAGAACCATGAGCCCGTTCGTGATTAGGTCTTTGTGATGATTTTTCATTCTTACAAATATGTAAATCAAAAGAGCAATTGCAACAACGGCAAAAATAATATTCAGGATCGTATTGGTCGTATTTCTAGGGGAAGCCCTGAGCTTTTGCCAGAACGTGGGTTCTTCCGAAAACGGTTTCGCGAGCACGTCACTTGTGGCTTTTACGTTTGTCGCATCTTCGACTCCCAAAATATCAGTTGATTCTTTTTCCACAGTAACTGGAGCAACCGGAGTAACGGAAACTTTTACAGACGGCGTAGCCGCTGGTTTGACCGCTTGATTTGGAGTAGCAGGTACTATAAGCGGGTTCGCGTATACCTGAGCCACGAATACAGTCGCTCTGCCTTTATACACGCCGCTTGCTATCCCCGTCCCTATCTCCGTATAATTTTGTTTAACAATATTAGCCTTGTGCGATGGGCTCCCCATCCACGCCCTGGTGACGTCTTTGGAGTCGCTGAAGTTGATAGCCAGATTTTCGCCGGCATATTGGTATTTATAGCCGACTTTTTCAATCCAGTACCACGGGGTTTTCCCTTCCGGACTAGTGTGTGCGAAGTATCCGAGAGCGGCCATGTCTTCCGCTTTCATTTGGGCTGCCTGGTTTAAAACAGGACTTACGGAGAGGATCGGCAGATTCTGCGATCTTCGTTCCACGTTTGTCAGGTCATCTAAAACGGCGGGCAAGACAGCCGCCATCCCTCCCGAAAAATTTATTTGGGTAAGGGTCGGTATCAAAAAAGAAAATATTTCCAGAAAAATAACTATAGCGAGAATATTGCGCATGCTGAGGTCGCGCAAAAAGTGCGGGCGGTGGTCGTTTCCCTCGTGGGGGATAAAATGCTTTTTGAGCCAGGAAAACCAAGAATTCATATATACCATTATAACAAACAAAACCCTATCTGTAAAGATAGGGTTTTGGGAATAATAGTAGGGATTATTGAGGCTTATTTAAAACCGCCCTAGTAAGTGGACCTATTACGCCGTCCCCTTTCAAGCCATTAGCCAGCTGGAATTTTATTACCGCGATTTCGGTCAAAGGACCGAATTTCCCATCCACTACCAGAGGACCAAATCCGGCTACGTTTAGGAATTTCTGAAGCTCCATAACTTCATTTTTCTTACTCTCCGGATAAGGCGGACCTTTTTTTAAGAAAAGCGTAAAGACAAATTTTTCATCTCCCTGAACTTCTCCTTCCCCTTCCTTTGGAGAATTTGGACCTGTTTCAGCTCCTAAAACTTCTCCTTCTGGGTTTGGATTTTTTGGTCTTGCTCTACTTCCGCTGCTGTTGCCGCTGGAAGACTGGACATCATTATTGGTAATAGTACAGATTGCGCTTCCGCCGTTTGCCAGTATTATCTCGGAACAATTTTCATAAGTGGTTGTGTACCCTTCTACAGCCGGTTCTGTTACTGAGTAAGTGCCGGCATTTACAACCAGAGGATTTTCACCCAATAAATTATTTTCACCCGCGTCAAACGAAATTGCATCTCCATCACCTACTTGGAATGAAAAGTCAGAAGCGGTCTTTGTTCCGCCATCGTCATTGATCACAATTTTCTTGACCGTCAATGTTGCGCGTTTAGTGTTGGTAAAGGTGCAAGTAACTTCATCGCCACTTCCAAAAGTGATGTTCTCTCCATTTTGTATGTCTTCTCCGAAATTGTCCTCTTCATCATACTCGCAAATCGCACTAGAGAAACTCCATCCTTCTGGTACTGATTCAACTACGTCATATGAGCCTGCGTCAAGTTCTATTGGTTCTTCTGTTTCAGCGGAACCGTCTTCGGTAGATAACTCTACTTGTTCGGAAAATTCATTTTCACCAGTTCCTGTTACTGTAAAGTTGAAGTCGCCATCTCCGCTAGCTTCATCTGTATTCTTCACAATCGTTAGTTTGGCCCGGTTGTCATCGTTGGTAATGGTGCAGGTTGCAACATCACCTAAGCCGAGCTCAACACTATTTACAAGAATTGGTTCGCTTCCATTTACAACGCAACTCCATGTTTCAGAAGCTGTGTAACCGTCCGGTCCGTCGGATTCAGAAAGTGTGTATATGCCAGCGTTTACTTCCGCATTAGTTACATCTTCACTACCGGATATGCCGGAAACCGGAGTAGGGCCGTCGGCGTCCGCCGAAAGCGTCCAGTCAGTAGGCTCTGCTGTTCCACCATTGTCTTTAACTACTTGTTTTACCAAAGTCAGAACCGGCGCAATGTCGTCGTTCGTAATAGTACAGGTCCAAGATTGCTGTGCTGAAAGCGTGATATTGCCGTCTTCTGTTATAATTTCACCGTCTGTACAGCTAATGCTTTGAGTATACAGTACACTGGGGTTACTTTCTGAAACGACATAATTTCCAGGATTAAAGAAATCTGATTCTCCGCTTGTCATTGGAGTTTCAACTGGGTCGCCCTCTCCAGGAACACTTGTGACTTTAAGTAAAAAGTCACTTACTACGGCTGTTCCTCCATTATTATTGGGTAGTATTTTTCTCACAGTAATCGCACCTTGCTCCTCGGGAATATCGCTGTTAGTAATGGTGCAAGTGGTAGCTTCGCTTGGCTGACCGTTACTTTCTATTGTTATTTCGCAATTATCATACGAAATAGCGTAAGCGCCGTCTGGAGGGGTTTCGGTAATTGTATAGGTGCCTGGGTCAACTTCAAGATCGTTTTCGCCACGCAATTCATTTTCCCCATCTTGATTAAATTCTATATCATCTTCATCATTCAAGCTAAAAGAGAAATCGCCGGCAACCGCCTCGCCACCGTTCGGATTAGTTACAATTTTCTTGACGATAAGATGACCCTGTTTTTGCCCGTTGGTAATAGTAACCTCAGTATCTTGTCCTGCAACTACTGTTACATCCGCGCCGTCTTCTGGTGTAGCGTCGTCAACGTCTCCAACGGTAATGCGCAAGAGATCAAAGTCAGGATCTCCTATTTCCGCAATCGTGTAGGGTTCTCCGGGGACGAGGTCGCTGTATGTTTTGCTAGCTCCTTCCGAAATAGTTTTTTGATTACCGCCGTTGAGTGTTACGTCGAACTCCTTACTGTCATCAACGTACGTCTCACCGTTTGGTGCGACCACATTTTTTATTACTGTTATTGAGCCTCTTTTTGTATTCGTGAAGGTACAGGTAACATCGGCGCCTAGAGGCACATCAATACCGGAAACCGTACTACCTGAAGGCGAACCGTTGTCGCAGGATGCTGATGTGAAATCCCAAGACGAGCCCGCTTCTTCTTCTGTAACCGAGTATGATCCCGCGTTGACCTCAAGCGCGCCTGTCGTACCCGTAAGACCTGACGTTGTAATGTCTGGAGTGGAAGGCGTGGGGCCGCTGACCGTAAAGATGAAGGTGCCATTACCGCCTACTGTGTTCTTTACAATTGTGAGAGTACCCGGCTGGTCGTCATTCGTGATGGTGCAGGTATAGCTCGCATCAGTAGTCGCGTTCGTGATATTGCAATCTGTAGAATCAGATTCGCTATATTCTGTCGGACCGCCACTTTCAGCAACACTGTAATCCTTACCGGCATCTATCGTATAGAGAGTTCCCGATTCCGAACCTGCGGCGCTCCCCGTGCCGGTGCCGCCGTTGGATGAACTAACTGTCAAATTCCAATCACCAGCGACAGCCGTGCCACCGTTGTCGGTTATTACATGCTTGATGACTGTGAGAGTAGCGGTAGGGAGACTGATGATAGTATCACCGGACGGGTTCCATGTACCTGCAGTTACTTCGGAAGTAGGAGGCCAAGTGTGACTACCCGTAAACGTAATCTTGTTTGCTGTAACATCAAAGTCAATGGTATTACCAAGAGTAGCAGTCGCCTTGACATCCACTACTATATAAAACTTAGTTTGGGTGAAATTAAAATTAGTTGGGTCAAGTGTTGTCTCATTACTACCATTGATAGAGGTACTGCTGTTAAGAAATGGACCATCAGACACAGAATCAAAACTGGAACCCGCAAGTGTTCCACTTTCTTGATATAAATATACCTTCGTAATATCAGCTTTATTTGTACCAGTATAATGGGTTATTATTTTTCCAAATTTTTCATTGGTATCTGTATTAGAAAGCGTAAATGACAAAATAGGCACTTTTAAGGCTCCTTGGAGTGTATTAGTCGGTCCAACCTGAGCAACTTCATCGGTTGTAATGCTTGAAATTATAGTCGTTGACCCGGCGGGATTCCATCCGTTCGCGGTAATATCCGCCGCAGACGGCCACGTCCCGGAGTCAAATGTAATTTTATCTGTTTCAACTTTAAAATCTATTGAATTGCTAATTGTCGCACTGCTATCGATGTCTACCACGACATAGAATTGGTACGCCGTGCTGGCGGACAATGCGAGGTCAGAGGGGTTAAGAGTGGTTTCGGAACTTGCGGATGCGTTGCTGTCAAACAACGTATCGGTAACATCAAAAGTGCCGGGTACCGTACCCGATTCTCTGTACACATAGACATTATCAACGTCATCCGTGTCTGTACCTGTGTATCTCAGTTTAATCTCCTTTAATTTTTCTCCCGCCGCCGCGCCCGTTGTCACACTGAACGTCATAATCGGAACATTGGTTGCGCCTTGCGTTGCACTGTCCGGCGTTAAATCCGCAACAGCATTGGTCGTGATGTTCGTAGTGGAGGTTACCGCCAACGCTGTTCCCGCATTAATAAGCGAAAGACTGGCCACAAGGAGTACTGGCAAAACAAAACGAACAAACGATGTAGATTTCTTCATATATTCTTAAGTTAAGCTATTAATAATATATTATAAGACTAGAGCTAGTTCTATAACTAAAGACCACATCTGTCAAGACAAAAAGGGGGAAACGAGTGCATAAAAATATTACCCAAAAAGCATATAAATATAGGAAATTTTAATTATTTTCCATAAAGGGCAACTAGTTTCGCGCTCTCTAGAGTGTGGTCTTCCATAGACCCCAAGAGGTCCAGCTTGTCGTAAGATTCCGGGATGGAAAGAGTCGTGTCTAGGGCGTACAGATTGAAGTTGTAGTGATGGATGCCGGAAGGCGGACAAGGGGCGATGTACCCCGGCTTGTCCAGGCTCGTGCGTCCTTCAGTGGCGCCTTTCAGGGAAGAAATGTTTTCAATTCTAGTAACCTCCGGATCAATGTTCCAGACCACCCAGTGCACGAAGTCCCCGCTCGGAGCATCCGGGTCGTCGACAATAAGAGCTAGGCTTTTGGCCTCCTCCGGCACGCCGGAAATCTTCAGGGGAAGCTGCAGGCCGTCTCCATAGCAACTGTACTTTGTGGGGATTATCTTGTCCTCTTTTAAAATGTCGCTTTCTATTTTCATGGGTATTCTATTGCAATATTATAACAATAATTATGACGGCAGCCAGTAAAACCCATTTCAGCCGACGATTGTGTCATATAAGGAGGCCATATTCGTCATAATACGCAACGAAAAGTTATCAATTTAAAAGTTTAATTCAAAACTATTATGGGATACTGGCAATATATGTATGGCACGACGGGGTTTGTAGTTTGGCTTTTGTTCGGGGCGATAATCGTGATTCTGCTCCTTCGGCTTTTCCGGGTCGGCGGTCCGCTCTTACCTAGAGGTCACATTGGGCACACTCCTTACGAACACCATACCGAAACATTTACTTCTGCCCCGACTCCCCCTCCCGAGAGCCCACCTCCTCACCACTCTTTTGTTGATGATTTTATCCATAGAAAAGAAAACACCGCGCTCAACATATTGAACGAGCGCTATGCTAAAGGTGAAATTACCAAAATTGAATTTGAAGAAAAGAGAGCCGATATTTTACGGACTTAGATTGTTACTTGTTGCCTTTGTCTTTGTATAAAAAATAAAGAGCGAGCGGCGCTGCCCAGTTTGCGAAACGCTCTATGAAGTCCCAGATTGGAAGTCCTACCAGCGGGCGGACGAGCGCGGTCCAAAATCCCCAAAATGCCATCCAGAGCAAGAGTGGTTTTATTGGCTTCCAAAGCACCAACATAGCTAGTAAAATATCAACGACTCCTACCGCGACGATAAGCATCGTGGCTGTTGCCGTATCCACGCCTGTCAACTGCTCGGTCCACTTTATCCAATCAGCTTTCTTTAAAACAGCGAAAACTCCATGACCCAGAAACTCCCCCGCGACTCCTATCCTTAAAACCCATTCCAGCTTTTTTTCATTTGTCATAAAAAGTATAAAAAATAATAATGTGTTAATTATACACCTTATTTGGCATAAGAATATGAAAAAGTGGATAAAGCCCCTACCCTAGGCTTTTGCGCAAGACCCCCGTTTCGGTAATAAGTTTTGACACCAGCTCGGGATTCTTGCGCAAAAGAAGTGTGTTAGATGAGAGGTTCCGGTGCTCAAGTTCTGACAAAGTTTTCGGGCTAAACACGGTGCCGAGAACTCTTTCCATTTCTAGAACGTCTTCCAGTATCTTTTGCCATCCCACGCTTTCCTTCCTGCCGTCTTTTGAGAGTATTAGCAGGTTTTCCCGGTTCAGGTATCTGCCCGCCTGCTTTAAATCGTAAGAGAAGTTTACATAAAATTTTTTCAAAAGTTTTATCTCCGCCGGACTCATGTCTTTAAGGACTCTACCGAGTCCTATGAATTCGGGCGGTATGCCTATGGAATAAAAAGCAGCGGTAAAGTTAATCGCCCGCGGAAGATTGAGCTTGCCTGATTTTCGATTATAGCCTAAAAGGCCGATGTGCAGCCTTCGCTCCCTGCGCCTCGGCACAGCGGCAAATATTCCCTCCAGGTCTTGAGTAACGGGAAAGAGCGCGGATTGGTAAGCCCGCGCGAAACGTCCGACCATTTTCTTGAGTTCTTTTGTTTCCGCCTCAGTCATCCTTTGCGCTTTTGTCTTTCTAAGAGTCCGCGACAGGAATTCCACACATTTTTTTACTTTATTAAGTGGGTAATCATACCGGAACGCCGACTGCATGGTAATCGTGGATATGCCCCCGTATTCTTTTACAAAAACTTTCATCCGGTCAGGGCTGAGCCCTCCGCGAAAAATAAGGCTGCCGGCGCCAAGAATCGGGTACGTTTTGATGCCGGTCTTTTTACTAAAATTGCTTATCTCGGAGAGAGCTATTTTGTTTGCGAGCACGGTAGCGAGAAGCCCGGAGACAAGTGACGGGTCGGAGCGCGCCAAAAACGGCCGTATGTAAACCGGATTCTTCTTGAAATTTTTCTTGTGCAATTTCGCGTATTCATAAAGAAGGTGTCCTATCTCCATCTGACTCTCTACAGATTCCACCAGCGGAATCATTTCAATGAGTTCGCTGTTTGAAACTCTCTTGTGACTGAAAGTCCGATACTTGAAACGGGCGAGCTCCCGGAAAGATTTTTGTATATAAAGTAGCTGCTTGGCGTTTTCTGTCATAGGCAGGATGACTTCAAAAAGTGGCGGAGAATGGAATCCCAAATCGCCGGCAAAATCTTCACTGGTAAGTATTACCATTAGGGCCCGTATCAGGCTGTAGCCTCTTTCCTGCCAGACGTTCGGCAGGCGAAAAGTCAGGAACTTTTCTTTTCCTAGCAGAGTTTTTTCGAAATAGCCGTGGTAATGGGAAAATAATTTATCCATCACGGCTTCATCCGCGTACTTCCCCTCATAGTCCCACATGAATTCATCCACCCCAAGCTCTCTGAAGCAGGTCATGGCTTCCGGAAGCTCTTCGTATATGCTCACGAACCCGTTGCCTTTTTTATCCCAAAAAGGAGCTGAAGCGTTGTCCGGATGCTGGGTCGCCATTATGGATGGAATTTTTCTCATTGTTTTTCTATAAATCTTTTAAGTCCCGAAAGCCCTTTTTGGAGCGTTGCTTCCGGAGCGGTAAAGGATATCCGGATGAATCCGGGAGCCCGGAATGCTTCGCCCGGAACAACCGCTACCCCCTCATCCCTCAAAAGTTCCTCGCAAAACTTTACCGAATTTTTGCTTACCCTGCCTATGTTTACGAAAAAATAAAACGCGGCACCCGGTACAGTATAGCTTATTTTTTTAATTTCATTTAATAACTTTGCCACGAGAGCCCTCTTCGCGCGCAGTAATTTCACGTATTCTTTCGTAGCTTTGTCGTCTTCCAGGCAAGCCAGAGCGGCAACTTGGCTCATGACGGAAACATTGCCGGAGGTATGGCCAAGGTATTTGTTAATGTTTTCTATGACCGGCAAGTCGGCCGCCACGAAGCCTATGCGCCAGCCCGTCAGCGCGTGGCTCTTTGAAAAACCATCTACTATGATGAGTTTTTTTATGTTTCTTATCATGTCCGACGGCATTTTCGCTTTTGTCCCGAAAGAAAGAGTCCTGTATATCTCGTCCGTTATGATAAAAATTCTCTTGTTTTTTAAAAAAGTGAAAAGCTCTTTGAGCTTCTTTTCCGAAAAAATCTTCCCAGTCGGGTTGTGCGGGGTATTTATGATTACCGCTTTTGTCCGGAGGCTGACAAGCTTTTTTATTGCCTTTGCATCCAAATCAAAATCGTCCGAGAGCCCGGCAAACACGGGCTTCCCTCCGGCGAGGACAACCTGATTTTCGTAGCTTACCCAGACCGGCGTGGGGATTATGACCTCGTCGCCCGGATTTAATATCGCAGACAGGGCGGCAAAAAGCCCCTGTTTGGCTCCGGCAGTGACTGCAACGTTTTGCGGAACGAGTTTTAGTGAATGGGTAAAATTTAATCTCCCCGCGATTTTTTCCCTGAGTTCGTAGATTCCGAGTGTATCCGTATACTTGCTCTCGGAGAGCCTGAGGGCAACTTTTGCCTGTATACTCTTATGTGTCGGAAAGTCGAGCTCCCCCGCCGTAAGGTTGAAAATTTTCCTGCCGGACTTGGCCAGACTCTTCGCCTTCGCGTTTAAGGCCAGGGTAGCGCTTTCTTTGATTTTTTCCAGTTTTCGGTTGAGTTTCATTTACAAAAACAGTATACCTTTTAGGTAAACTCCAAACAAGCTAGAAAAACTTCGAGTCCTCCTGCAAAATGAAACGGCCGGACAACGAAGCCCGGCCGAGCGTTTGAGTCGAGGTTCTCGACTCTTCATGTGCATCTACAACAGTACTTGGATAATTTCGTTGCCTCACAATACAAACACCTGAGCAGGGTGTAGAGCACCATCGGATCCTCCTGTAATTACAGATTCAAAATCTATATTACTAAATAGATTATTTTAGTCAATACAACCATTTTGCGGTAAGCCGCAACGTCTTTCTTTTTAAGAGGTATGACAAACCCGTCAACGTATTTTTTATTCTTTGTTTTCATATTATTTTTATTAAAAAAAATTAATAATCAGCAACCTACTAATTTTAACATAAAGAAAAATAAGTCAAAATTTATATTTGAGTCGATGTTTTCTTCTTGCTCTTTGCCACGCCTACAACGCCGAAAATAGCTACTACGAGTCCAAGCACTTGTCCTCCGGGGCTGTCGTCAATTTCACCATACACAAACATAAATGCCCCGAATAATATTGAGAGCATGAAACAGAGAAATTTAATCTTAGTCATATAAAATGCTATATTATCGAGGAATAATAGCACAAAAAAAGAAATATGCAAAAAGAAAACAACAGCAGCGATAAGGGTAAGAGTTACAAATACTTGCACGCCGGTATTTTTTCTCATACGATAAGTCAAACTTGACTCCCGGTCCTAGCATTTTATTGTGTAATGAAAAAACAAAAACCCCTAAAGGGGTTTTTGTTTGGTAATCCGGAACCTAGATAACTCGAATTCCGATTTCTCTCAGATGCGATTCTTATTTTGCCAGATCACCACACGCGACGTAAACGCTGATCTCTTCGGCAGACTTATGCACATTTAGCGCAAGCGGAAGTTGTCCAAGAATTGTATCAAGGGAAGCATCAAGAGTTGTTTCAGAAGCGCCATTTAGGGCAGAGGTAAGCGGATACACTGCTGCTCCGATATTTGCACAGGACCCGGTATGAATATGCGCCGGTTGCGCTATTCCTAACGGTGCTCCGGCAAGCTCAAGCTTAACAAGAGTGCTCCCGTTCATGTCGGTAAGAGTAGCCATACCTGACACTCCCGAATTATTCTGTGTGCTCAAAGAGACAACAACAGGCTGTGGAGAAACAGTCTCGTCTCCAGCCGGACGATTCATATACCAAACAACTCCCCCAAGAAGATGATGACGATGATTCAGACGACAATGATGACGATAAAAGTGGCTTAAATTCAGGTAGCGGAAGAGACTAAAATTACATATTCGATTTGTAGTTTCGCAAGAACCGTTCTTGCGAAACCTAGTTATCTAATTCTGCTCCAGATTCTTTCATGTATGTAATAAAAAATCATCAGGACAACTGCGCTTGCTAGCGTAATATATGTTGTTTCGGAAAATTTCTTAGTAAAAAGAAAAACTATTATTCCCGTAATAAAAGTAGCGATAATCCTCCAGCTTATGGTTTTTTTAAGGCTTCTTGTCTTAGAGTGCTCCTCTTGCTCATTTTTTCCCATACCTCCATTATACACAAAAAACAACCAGGAAATATAATTAAAAGTTCTTGGCTCCGAACTTGCCTGCCCGCCTCTGGAGGGGGAAGATGTTCCTTATTTCTTCCAATCCTTGATCAAAATTCCACCATGTACGCGAGAGAGCTTCACTTTCTGCTTTTCCTTCCAGCCGAGAGCGTAAAGCATATCTTTCGGCAAGGTCACGGCGAGCGAAGTCTGTCCCACCTTCGTAATCTTCCGCACTCCCCTGTTTACAAATTTTTGTGTAGACATGTGGGAATTATATCAAAAGGTGTGTAAGCTTGCATGCCTTAGGTATGTATTACAATACGTATTAGTGTAAGGACATTTAACAAACCCGGGACGTTATTGAATTGGCTTTAGTTAAGAATTTATAGCTATTTTTGGTCGATAATCTCAGCCGGCTGATCGTAAAGTTTTTCTGTTTCTGTAAACAGCCAATGTAGAAATTTTAGTACTTTTGGATGAAAATCACAAAGATTGAAATTAAAATTAGACAACGAAAGAATTAAATGATCTCCACTCCAGCTTGTGGCACCTCCTTCTAAACTTAAAAGTAGTTCCATGTGCAAACTTTCATCCTCTCCACGTTTATCATCAACAGAACGATGGGTTGCCCATTTGTCAGAAAGTATGTGTATCATTCCTCTTTTTTCAACAATCAAATCCCATATTTCTTTTAATTCTGAATCTTGGGGAGGATTTAATTTTGAAGATTTTTTTAAGGACTTAATAAAATATCTAGCACGGCGTAACTGGCAAAGATATGCCTTCCACACGCCCTAATAACGGGTTTTCTTGTGTGGAACGATTTCTTTCATCATGTCAGCGACTGCTGATTTAGATTACTAATATTTAATATTCAGTTGTGCTTATAATAATACGCCTAGGTATTGAATTACGCAAATCCAAGAATATGCCATATTTTATGGACATTTTCTAATTTTTTCTGCGAAATTTTTACAGGTCCTCAATTTCAAATCGACAATAAGTTTCGGAAACGCAAAAGGTACCGATAACCCTCCACCCGGTTAGTTGTCTACAACCATAATGAGACAACGCCCCCATACCCCCATTCATAAATTAATCACTCAGATATTAAAACTATGCGTTTATGAAGATAAGGTCGATATATATCTTCAGACTACGAGTTAGTCTCTCGTATAAAATTACTCATTAAATTATTTATCAACATGCTTAAAACTATTAAACAAGTTCTATCTGAAGATGATCCTACTCCCTGGAGTGGTTCAGAAGCTACATACTTAGCCGTAAAAACTCAGGTAGAGAAACGCTGGGGTAAAAAGACAGCTAATGAATTCCGGGCCAGTCATGATGCAAGGACCTTCAAAGCGTGGCTCTCAAGAAACTTCGTCGTCAATAAAGGCGAAGCAGGTCTAGAGTCTTTCGTTATAATCGACAAAAAAGACAAAAATGGGAAAGTTATAAAGAAGATTCCAAAAAAGATATGGCTCTTCCATCGCAAGCAAGTAAGCCCAATAAAATGACAGCGAGAACCATGACAATCAGCTATCAATACCGAGGCAACAGGCCTGTGGCTAGTAAGCTTGTTATTGCTAACCATCTTCTTAAAAAATTTGGGTTTCCAATTGGCACTAAAATAGAGGTCCAATATTCGCGAGGTCAAATTATTATCAATAAACTAACTTAAACATCATGGAAAATGTAAATTATCGCTCAAGCATTCCGTCTCCATTCCAAACTAGGCAGAGGTTGGACCCCGTTCAAGAAGCTATACAAAAGAGTGTCGGAAAGTTCGATCTTCAAATATCGATTGAGGAAGATAAAGAAACCGCCATTCAGCTTAAAGATCTCCCTGGTCCTATTATTGCTTACAAATGTACTATCCGCAGAGGATCACAAGTCCTGGGCATTGGTAGGGGGAGCAATATATTGTCGAAAATTAATAAGTGGGTAGATAGATCTGTGAGATACACCCTCAACGCTTCAATCATCGATTCTATGATTCAATCAGTTAAAGCTTTAGATGTCCTCTATCTTAAAGAAAATGGCGAGGTTCTAACTCAAGAAACAATAGGAATTG
>Ga0209542_10004887_pt1 | contig 27216 bp, 28 predicted proteins | sample RifCSPhighO2_01_FD_184028 | JGI IMG/M metagenome (GOLD analysis project Ga0209542, IMG submission 184028) | Soil microbial communities from Rifle, Colorado - Rifle CSP2_plank highO2_0.1 (SPAdes) (version 2) | ecosystem: Environmental > Terrestrial > Deep subsurface > Rock core/Sediment ...
GGGTCATACACTACATCCCTTTTCAAGGCTGGGCTAGATAAAATATCTTTGAAAGTAGCCGAAGAATCTTTGGAAGTTATTCATGCGGCTCAAAAACAAACACAAAAACGGCTTATTGAAGAAACTGCCGATCTTTTGTATCACTTGTTTGTTTTATTAGCGGAGAAAAATGTTAGTTTGGAGCAAGTCGAATCCGAAATTAAAAAACGAAGTAAATAATTCATGAAAATCTTATCTACAAAAAAATACTCAGTATTGAAAATAACGAACCTGATTAAAAAAAGGCAGAGCAAAAAAACTGATGTGGAAAAAGTGGTTTTAGAAATAATAAAAAATGTGCAAAAGAATAAAGATAAAGCATTATTTTCTTTGTCTAAAAAGTTTGACGGAGTTGAACTGAAAACACTTAAAGTTTCCAAGGAAGAAATTGCTGAAGCTTATAAACAGGAATCTAAAGAAGTTGTAAAAGCTCTTAAAATAGCCAAAGCCAATATTGAAAAATTCCACAAGACTAATGTAAAGATAAAGGAGGCTTCTATTACTACAGCCAAAGGCGTAAGCGTTTGGAGAGAATTTCGACCAATTGAGAAAGTTGGACTTTATATCCCCGGAGGTAAGGCTTCTTATCCATCTACTGTGCTTATGCTTGGAGTGCCAGCCAAGATTGCCGGTTGCAGGGAAATTATTTTATGTGTACCACCCGGAAAAGACGGCAAAGTTCCTAGCGCGGTATTGGTCGCAGCCGATATTTGTGGTATCTCAAAAATTTTCAAGACTGGAGGAGCACAGGCAATCGCGGCTATGGCCTATGGCACAGAATCCATACCTAAGGTTTCAAAAATATTTGGACCGGGAAATCAATACGTGACCACGGCCAAAATGCTTGTGTATGGAGAGGTGGATATAGATATGCCAGCGGGACCTTCAGAGGTTTTAGTATTTGCTGATAAAGATGCCAATCCTATTTGGATAGCCGCTGATTTACTTTCACAACTTGAACACGGAGAAGATTCGCAAGCAATCCTCGTAACACCATCACAACTTATAGCAAGACAAGTTTTAACGGAAGTTAAAAAACAAACGGAAAACTTGGAGAGAAAAGAGATTATTAAGGAATCTTTGAAAAACAGTTTCATTGTCATAGTTCCAAATGATGATCAGGCGTGTAAATTAATTAACGAATATGCACCCGAACACTTAGAAATTATTAGTAAAAATGAAAATGAGATACTTGAGAAAATTAATAATGCAGGCTCGGTATTTCTAGGTAAATATTCAAGTGAACCACTTGGAGATTATGCGACTGGTAGCAACCACACTCTCCCCACTTCAGGATATGCAAAAATGTTTTCTGCACTTTCTGTGGAATCATTCGGAAAAAAGATGCAAATTCAAAGAGTTAGTAAGAACGGAATTGAAAAATTGAGAAAAACGGTTGAGGTTTTAGCTACTAGAGAAGGATTAGATGCTCACAAAAATGCAATTAGTATTAGATTCAATAAAACTTTATGATTACCTCACTCATACGCAAAAACTTAAAAAACTTTCAAGCATATAGCTCAGCTCGAAGCCTTTACCAAAAGGGCGTATTTATGGATGCCAATGAAAATTCTCTTGGTAGTGTAATTTCTACTGAATATTATCCTGAACTAAACCGTTATCCCGACCCTTTGTCTATGGATTTAAGAAAAGCTCTAGGACAATTCTTAGATGTTTCAGAAAAAAATATTTTTGTGGGAAGTGGGTCAGACGAAATAATTGATCTATTGATTCGGCTTTTTGTTGAGCAAGATGAGGAAATAATCGTGCTAGAACCTACTTATGGAATGTATAAAGTGGCGGCTGAAATCGTGGGAGTAAATGTAAGAAGTCTTTTACTGAAACCGGATTTTCAGATAGATATTCCTAACTTACTTTCACAAATTAATTCTAAAACTAAAATTATTTTCCTTTGTTCGCCCAATAATCCAACAGGAACTTTGGTCAATTTAGAAGATGTAGAAACTATATGTAATAATTTTAGAGGAATAGTTGTTGTGGATGAGGCGTATATTGAATTTGCTTCCAAATCTTCTCTGGTCAAAAAAATTCCCGACAAAGAAAACTTGGTTATTCTTCGTACATTCTCGAAAGCATGGGGGTTGGCGGGTATTAGGGTTGGCTATGCAGTAGCGCAAGAAGTAGCAATCGAATACTTAAATAAAATTAAATTGCCTTATAACTTGAATCGGATTTCAAGTGGCCTTGCTATTGAAGTTCTAAAGAATTATCAAAAAATGTTGGATTTTAGAAAAATAATTCTTAGGGAAAGAAAAAAACTCGCAGATAAATTAAACAATCTGGGTTTTAAGGTTTTTCCAAGCGAGGCAAATTTTTTGCTAGTAAATTATCCAAACGCTTCGGATATTGCAAAAAAATTAGTCGTGGATTATGGAATTATTATTAGAGATTTTAATTCCAAGCCCCTGTTAAAGGATTGTGTACGAATATCAGTAGGAACGCCCGAGCAAAATGATTTATTAATAAAGTCATTAACCAAAATTCTATGAAAAAAACAATAGAAAAACTTAAAATAGCTTTCCTAGATCGTGATGGGGTTTTAATCTATGAGCCACAGGATACCAAGCAAATAGACAGCCTAGAAAAACTGGAAATTTTACCCAATGTATTCTCGGGATTAAAAACTCTCTTAAATTCCGGCTATCAGCTAGTCATGATATCTAATCAAGATGGTTTAGGAACAAAATCTTTTCCTACTCGTGATTTTGAAATAGTACAAAATAAACTTCTTGATGTGTTTAAAAAAGAAGGTATATCTTTCTATAAAATTTTTATTTGTCCTCACTTTGAAAAGGACGGATGTAATTGTAGAAAACCCAAAACAGGGCTTCTAGAAAAATTCTTAAAAGAAGATATAGATTTTCAAAAATCTTTTGTGGTTGGAGATAGAAAAAGTGATGAGGAACTAGCTAAAAATATTGGAGTTAGATTTTACCAAGTTGAAGTAAATGGAAATTTCCCAAGATTGGCTAGTATTGAACGAAACACGGCAGAAACGGAAGTGTTTATAGGGTGCAATCTTGACGGACAAGGCACATTCAATATTGATACTGGAATAAATTTCTTTAATCACATGTTGGAACAGCTTTCCAAACACTCCCTTATTGATTTAGACATCAAAGCAACAGGAGATTTGAAAATAGATGACCACCACACAATAGAAGATGTTGGAATAACTTTAGGCGAAACTCTTTTAAAAGCGCTGGGAGAAAGGAAAGGAATCAAGCGCTACGGTTTTCTCTTGCCTATGGACGACACCTTGGTGGAAGTAGCAATAGATTTGGGTGGCAGATCTTATCTAGTTTTTAACTGCGACCTCAAAAGAGAAAAAGTTGGAGATTTACCAACTGAAATGGTAGAACACTTTTTTCGATCAGTTGCGGAGTCTCTGAAAGCCAATATCCACATAAATGTAAAATACAGCAAGAATGAACACCACAAGATAGAGGCAATATTCAAAGCATTTGCAAAGTCTTTACGAATGGCGGTCGAAGCAGATTCTAGACAGAAAAATAAATTACCCTCCACAAAAGGGATTCTATGAAAATAGCAATAATAGATTATGGAGCAAGTAATTTGCAAAGTGTTGTCAATGCCTTAACTTCGCTTGGTAGGTCTTTTGAAATTATCAATGACCCTAAAAAACTTGTTGGTTTTGATAAAGTTATTTTACCCGGTGTTGGAGCTGCGGGTAGTGCTATGGAAAAACTAAATGAAAGCGGTTTTGCGGATATTCTGCCGAAACTCAAAATTCCAACTTTAGGGGTGTGTTTGGGTTTACAATTATTTGCCGACTTCTCGCCCGAGGGAAATACAAAATGCTTGTCCATAATTTCTGGCGAAGTTAAGAGATTTAAAAATGATCTAAAAGTTCCCCACATGGGCTGGAATAAAGTGGAGTTCGTGAAAAAATCTCCCTTAATTTCTGGTATTCCAAATGACAGCTTCTTCTATTTTGTTCACTCATACTATATGGAAACGAAAGGTGAATTTGTGATTGGAAAAACAGCCTATGGGATTGATTTTCCTGCAATTATTCAAAAAAACAACTTCTATGCTGTACAGTTTCACCCTGAAAAATCTGGAGAATGGGGTTTAAAATTACTATATAACTTTTGCGACTTATGAAAATTTTACCAGCAATGGATATCTTAGACAGCAAATGCGTGAGATTAACCAAAGGAGAGTTTGATAGTAAAAAAATTTATTCTTCCGATCCTTTGGCGGTAGCCAAAAAGTTTGAGCAACAAGGCGCAAAAATTCTGCATGTTGTTGATTTGGACGCGGCAAAAATTGGCAAACCTGTAAATCAAGAATTGATACTTAATATCGCTAAGACTGTTGGTATTCCCATTGAAGTTGGGGGTGGTATTAGAGATATTGAAACTGCAAGAACATATTTAAATAATGGAGTAAGGAAAATAGTGATAGGTACTAGGGCTATTAAAGATCTAGTGTTTTTGTCTTCTTTAATTCAAGAATTTGGTAGCGATAGAATAGTTGTCGCTGTGGAAACAAGGAAAGGCAAAATTACCACGAACGGCTGGCAAGAAACTACCAGTAAAGATTATTTGGATTTTGCAAAAGAACTGAAGATTTTGGGCGTAGCTGAAATACTTTTTACTGATGTAGACAAGGATGGAACTTTAACCGAACCGAATTTTGAAGCTATCCAAAAATTAATTGACTTAGGTTTTAAAGTTATCGCTTCCGGTGGAATTTCTAATATTGAATCAATAAAAAAGTTAAAAAAGTTGGGTGCTTCTGCTGTTATATTAGGTAAAGCTCTGTATGAAAATAAAATTAATTTGCGGGATGCTTTAAAGAAAACAAAACCAATATCAAATCTAACAAAGAGAATTATTCCGTGCCTAGATGTAAAAGACGGACGAGTAGTAAAAGGAATAAATTTCAAAAATCTTGTAGATGCTGGCGACCCAGTTGCACTAGGAAAATTTTATTCAGAGGGAGGAGCTGATGAACTGGTATTTTTGGACATTACCGCGACTCAAGATAATAGAAAAACGCTTCGTAGTCTTGTTGAGCAAGTCGCTCGCGAAATAAACATACCATTTACGGTAGGTGGCGGAATTAAAAGTATTTCTGATATAAGAGAATTGCTTACTGTGGGAGCTGATAAAATTTCGATAGGATCAATCGCAGTGAAAAATCCTTCTTTTGTAAAAGAAGCGAGTGAATATTTTGGATCTCAATGTATTGTTATTTCTGTTGATGCTAAAAAGAAAGGTATTAGCTGGGAAATTTATATTAATGGTGGAAGAAATGCGACTGGAATTGATGCAATTTTATTTGCTAAAGAAATGGAGAAACTTGGAGCGGGAGAATTGCTTGTTAATAGTTTAAATAGAGACGGTACAAAAAAAGGATTTGATATTGATCTTTTGAATAGAATATGTGAGGTAGTGAATATACCAGTTATTGCTTCAAGCGGAGCAGGTTCTGTGAAAGACTTTGTAAAAGTTTTTAATGAAACGAATGTTGATGCCGCGTTAGCGGCAAGTATTTTTCACAAAGGTAATATATCAATTCGTGAATTAAAAAAGATATTGCAGGAAAATAATTTAAAAGTTCGTTTGTGAAAAGAATTTTGATATACTTTATCGATGCCCGACGACCAAAATTCAACACAAAACTCAATTCCGGAAGAAAACTCTATTCCACCAAGCCCCTAAGAGCCCACCGAGCCTGCCCCTGAAAATACAGCACATTCTGAACCTGCCAATGCACCTCCTGAGGCCCTAGAAAGCTCACCGAACGACTTTTCATTGAAAAGTAATGATATACCACCATCTAATTCTACCCCTACGGAATCAGTAAATAAGTCAAAAACTGAAGAAAAACAAGCCGAAAATGAACCCACTCTCGAGCCAGTTTCCCGCATTCCTCCCCAAACCCCTCCTGCGGGCAGAATTCTGAATCTTGCCAAGAACATTAGCCGAGGAAAAGCAGAAACCTTCTCCTTACAGGAGCTGTACACCTTTTGGACGGAGTACCGTCTCAAAAGATCTTGCGCTTGGGTCCCAATCCCAAGCTTACCCCAAAATATTTGTTCCGCTTTTCCGAGTCCATTTGAATTAGCACATTAGTAGAGCATAGTAGTAATATTAAAATAATTACAAAAGCAAAAGTTTGGTTGTGGTGCCCTTGGGAGGAATCGAACCTCCATCAAGGCCTTAGAAGAGCCTCGTTCTATCCATTGAACTACAAGGGCTGGTGCGGGGTGGAGGGCTCGAACCCCCGACACCTCGAGTGTAAATCGAGTGCTCTACCAACTGAGCTAACCCCGCCTACCTTATTTATATAACAAAATGGACCATATTTCAAGGTGTGGATAATTAGACTGGTAAATTATATATCAAAAATAATATACTCTACTTATGAAAATAGAAGAAAAAGAAAAAGCACGCACCTTACGTAAAAGGGGATATTCCATAAATCAGATTGTAAAAGAGGCTGGTTTTTCTAAGGCGAGTGTAAGTTTGTGGGTTCGAGATATTATACTTACAAAAGAGCAAAAGAAAGGACTTTCAGGAAGAGGCAGAAGTGTTGAATCTATTGAACGCAGAAGAATTAACCGTCTTTTTAACGAGAAAGCTAAAAGGCAAATAACAATAGACAACGCAAAAAAAGATTATTCTAATATTTCTCTAGAAGAATTAAAATTAATTGGTATAATTTTATATTTAGGTGAGGGTGGAAAAACAGAAAGAGGAACAGCTAGGGTTTCAAATAGTGATCCTGAGGTAATAAAAATTATGATGAGATTTTTTAGAGAGATATGCAATGTCCCAGAAGAAAAATTTCGTGGCAATGTTCATACATTCGCTTATGCTGATGTCGAAAAGACTGAAAAGTATTGGGCCAAGATTTCAGGAATACCAAAGAAACAATTTCATAAAACCTATATAAAACCGAGTAGCGCAAGTTTGCAAAAAAGATTTACATTGCCATATGGAACTTTCAGTATTAATGTGTGCGATACAAAACTTTTTTTAACTATACAGGGATGGATTGAAAGAATTAAAGAATTAACTATAGGGAGCTAAATATGATATATTCTATTTTATGAAAACTAAAATTCTATACGAGGATTCCAATGTACTTGCGATAGACAAACCCTCCGGTATTTCGGTGCACGGGGACGGACGCACCAAAGAGAAAACAGTCGCGGACTGGATTCTGAAAAATTATCCACGAATGAAAAATGTCGGGGAGAACGAAGTTTACGAAAACAAGAAAATAAAAACGGAAATCAAAAAGCCGGGTATCGTGCACAGGCTGGACCGCGAGACTTCCGGAGTTCTTTTGCTCGCAAAGAACAAAAAAGCTTACGAGTTTTTAAAAAGCCAATTCCAAAATAGGGAGATAAAGAAAACTTACATAGCTATAGTTTCTGGAAACGTAAAAACAGAGCGCGGGATAATAAACAAGCCGATCGGGAGAAGCCCGAAAGATTTTCGTAGGTATCTGTCCGGACGAGGAGCCAGAGGAGAAATGCGCGACGCGGTTACCGAGTACAGAGTACTAAAAAGATTTGAAGCTCCGTATGTTCAAAATTTTTCCCGCTCCTCCCTTCCTCGGGTACGAGGCGGGATCCACGCGGATAAAAATTTTAAACATACTGTGCCTTTTAGCTATTTGGAAATTCGCCCTAAGACCGGCCGGACGCACCAGATTCGCGTACATATGAAATTTTTAAATCATCCTATTGCGGGCGATGCGCTTTATAACCCAGGAGCTAAAACGCCCAAAGGATTGAAACGCATGGCTCTCCACGCCAAATCCATAGAATTTAAGAACCTGAAAGGAGAGGTAGTAAAAGTAGAATCCAAGTTACCAAAAGAGTTTGGAAAAGTAGTGGTGTAATACATGTTGTTAAAATCCGCATATGCGAGAATTAACAACACTTAAAATTTTGACCAGATAGTTTCAAAAAGAAGTTTTTGAGTTTTAGTAATTTCTTCTCCTTCAATAACGGTGGTAAAGAGGTTTTTATTCATCGAGAAAAAAAATACTTTATTCCCGATAATTAATTGATCAGTCATTCCACCCTCGGAACTTATATATTTTAATTTATGATTTGGCTTCACGCGGTTTTGCATTTCCTCTACCCACAGCCTGCTTTGTTCTCCGCCAAATATCAACTCACGAACTTTATATCTTTTGAGTTTTCGGAGTAGCGCACTATATTCCCGCAAGACTTCAGGAAACTTCTCAATCAACACCGATATATTACCGATCCAGAGGCCTTCGTTCTTTTCTTCGGACAGAAGAACGAATGCTTCTTCATATGCGGTGCGTATTCCTTCTATCCCTTCAAACATCTGCACTGTCGGTTTTTCTGCAGTATTACGTAAGGCGATAAGCTTCGGTACTAGTTTTTCTGCTTGCTCATTTCTGAATCGTGTCATCTCTATCAATCGTCGCGGGTGGGTGGCGGAGTAGAATTTTTTCTTGCCTTTTGTTATTTCCGAGCAAAGGCCGAGAATTATCAGTTCGTCGATGATCAGGTAAACTGTAGGACGCTTCAGGTTCGCCTTGCGAGCGATTGCCGTCATGGGGGATTCCCCAAGCCTGAGGAGTGATAAATAAATCTTCGCCTGCTTTTCGCTGAGGCCTAGTTGTTTCAAAGTTTGCGTTTCTTCCATAAAGTTAGCATATATTATTTTTTTAAAATGTCAATAAAACTGACGAAAAAATAAGTACATCTGTTATTAAGCCAATAAATTTAAGATTTTTTGTCTTGAAATAGATATTTTGATTGACGTTTTAGTATAAATGTGTTTTTATGTTGCGGGGGGATGAAATGGCAAATATCGCTGCGTTGGGTGTTCTTCTCGCTCTGTTCGCTGGCGGCATAGTCAGGCTAGTGGTTTTTCGCCCGCCGGAAAAGCGACCCGTTAGCCTGATCGCGATGTTAGTGGCGGGAATGGTCGTAAGCGAGTTTCTGTTGCTCGCTCGCTTGTTTCCGCCGTAAACTGAATCTATGGGTAGAGGGCAACCGGTTTCGCTTCGCGGAGCCGGCTTGCCCACACTACTAAAGTTAAACAGTGTATAATATAATTAGTATTAATTTTTTTATTAACTATAAACTTATGAGTAAATATGAAAAATGGGGAGGATTTCAGGGAGTTGCAAAAAGATTTAAGGAACAAACTGGTGAACGGGTTAAATCTGTAACGGGAAAACATATAGTCAGCGGGGCAGCCAGTGGCGTTTCTGGTGGTAAAGACAGGGTACTTACCGACGAAGAAGTAAAAGAAGGTAAACAATATACAGGAGAACGCTCAGAAAAACGAATTGAATTTGCTAAAGTAGCTCTAGATAGAGCACAATTCTTGCTTGCTCATTTTCCTGCTGAAGAAGGATGGCTTCTTCTTGTTAATGATATGGGGAAAAGGAAGGACAGAAACGGGAGAGTATCTCCGGAAATGACTTTTACGAAAGAAGCCTTCGTTGAATCACTTTATGGTGGAAGTTCAGTTGAAAGGCTAGTATTACGTGACCCGAATACTGAAAATGCCAGACATAGCGGTATGAAGTTTTATCGCACGGACGCTCCGGAAGTACTGCATTTAATCACAGAAGAACTACAGAGATCTCCTAACACAGACTTCTATAAAAGTGATTTGACTGGAGAGGACCAACACAAGTTTTTACGCGTTAACGAGGAGCGGCTAGCTTTTCTCGAAAAAGCCCAAGAAGCCCAAAATTATAATGTGGGCGACCTAAGCTATCTTCGTCGAGCAATATACAAAGAAAATGAAAAGACTGAATAATATATTTGGGTTATAATATATAGATGGAAAGCCAAGCTTGTCAGAATTGCAAAAAGAATTAATAAAATAAAAATATTAATGTGACCCCCGCCGAAGAAGCAAAAAGAATAGAGGAAATATACAACGAGGCTATAGTTAAACTTGATGTGCTGGCGCAAGAGCGGGAAAAATTAATAAAAGAACGGGAGAATATTATTCATGGATATATAAAAGAACTGGAAGATAAAAAAGTAGCAGCAATTCGAAAGTCTCTTGGATTGTAAACATAAAAATAAAATATGGATAAAAAATTCGAAAATATGCACAAAAAGGTTGAGAGGGTAAAACGTCTTGAAGAAGAAGCCCGTAAGTCCCCTAATCCCTTATTCAATCCGGCACATTCTGAGCTTAAAAGGCTCATGGTGCATGACGACGAACTTTCCCACGAGGCTAGAGCAGCACTTTATAGGTTAATGGATAAACAGAGAATAATCATCCAAAGAAAAATAAGAGATGGAGATGGAGGAACCGGAGAATTAAATGGCAGTCGGCTCCCAAAAGACCGCATTGTTTCTATTAATCAAAAAATAAAAACTAAAAATAAAGAAATAGGACAAGTCGTAAAAAACGCAGAAGCTGAAATTAGGAACGTTGAAGCTCCTCTGCCTAGGCCTAAAGATGAAGCATCTAAAAAAGAAAAAATAAAATTGGGCGCGATTGTATCAATACGAGATCAACTGAGGGAAATACAAAGAAATGGATTTAATTCCAGAAGGCAAAGGGAACTCACATTAGTCGCTTTAAGTTACGTTGATTTTTGTAATGAGAGTGGAGGTGAGATGGATGCTCATGTAGAAGGAAAATTAGAGGAATTGCTTAAGCTTATTAAAGGTGATAGTGATAATTATGGAGATATTATGAATGCTGCTAAAAGCCTAGATAAAATTCTTGAAGAAGATGAGAATAAAATACGGAGTAAAACAAAAGAAATAGCCGCGTAAACAATTTGCGATTGTCTAAGAAATAAAAATGAGAAATTATGATATTATGAATTTATGGAAACTCGAACTTGCCAGAATTGCCGTAAAAGTTTCACTATAGAAACAGAGGACTTTAATTATTACGAAAAAATAAAAGTTCCGCCGCCCTCCTGGTGTCCGGAGTGCCGTATGATTCGGCGCCTTTCCTTTATTAACCTTTGGAGTTTATATTGGAGAAACTGCGATAAGTGTGGAGAGCGAACCATGTCAATATATTCTCCAAATGACCAGATAAAAGTTTTTTGCAACAAGTGCTGGTGGGCAGACGATTGGGACGGAACTGAATATGGTATGGAGTACGACCCATCTCGTCCTTTTCTGGAACAAGTAAAAGAGCTGGGATTAAAAACTCCTCATGCGGCGCTTGAAACGTTATATACAAGCTTAAAGAATTCGGATTATTCCAATGCTCTGGCTTGGTGCAAAGACTGCTACCAAATTTTCTGGGCGGATTACTGTGAGGGAGTATTCTTTTCTTCATTTCTTAATAATTTGAAATTCAGCATGGATTGTATAAGGGGTTGGACTTCAGAGTTGTGCTACGAATCTATCGGTTTTGAAAAAAATTACAGAACATTTTTTTCAGATGAAACAGACGCCTGTGTAGATGTGTGGTTTTCTCGTGATTGTCATAGTTGTACTAATTGTGTAGGTTGTGTAAATCTAAGGGGAGCATCAAATTGTATTTTCAATGTTCAGTATTCCAAAGAAGACTATGAATTAAAAATAAAAGAAATGAAATTGGACTCTTGGGCCGGTTTGCGAGAGGTAGAGAATAAAGCTTACGAATTTTGGCTGACTAAACCGTATAGGGAATATCATGGTCATACTCTTAATCTAAATGTGACAGGTGAATATACCTTTCGCTCAAAGAACTCAAAAGAAGGATATATTGTAAATTACGCAGAAAATTGCAAATGGTGTCAGTTTATTACCGTAACATCCGCTAAAGATTGCCGAGATTATTCTGGGTGGGGAAATGGAGCTGAGCTCATATATGAAAGTGCGACGGTAGGAGAAAATGTGAATAATGTAAAATTTTCTTTTTACTGTATGTCCGACATTGTGAACTTAGAATATTGCTTTTGGAATACTTCGGCAAAAAATAATTTCGGCTGCGTGAATTTGAAACGCAAAAATTATTGTATCTTGAATAAAGAATACTCGAAAGAAGAATTCGAAATACTCAAAACACAAGTAATCGAAGACATGAAAAATAATCCATACGTAGATAAACTCGGCCGCAAATTTCCGTATGGCGAATTTTTCCCTCCTGAGATGAGTAGATTTGCCTATAACAAGTCAAATGCAATGCGGTTTTTCCCAAAAAAGAAAGAAGAAGCACTCGCTATGGGTTATGGCTGGGATGATTACGAAAATCCTACAGTGCCGTTTACTATAAAATCCGAAAACTTACCGGAAACCACAAAAGAAACCACAGATGAAATTTTAAAAGAAGTTATTGAATGCGCAAACTGCGCCCGCTCTTATAAAATAGTACAAGGCGAACTTAATCTGCTTCGCAAAATGGGCCTGCCTGTTCCACACGAATGCCCTAAATGTCGCGAAAATAAAAGATTTGACCGCATGACCAAGCCAAAGCTATACAACAGAATATGCATGAAGTGTAATGCAAATATTTACACTCCATATGCGCCAGAGAGCCCAAACATTGTTTACTGCGTGAAATGCTATCAGGCCGAGTTTGCCTAAAAAATCCTTTTATGTTAAAGTGTTTTCACTATGGCAGGAAATAAAATCAATAAAATAAAGTTCAGCCCGGTAGATATTGAGGAGCGAAAGAAGCTCGATTTCAAGGCTGGCGATACGATAAATGTATCATCTAAAATTTTGGATGAAAAAGGCAAATACAGACTTCAGGCTTTTGAGGGCATAGTTTTGGCAAGAAAGCACGGCAAGGAAGCCGGGGCGACTTTTACAGTAAGGAAAGTGGCAAGCGGAGTGGGGGTTGAAAGAATTTTCCCTCTATATTCTCCGATGATAGGAAAAATTGAAATCACGAAGCGAGCCCGAGCCCGCAGGTCAAAACTATACTATATCCGCACTAAAGCGGTCAAAGACGTCCGCAGAAAGATGCGCTCGGTTACCCTAGAAGACGAAATTCCTGAAGTCACGGAAAAGGCTGCAGAATAATTTTTCTGCTATAATTCTATTACGCGCGGGTGGAGAAACAGTAGACTCGCCAGCTTGAGGTGTTGGTGCCCGTTAAGGGCGTGGAGGTGCGAATCCTCTCCCGCGCACAAATAAAATTTATGGATAACGGAAGAATTCCAACAGAAGAGGAACTAAAGAGAAAACTTACTCCCGAGCAGTACCGCGTGCTTCGTGAAAAGGGGACGGAAGCGCCCGGAAGCGGAAAGTATTTGCATGAAAAAAGAGAAGGAACTTATACCTGTGTTGTTTGCGGCAACATGCTTTTTCCTTCCGGTACTAAATTTGACTCTGGCACAGGATGGCCTTCCTTTGACAAAGCTATACCCGGGGCGGTAAAAGAAATAGAGGATAAGTCCCATGGCATGGCTCGCACCGAAGTTGTTTGCGCAAACTGCGGTTCACATTTGGGGCATGTTTTTGATGACGGACCGACCGAGACTAAAAAAAGATATTGCCTGAATTCAGTCTGCCTTGATTTAAAGGACAATTCTTAAAACTAACCTTTTTTGTAGGTACGGATTTTTTGAAGCTTAAAAAATTCTGAAATTGGCTCGCCGTCGCTTCCCAAACCCCTAAAAAAGTTTGTTTTAAGAATTTTAGGAAATGTGCTATAAATAAAGTTCATGGTGCCTATGGTGTAATGGTTAGCACTAGAGCTTGTGGAGCTCTTAGTCAGGGTTCGAATCCCTGTAGGCACCCAAAGAGAATTTTTTGGGTGCCTAAGTACGCAAACTTCTTTGCGTATGGCAGGGGTGAGAAAAGCTTTTCGCTATGTATGAGGAAATTATTCAGAATACATCGAAAAGGTATACTGATCCTGTAAGGATCGAAATTCCCTGTAGGCACCCATTGGGTCAGATTAAAAATTATCTCAAAATCCTTGACTATTACCCTATCTCCGCTAGAGTTGATATATGAAATATATATTCGCCATTATTGGGAGCGTTGTCTTAGCGGTAAGCCTAGTCTCGCTGGGATTTACTTTTAAGCAGGTAAACCAGGAAGAGGCTACGCTTCAAACCAACCTGGAACAGAGGGCTTCTCTTTTGTCGGATAGCCTGAAGGAATCTGTTGAACCCTACTACTTTAATAATACCCAACCTTCGTTTTACGTTTCCATACAAAAAATTGTAGAGAAATTTGCCAACCGGGAAAGGTTGGCCGGCATCGCTCTTTACGATAACAAAGGAACACTCATCGCAAGCTCTGCGGGATTGCCGAGAACTATCATTGACAACTCGAAAATAGTGGCGGACGTGATGGATAGCGATAATAAAAAGAGTGATTTTTTTGACGCGGATGGAGAAAAAAGATACGTGAGGATTGATCCACTGCATAACGGGGATAGTATAGTCGGTGCGCTGATGATTGTGCAAAACGCCGGATACATCGATACCGGGATTGCGCAGATATGGAAAAATAGCTTACTACGATTGTTTACGCAAGTAGTCCTTTTCTCCGTTGCAATCTTTCTCTTGTTGAGATTTTTTGTTTTGCGGCAGGTTGTTCGCCTAGTGGAGTCGGTAAAAAAATTACGTACCGGAGAAACAAAGGGGGATTTTAATGACAAAGATAAATATTCCTTTTTCTCCCCACTCGCAACAGAGATTACCCATATGAGTAGAAGCCTGTCTCAGGCTCGGATATCCGCGCAGGAAGAGGCGCGCATGCGTTTAGAAAAAATTGACAGTCCCTGGACCGCGGAACGTCTATCTGAGTTCATTAAAGCCTCCTTGAAAAACAGGCCGATATTTGTGGTATCGAACCGCGAACCATACGAGCATTACGCTTCAAAAGGAAAAATTAATTTCAGAGTACCAGCCGGCGGGGTAGTGACCGCGATTGAGCCCGTAATGAAAGCTTGCAACGGTACCTGGATTGCCTGGGGAAGCGGAGACGCCGACAAATCGGCTACGGACGAAAACAGCAGAGTTAAGGTGCCTCCCCTGGAACCTAAGTACATCCTGAAAAGAGTATGGCTTACAGATGAGGAAATAGATGGATACTACAACGGCTTTTCGAACGAAGCGATGTACCCGCTGTGTCTTATGGCTCATACCCGGCCACTATTCAGAAAAGAGGATTGGCATGAATATAAAAAGGTAAACGGCATTTTTGCCAGGAGCGTTCTCGAAGAGATAAAGAATGTGCAGAACCCAATTATTTTAATTCAGGATTACCATTTGGCTTTATTGCCACAAATGATAAAAGCAAGCCGTCCTGATGCTCAAATTGGGATATTTTGGCATATTCCATGGCCTAGCCCCGAAGCGTTTAGTGTTTGCCCTTGGCGCAAGGAAATATTACAAGGAATGCTGGGAGCCGATATTGTCGGCTTTCATGTTCAGCAGTTCTGTAATAACTTTATAGAAACTGTGGGCAAAGAGTTAGAGTCTCTTTCTGACCTTGAGCAATTTTCAGTAACATATCAAAACCACATAAGTTACATTAAATCTTTTCCAATCAGCATTGCTTTTACAGGAAGTAACGATGACACAAAAGACTATGCAGCCGAGGGGAAAAAATTTCTTGAGGTACTTGGAGTACGTACAAAGTATTTGGGATTAGGCGTAGACCGGCTAGACTACGCGAAAGGCATACTTGAAAGGTTTAAGGCCATAGAGTTTTTCCTCGACACCTACCCTACGTATAAAGAAAAATTTACATTTTTACAAATAGCATCACCTAGCCGCGAGAGTGTGCCAAAATACAAACAATTTAGTGAAGACGTAACCAAAGAAGCAGAAAGAATAAACAATAAATTTAAGAAAAAGAATTGGCAGCCTATTGTTCTTATAAAGGAACATCACTCTCACGAAGAACTTTTGCCCCTATTCAAAATGGCGGACTTGTGCATGATAACATCCTTGCACGACGGCATGAACCTGGTGGCAAAAGAATACGTGGCGGCACGAGACAAGGAAAATGGAGTTTTGGTGCTTAGTAAGTTTACGGGGGCGGTCCGGGATCTCAAGGGCGCGCTGGTTGTAAATCCTTACAGCGCCGAAGAAACATCCGAGTCTATCTATGTAGCCCTAAATATGCCGCTTTCCGAGCAGAAGAAGCGGATGAAAAAAATGAGAGAATCAATCAAGAATTATAATATTTACCGCTGGTCCGCAGAATTCATCAAAGCGGTTACGAGCTTAAGCTAAATGAAATATGTTTTTGAGGACATTTCCAATATAGAAAGTATTATCACGAAGAAGAGTCTGGTTTTACTGCTTGATTTTGATCTTACGCTCTCACCGCTTGCCAAAAATCCAATAGAGGCATTCTTGCCTGAATCTACCAAAAATCTCCTTAAACAAGTTCTCAAGAATATTCCGGTTATTATCGTAACCGGCAGAAAACTTGACGATATAAGAAAAAGAGTAAATATCCGTGGGATGTCTTATGTAGGGAACCATGGGTTGGAGTATTTTTTTAACAAAAAAATTGAAGTTCTACCCGTATCCACTAGTGCAAAAAAAGCCCTAAGAAAATTAAAAAATAAATTAGTGGAAAAATGCAAGGGATATGATGAGATTATCCTCGAGGATAAAAAATATTCATTATCTTTAGGATATCGGCTGGTAAAATCTCACAAGAGCAACTCCCTGGAGAGGGTTTTTAGAAATATACAAAATGAAATAAAAAAAGATTGTCTGCTGGAAACTCGCCTGGATAAAAAAACTTTTGAAATTCGCCCTAAAACGAACATAAACAAAGGAACCGCTTGTAGCCGAATGTTGAAAATTATTCGAGATAAGCTAAAAAAGAAAATAACCCCCTTATACATAGGAGATAGCGAGACGGATGAAGATGCCTTTAAAATTCTAAAGAAAACTGGAATTACTGTGCGTGTGGGGAAAAACACTAAAAGCCAAGCCGAGTGGTATTTACAGAATCAAAAAGAAGTTAATTATTTTCTAGAATGGGTATTATCTGCTGTAAAGTAATACAGTCCGAAATTGACCAAATGAAAGGCATACTGAATAGGCTGGAAAAATAATGCTTGGAGACTGCTCTAGAAATTATAAAAGATTAATATCAGGCGTTTATAGTCTAGTAGAAATTGAACTGGTATAATCAAGCTATGGCTATGGAAACCAGGAGCTGTCAAAACTGCAAGAAAGACTTTACTGTTGAACCGGATGATTTTGAATTTTACGAGAAAATTAAAGTTCCTCCGCCAACGTTTTGTTTTGACTGCAGGTTAAAAAGAAAGCTGGCTTATATTAACGAGCGGACACTTTTTAAACGTAAATGCGATAGTTGTTCTCAGGACACAATCTCAATGTATTCACCAAAGAGTGAATATAAAGTTTTCTGCACAAAATGCTATAACAACAGAAATGACTGTCGCGAATACGGGAAAGAGTACGATTTTTCTAGGCCGTTTTTCGAGCAATTTAACGAACTTCTTAAAAAAGTACCGCGCTTGCATTTAATGCATAAAAATAATAATGCGGAGAGATGCGAATATGCCAATTATACATATAAAAGTCGCAATGTTTATCTTTCTTTTGCCGTGGTCAGGTCTGAGGACGTTTATTATTGTAAACAGGTCCAAGGAGGCAATAAAATCTGCGTGGATAGCTATAATGCAAAAGACAGCGAGAGAGTTTATGAGCTTGTTGATGGTTCCAGAGATTATAATTCCCAATTCCTTATCCGCTCTTCAAGGTGCATAGACAGCGCATTCCTATTTGATTGCAGGGAATGTAATAATTGTTTTATGTCTTCTAACCTGCGCAACAAAAGTTATGTATTTAAAAATAAACAACTTTCACGAGCCGAATATTTTGAGGCAATAAAAGATTTTCTTCTTGATTCCTATAAAGTTCAGCAAAAATTAAAGAAAGAATTTTTTGAACTGGCAAAAAACTCAATACGTCTTCCTGCTTTCGTAAAAAATGTTGAAAATGTCAGCGGAGACTTTATCGGAAATTCTAAAAATGCGCATTACTGTTTCGGTAACATCGATACAGAAAATTCAAAATTCATCGTTTTTGGAGTAAATACTATAAGAGATTGCTATGACCTTGTTTTTGGAGGCAGAAACGAGTTAGTTTATGAGGTTGCCGGAGGAGGAACAGCAAACAATAGCGATTCTTTTTGCATTGATATAGGCAGCAGCTATGATATAAACTATTGTATTTCCTGCAATGATGACAAAAACCTATTTGGCTGCGTCGGCATAGATAAAAAGCAATATTGCATTTTAAACAAACAATACACTAAAAAAGATTACGAAAAAATAATTCCAAAAATTATTGAACACATGAATTCCATGCCCTATATAGATAAAAAGGGAAGGGTGTATCGATATGGTGAATTTTTCCCTACTGAACTTTCCCCTTTTGCTTACAACGAATCTCTGGCGTACGAGGAATATGCCATGGAAAAGGGAGAAGTAGCGGAAGAAGGATACGAATGGCGCGATTTGGAAGAAAAATATTACGAAACTTCAATTACCAGCGATAAATTGCCCGATAGTATAAAAGAAGTTGATGACAATATATTGAATGAAATAATAGCTTGTCCGAATAAGGGGAAGATAGAAACTAAATGCACTTTTGGATACAAGATTAATTCCGATGAACTGCGCTTTTATAGATTAATGAAAATCCCTCTTCCTCGCTATTGCCCAAATTGTAGGTACTACGAACGTCGAAGGTGGGTTAACCCGTTTAAACTTTGGCATCGTTTGTGCATGTGTAATAAAGACCACCCGAACCATACAGGAAAATGCCTGAATGAATTTGAAACAAGCTATGCCCCTGAAAGACCGGAAATAGTCTTTTGCGAAAAATGCTATCAGCAGGAAGTTTATTAAATGCGTGGAAACTGACTCTTTTTAAATATATGTTATATAATGAAGGAATGAAGCAAGAATCTTTTCCGCCACTTGAAACCGAAGAGCTTTCTCTTAGGCTCATGAATTATGACGACATTTTTTCGGACTTTGATTTCAGACCTTACTCCAAGCGGGCGCTTTCCATAGACTTTTTAGACGAAATGAAAAGAGCCGTGTTTGACCGGAAAGACGGAGGCGTGGAACTGGTTTTGCATATGCCTGAGAAAGAACGGAACGAATCGCACGAAGCTACTATCAGGGAGCGCATAGCCGCCCACTTTAAGAAATATTACCTGCTACATCTGGAACAAAAACGCCGGGTTCTTAAGCTCGGAATAGTTATGGTAATCCTGGGCGTAATTTCGATGATAGCGGCCACTTTTATAATATTCGAGGACCCGGCGCGAAACCTCTTTCTATCCTTCCTCGTGGTGTTTCTCGAGCCGGCGGCCTGGTTCCTGCTTTGGGAGGGGATGGATCAGATTATATTCAACTCGAAAAAAATAAATCCGGAGCTGGATTTTTACAGAAAAATGTCTCATCCCCACGGAGGCGTGCACTTCAGGTCATATTAAATATTTCATAGAAAGATTTTGTCAACATAGTGTTGTTAGTTATTAAGAAATCACCTCATCCGTAGGCACAATACGGCTATGGATTTTATTTTTTGTAGGCAAACCTGTCAGAAGCAAGTACCCCTGCCACTTTTTACCTACTGCCAATTCAAGATGAAGTAAGTCAACAAGATGTGGCTCGTTCTTTACTTTGTGTAAATTGTATTTTCCTTTAGCCAGTATGTATTCTTGGTTGTGGGGATGTTTGGAAAATGTGAGCAAATCCCCGATATTTTTTGCATAGGTCCATATATAGGCCTGATTTTCCAAGTATAGAATTTTTTGGTGATTTTTGCCGGTGATAAGTCTATAAGATCCGCTTGTAATTAATTTAATCATAATTTTTTCTTAACGCGTTAATTGATAGCCACTAAAATAGCGGGGCTGTTGTGTCTAAAATAAAGTCCGCCCCAATGTATTTTACGCATAAACCATCATCCGTCTGGCTAATTGCGCCTTTTGGATATTTAACGCGCGAGCTCTTCTTTGCGCAAGAGTTGGTTTTTCGCTTTCCGGCACATTTTTTCTTGGATGCGCAGAGAAGATGTCTCCCTTTATATGGGTTATTTTTCCCCGTACCTGTTTCAAGAAACTGTGTACCTTGTCATCATCAACTACTAAGGTGTTGCCTGACACATGGGCTTTTCTTTTATTTACCAGCCAAGCCACTGTATCCCAGCTTCCACTCGAACGTCTTCCGGCCACCCGCTCGAGTTCGCCTTTACGGCCGACATCCTGTACCCGGAAAGAAGTAAATTCTCTCTTTGGTCGGACTTCTACTCGATAGAACATCCCCTTGCCCGTACTGCCCGGGCGCTGTCTCATCCGCCCTTCGGGCTGAGAGAGAGAATGTTGCCTGTGTGTCATTTTTTTCCAAACGTCCTGCGCTTTTTTTATGTTCTTTTTTGCCGCAATTTTTTGTTTTGACGTAATCATGGCTTTTATAAGAGGGTCATGTTATCTTCCACGCTCGTGACTCCAGGAGCGCTCCAGGCCGCTCTCTCGACTTCATTCATTTCACTCCAAGTTCTTACCTTACCCTTCAGGATTACCTTGCTTCCTTCGGCCTCGACTTGTATCCTGTCAGCCTCCACATCGGCACTTCGCTCCAGAGCCTCTTTTATCTTACCTTTTACGACATCGGTCTTTACCCTAGGCTTGATGGTAACTAAGTTCGCTATGCCCACTACTCCCGTAATTTCACCAACGACCTGCTTAGCCTGGTCTTTCTGAAATTCCCAATTTAATTCTCCTTCAAGCGTTACCCATCCGTCTTCCACCTTTACTTTTATTTTCTCGTCTGGAATGCTGGTGTTCCACTTGAGCGCCCTGACAATAGCGTCGGCGATTTCTGAATCAGTACGCTTGCCGTGGGAGGGGATCTTTACCACCAACTCCTCAGCTATCCCCTTTACTTCTTTTATTCTTTTTGCCGCTTTTTCAGCCGCGAGCTTTTTCGCGTAGCTTGTAATCTGTCCGGATAAAGTGACTATGCCATTCCTGACCGCCACGCCGATTTCCGAGGAGTCAATCTCTGGATCCCACTCCAGTTCGTCCATGACATCTTGTTGTATTTGTTTGTCTGTTTTCATAAATTTTTATTAGTTAGTAATATTAATTTTCATGAGGAATTTATTTTTACTTTCCTCTTTTTGCGTACGGAATACATCATCGCGTTTTTAACTATCCCCTCTAGCCGGGGCGGTCTCGTGAGATGATTTTCCTCGCGCAAAAGTTTCCTTTTGTCCTTTATGTTTTTTTTCATTTAACTAAGCGTGCGATATTTTTACGTCTCCAGTCTCGTTAAGCCCGGTATAAAGGGCTGGAGCGAATAAAATAAGAGCGTAGCTTAGCCAATACTCCCACGAGCTAAATAAAGCTGTGTTGAATTGTATTGTAATTAGTACGTCAAGAACTACTCCAACGATTACCCATGCTGCTCCATAGCCAAACGCCTGAAACATGTTTCCTGGTTTTGTATTTACGGCAAATAGATAAGACAGAACTCCTGCCGCAAGCACCACTATGATTTTTGAAATTAAAGTATCATACAGCGCGTAACCTGCCAAGAGAGACACGAGGGCAAACATTATAGCCCAAACTAGAGCGCCATAACCAACAGTTTTATTCCAGTTAAATTTTTCCATAAAATATTCTTAAGTTAGTAAGCGAACAACCACTTATTAAAATTGATAATATCGACCTCCATCTTTTTTATACCGCCTTATCGGGAGAAGTCAGCTATTTTTAGCAGTAATTTTTTACATAACATTGATGAAATATTTTGTAAAGAATACAAAAAATACGCCTTATGTTTTAAGGGTAAAAAGTCAGAATATTTTTTATCTTCTCAAGTCTACGTTTATTCACTTCAACAAAAATGTTGTTGTTTTATTCACTTGCCCTTTCCCACAGGTCTTCAAAGAATACTTTCATCATGCGCGTTGTCGCGGGGTCTTCAATGACGACTCCTGTCGGCTGGCGTTCGTTTAAACTGACAATCGCCACGTTGTCGTTAAAGATGAAAAGCGCGTCTTCGATAATCATGCTCTCAGGGAGAAATTTGGTTTGGCGCAGTTCTTTCGAGTCCCTGTTTTTCAGCTTCAGGGTGCTCGGAGTTCTCGGTACCAGCATGCGCATATTCAGAAAATATTTTACCCGTAAGTTTATAAAGTCATTCAGGTAATCTTGACCCAGCATTTTGCTCCAGGCTTCCCAGGGGATTATGGCTCTTATATGGCGTTTTTTTTCTAACATATTCTTGTGGATTAGTTTTATTTCATCAGCCCCGATAAACACTTCTACTTCAGGTTTACCTTTTATTCTTTCTTTTGATTTTATCTTTTCCAGCACAGAACTCAGCCCCGCCTCTTTTTCTTTTAAGATTTGCATAAGTTTCTGGGGATGCTCCGCGGTCCAGTATTTCCTGTGTTTGCGGCTGTAAAAATTCATAAGCCCGTCTTTATGGAGTCTTTCTATGGCTATTTGGGCGCTGGAAAGGGGCAACTTGGCTTTAACTGCGATTCCAGATGCCGTTGACTCTACTTCCTCCAGTGCGGCCAAATAAATTTTGACCTCGTTCGGTCGGTAACCAAGTTTTTCAATTACGGCGGAAATATTCATAAGTATATTAATTATACTCCTCTCCGCGCTAAAAGAAGACTAAACCTATGTCTCTCACAAAGCTATGTAAAATGGGCTAATGGCTAAGTTTTCTCCGTATTTTATCTTCAATCCTGTCAAAAAATTTAATAGTCTTTTTACCGTGTTGCCTAATCACATATTAAAAGGGTAGAATGATTTTCATAATGCTGGCAGATGAGAATTTAATAAAAATTCTAAAAAATAACGGGGTGGCGGTCATTCCCACGGATACCGTCTACGGCCTAGTCGGCAGCGCTCTCAGCTTGCCTGTGGTTAACCGCATTTATTCTTTGCGGAGGCGCAACCCCGAAAAACCGTGCATCATTTTGATTGGAGAGCCCGAGGAAATTAAAAAGTTCTCCATAATCCTGTCAACAGAGCAGGGAAAAAAGATCGGTGAGTATTGGCCGGGGGCCGTAAGCATTGTCTTTGATTGTGAGGATGAAAATTTTTCGTATCTGTACCGCGGGACAAAAACTTTGGCATTCAGGATTCCAGCGCAAGAAAAACTCCGCGATATGCTAACCGAAACGGGGCCGCTCATTGCTCCTTCTGCCAATCCTGAAGGATTACCCGTTGCGCAAAATATCACCGAAGCGGAAGCGTATTTCGGAGACTCTGTTGACCTCTATATAGATGGGGGAGAGCTCACAGGCAAGGCGTCCAAAGTTATAAAATTGCATAAAGATGGCTCTGTCAGTATACTTAGGGAGTAACATCGCGTTTGATTGGCTTATGTGGCATGACCCCGCAGAATAAAAAGTATGTCGAAAAATCACACATCATTTTTAACAGAACTCTTTGGCGAACATGAAGAGACGCGAAAAAGAATATTTCGCAGTATTAAGGCCAAAGCTGACGCCAAGAGGACGCTAATGGAAAAGATGGCGGACTTCATGACATCTAAATTTGGCAGTCATACTTTTTTAGTATTCAACATAATCGTATTTGCCGGCTGGGTTCTTATCAATACTGGACAAATAAGCGCAATCGCTGTTTTTGACCCTTTCCCTTTCAATTTGCTTACTACCGTAGTATCGCTTGAGGCGATTATGCTCGCGATTTTCGTGCTCATATCCCAAAATAGAACGGCAAAGGTTGACGACTTGCGCGAAGAAACGCACCTACAACTTAACCTTATTTCTGAAAAAGAAGTTACCAAGCTTATAAAAATGATGGCACTACTCCTCGAAAAACAAGGCATAGATTTATCACAAGACCCAGAATTGCACAAAATGGTACGTCCGTTTAACGAGAGAGATATAGAAAAAATGCTGGAGAAGGAAATTTTATAAATTTGTAATTAAATGGAAATAAAACAAGATTATAACTTATCCAAATTAAACACGTTTGGCGTTGATGTGAGCGCTAAATTCTTCGCGGCGCTGGAAAAGGAAAAAGATATTGCAGAGCTTTTTCAGTTGCCCGAATTCAGGGAAAACAAAAAAATATTTCTTGGAGGCGGAAGCAACGTTCTTTTTACCAAGGATTTTGAAGGGATAGTCGTCCTGAATAAATTAAAAGGAATGGAGATAGTGGAAGAAGACCAGGAAACAGCCACCGTGCGGTCCATGGGAGGAGAAATATGGCACAATATGGTAATCTTCGCGGTCAGTCGCGGGCTTTGGGGCATTGAAAATCTTTCCCTGATTCCCGGCACGGCCGGCGCAGCGCCGATGCAAAATATAGGCGCCTACGGAGCAGAGCTAAAAAATACGCTTTTAAATGTCGAGGCTTACGAAATTGAAACCGGAGAGAAAAAAATCTTCCAAAAAGAAGAGTGCGAGTTAGGGTACCGAGACAGTATTTTTAAAAATAAAGTAAAAGGAAAATATTTTATTTCAGCAGTAACATTGAGGCTAAGCAAGAGAGAAAATAAAAACTTATCATATAGAATATTAACGGATTATCTGGAACAAAATAAAATTAAAGTAAACGGCCCGAAGGACATCAGCGACGCGGTTGCCGCCATCCGCATGAGCAAATTGCCGGACCCGAAAGTTATCGGCAACGCCGGCAGTTTTTTTAAAAATGTATTCGTTCCCGAAGCACAATTTAAAAAATTACTGGAAGCATACCCCGATATGCCGCATTTTGAGGAAGACGGGATAATTAAAATTCCTTCCGGGTGGCTTATCGAAAAATGCGGATGGAAAGGATTCCGGGAGGGTGAGGTAGGAGTTCATTCCAGGCAGGCTCTCGTCCTCGTAAACCATGGGAAGGCTACGGGAGCCGATTTAATAGACCTTGCTCATAAAATTATAGCGTCGGTCAAAGAAAAATTTGGACTTGAATTGTCGCCCGAGGTCAATATTGTGTAAAAAATTATATCGTCTATAATTGGGGTATTATGGAAAATAAAAATAGCATGAATATGGTTTTGGCGGTGGTTATCTGCCTGGCGGTGGCAGGAGCTTTGGTTTTTATCAGCATAAATAAAAAAACAAGTATGAATCTAAATGACACTAGCGGCAATGTAACAGATACCCCGGCTCCATCCGCGGATGTGGCAAAAACAGGCGACATGGTGGCGATGAATTACACCGGCCGTCTGGAAAACGGCACGGTTTTTGACTCCAATGTCGACCCGAAGTTTGAGCACGTCGAGCCTTTTGTGTTTACTTTAGGCGCAGGCCAGGTGATTGCCGGGTGGGACAAGGGGATTGTCGGAATGAAAATAGGAGAGAAAAAGACGCTTACCATAGCACCGGAGGATGCGTATGGAGCTCAAGGCCGTCCGCCGGTTATTCCCCCGAACTCCACTTTGATTTTTGAAGTCGAACTTATTGGAATTAATAAATAAAAAAATTATGGAAATTTTAGAACAAGATAAAAAAAGAATAGGGCAGGCATTATTTGTTTTCCTTATAATACTGTGCGCATATTTTGCCGTTAGAGTATTCTCTGAGGTTAAAATGGTCAGCCTGTTCGACGAGAGCGCTGAGCCGGCAACCGTCTCCTTTTCGGGACACGGGGAAGTTACCGCCGTTCCGGACATTGCTAATATATACTTCACTATCAGCAAAGACGCGGCAACAGTCAAAGAAGCCCAGGCTTCCGTGGCGGCAGTCGAGAAAAAAGCGTTGGATATTTTAAAGGCTAAAAAAATTGAAGACAAAGATATTAAAACTACGGATGCTTCTTTCAGTCCTAAGTATGAATATAAAACAGCTATTTGCCCCCAGCCTGCGGACGGAGCTTCCAGTTATTATTGCGGCGGAGGAAAGCAGGTAATTGTGGGATATACGGCAAGCGAAAGCATCAATGTAAAAGTCAGAAACACGGATGATGCGGCAACCATAATGCAAGAACTTGGAGCTACCGGAGTTTCCAATTTGAACGGCCCCAGCTTCGCAGTAGACAATGAAGACGGGCTCAAGGCGGAAGCCAGGAAAAAGGCGATAGACGACGCGAAAATGAAAGCCGAATCTTTAGCCAAAGATCTTGGCGTAAAGCTTGGTAAAATCAGAGGGTTCAGCGAGCCGGAGAATTATCCGATATACGCTGGCAAGGCGGAAATGATGTCTTTGGATTCCGTGCGTAATGCTGCAGCGCCAGCTCAACTGCCGAAAGGAGAGAATATAATAAGCTCTGACGTTACCATAACTTACGAACTCAAATAAATAACCCATATACGAGAACGGATTGACTACGTCCGATAAAAAGAGTAGTATTAAAAGAGCCCTGCGAGGGGCTTTTTTAAGAGACTAAAAGGGTAGCGTCGCGCCGGTCGTGTTTTAAAGGAGAACACGACATAATTCAGCAGAATTAACCTGAGCGACGTGATTCCGCAAAATCAATGTCAAAAATCACCGAATATTTTAAAGAAACAAGGGCAGAGCTAAAGCATGTAATTTGGCCGTCTAGAAACCAGACTTTTTACTATACACTGGTGGTAATAATTTTGTCGGTAGCCATCGCTTACTATTTAGGCCTCTTTGATTTCATTTTTTCCAAAGGATTACAGAAGGTAGTAGGCTTCTAACCCCAACTTTATTTTACCTGTCCCGTACTAAATTTTCGGGAAAATACTTTATGATAAATGTAATTAGAAAGAAAAATATAAATGAAAATTATTAATAAAAATTTAAAATTTTAGTACTGGGATGTCCAAACAAGAAACACAAGGAGTAAGAAATTGGTATGCCATACACACTTATGCTGGATACGAGAACGTGGTTCTTCGCAATTTAAAGCAGCGTATTGATTCGCTCGGGATGAGTGACAAAATATTCAACGTGATTGTCCCCGTTGAAAAGAAAATAAAAATAAAGGCGGGTAAGCGCGCGGAAGTGGAAGAAAAGATATATCCAGGATATGTCCTTGTGGACATGATTGTTACCGACGATTCTTGGTATGTGGTAAGAAACACGCCTCGGGTTACGGGCTTTGTCGGCGCCGGTGTTAACCCTGTCCCGCTCAAAAAAGAAGAAGTCGACTACCTCTTTAAAAAGATGGATGCCGGCACCCTTAAGCATAATATTGACATGGTTGTCGGGGAGACCGTTTTGATTACGGATGGACCGTTTAAAGAACTTGAGGGAAAAGTAAATTCGGTGGAT
>Ga0209542_10004888_pt1 | contig 27216 bp, 28 predicted proteins | sample RifCSPhighO2_01_FD_184028 | JGI IMG/M metagenome (GOLD analysis project Ga0209542, IMG submission 184028) | Soil microbial communities from Rifle, Colorado - Rifle CSP2_plank highO2_0.1 (SPAdes) (version 2) | ecosystem: Environmental > Terrestrial > Deep subsurface > Rock core/Sediment ...
ATAAACAAGTAGTTTTGACATTTTTGATGATTAAATAATAATGAACTTTTCGGGTTCTTTTTGAAAATTTTTCAGACATTTCGAGGCACAAAAATAATAGTCGTGATCAGCATGGGTGTGAGCGAAGGCAGCAGTTTTTGGAGAGAGATACATGCCGCAGACGGGGTCTTTCTCGGAAGGGAGAAGATCGGCAAGGGGAGGATATTTTTCAAGAAAGACGCAACGCAGGAGGTCACTAGCCTTGATGAAGTTACCATGCGAAAGTTTGTAAAAAACCTGTTTCCCCTTTTTCTTCGTAGTGACGACCTTGGCGTGGCGAAGAACGGTGAGGTGCTGACTTAAGTTTGCCTGGGGGAGGTCGAGCATTTCCTGGATTTCCCCTACAGTGAGTGATCGGTCACGAAGCAAATGAATTATCTCCAGCCGCTTGGGATGAGCCAGGGCTTTCAATAGTTCGGCATGGAGCTCAAAGACTTCTTGATACATATTCGATTATTCGAATATATTACCAACAGACCAGAATGTCAAGAGAGATGTATGAAATAAGGTAAAATCTAAAGCATGAACGTCTTGGCCAATATTATTTTGTTTTCCTTACTGGGGGGAGTAGTTTCTTTGGCGGGAGGAATAATTCTTCTCTATTGGAAAAAACTAACCGAATATGTTCTCGAACTAACCAGCTTCGCGGCCGGGGTTCTGATCGCCATTTCGATCCTTGACTTGATTCCCAAAAGTTTCAATGCCGACAATCGAGAGACCATATCGCTTCTCATCTTGGCTGGAATTCTATTTTTGTTTTTTATGGAGCGAACTAGTGTTTGGTTCCATCATCACCACGAGCCACATACTCACGACACATCTATGTTTGGAGTTTGGTTCGGGGACACCCTGCACAATTTCATCGACGGGGTGGCGATTGGAACGTCTTTCCTGTTGGGTAATAACTTGGGGATCGCCACAGCCATTGCAGTCGGAATTCACGAACTGCCTCAGGAGATCGCCGACTTTAGTCTCTACATCAAAGCAGGATACAGCCGAGCCAAAACGATTTTACTAAACGTTCTTTCTAGTTTCTCGACCCTTTTGGGAGCGGTTTTGGTATATTTTTTCGGGAGGGCGATTGGGGGAATGGAACTCTATATTCTCGCTTTTACAGCGGGGATGTTCCTCTATATTGCTCTGTCCGACCTAATACCGGAACTGCACACTATAACCAAAAAGAATGCTATCCAAAGACAACTTCTGGCTTTCACCTTCGGTTTGGTAGTGGCCTTTGCCAGTATTAAATTGCTGGGGGGGTAGTAGCCTACAGGGTGTTACAACATTGATATACTACAAGAACTATGACGGATATCCATTTGGCTATCTTTCGAGGTAAGCAGATTCGCCGGGCGATCCATCACAACGAGTGGTGGTTCTCAGTTGTTGACATTGTTAAAGCATTAACTGGAACTGATAGACCGAGAAAATATTGGAACGATCTCAAAACAAATATTGTTAAAGAAGGGTATGTTGAAGTGTCCGCAAAAATCGGACAATTGAAATTACAAGCTCCCGACGGCAAGATGCGTGAGACTGACTGCGCCAATGCTGAAACTCTTTTTCGCATTATCCAATCAATCCCATCACCTAAAGCAGAACCGTTTAAGCGGTGGTTGGCCCGTGTTGGTTACGAAAGAATACAAGAGATAGAAGATCCGGAATTGGCGACCAAGCGAACAAGAGCGCTCTACAAAGCTAAAGGGTACTCCGATGACTGGATCGAGAAACGAATGCGGGGGATCGCGATTCGAGAGGAATTAACTGATGAATGGAAGCATCGTGAGGTTGGGAAAGACCGCGAGTACGCTATTCTTACCGCAGAAATTTCCAAAGCCGCATTCGGCATGACCCCATCTGAATACAAAAAATTTAAGGGGCTGACTCGAGAAAATCTCCGGGATCACATGGATGATCTGGAACTTATCTTTTCTATGCTCGGTGAAGCCTCAACTACTCGAATCACACGGGCTAAAAATGCCAGGGGTTTTGCACGAAACAAACAGGCGGCAAGGGAGGGAGGAGCCATCGCCGGAAACGCTAGGCATCAGCTTGAACAAAAATCCGGCCAAAAGGTTTCCACTGCCCAAAACTATCTTAAGACTCCACAGAACAAGAAACTCCTGAAAAAATAGCAAGGCTGGGTTAGAACACAAGCGGTTATGGAAATTTGACAGCGGAGGAGAATGTCTTTACAATGCGCCTGTAGTTTAAATAAAGCGTTCTAGTTTGGTTTCCCGCCAAACGAGCTGCGTACGATGAGTACGACGGAAGTCACCCGTAAAATACGACAAGACGTGTCGGAAACGGAGCGTTTAATAATGAGCGTCAGTTTAAAAAGCTGACGGAAGCAAGGTGGTACCGTCTTCTCCTTGAAGGCCCTTGTCTAATCCTTTTTTTTGGGGATTGGGCAAGGGCCTTTTTGTGATTTAAAAGTTAGAGAAATAATAAAAATGAAAGAAAAAATAGGAATCATTGGTTATGGCCATCTAGGGTCTGCATTAGACCGGGGCTTTACAAAAGCAGGTTACGAAACCGTTATTAACAACGGCGATTTGGGGACGACTAGACGAAAACTTGAATCGATAGGAATCGATCGCTCAAAGGCAAGAGAGTTGTCACGGATAGCCGAAGACTGTGCGGTTTTGGCACTATGCATTAAATCCAATGACTTGAAGATGGTCGGTGATGAGTTGTCGAATTATATGGACAATCGGCATATTGTCTTTACTTTTTTGGCACAAACTTCCCTGCTGGAGGTTGTTTCTGTTTTGAGAGACGTGCCCTTAATTGCTAGAGTTATGACCACCCTGGGGGTAGCTGAGCAAAAAGGAGTCTCTGCTTATCAACTTCTTGAATCGGCAGATTTGAGGCGGATTGAGATAGTAAATGGTCTGATTTCAGAAATTTCTGCTCCTGGATGTGTATTCAGGCTAAATTCAGAAGAGGAAATGCAGTTATTTACGGTTGCCGTGGGTTGTTTCCCCGGAATATTGGCCTATTTTCTAAATCAACTTAAGTCCAAAATTAAACAACGGGACGGGGGGGCACTTGATAATTATGAAAAGGTACTCCCAGCACTGCTTGGTTCGGTCTCTCAGCTACTGATTGAAGCGGGATCACTACAAATACTTCAGGAGAAAATTGCTACCAAAGGTGGTGTAACTTCCGCTATGATTGATTCATTGGAACAATCAGGACTTGATAACGCCATCGACGGAAGCATTGAAGCCGGATTAGAGCGCATGCAGTTATCAACAAAATGAAAATATATGGCCATGTATGACGACTTCGAAAAATTGGAAATACGAGTGGGAAAGATTGTTAGTGTTGATGATTTTCCTGAGGCAAGAAAGCCTGCGTATAGACTGACGATTGATTTTGGACCCGAAATTGGAATCAAGCATTCAGCGGCACAATTGACAAAAAATTACGCCAAGGAAAGTCTGGTGGGGAAACTGGTGCTTGGGGTGGTAAATTTCCCCCCGAGACAAATTGGTTCTTTTATGTCTGAAGTTTTGACACTGGGTGTTCCAGATGAAGGTCGCGAGTGTGTATTAATAGTTCCTGGTATGGAAGTGCCTGTGGGGGGCAGGTTATACTAAAGAATATGAAGATGAGTCAGCTGGCTTTTCAGCCTGTAAAAACCCCACCGAAAGACGCCGAGGCGATCAGTCACAAACTTTTGGTGCAAGCAGGTTTTATCGACCAAGTTATGGCCGGAGTTTTCACTTTCCTCCCTCTGGGACTTCGAGTTTTGACCAAAATCGAAAACATCGTGCGGGAAGAAATGGATAAACTAGGCACAGAAATCCTGATGCCCTCGTTGGCCCCGAAACAATTGTGGGAGAAAACGGGGAGAATTGAGACCGTTGATGTCTTGATGAAAACAAGTCCGGCAAATAAAGCGGCCGAGGAGAAACATAACGCGGAATATATCCTCAACTCGACCCACGAAGAACTAGTCACTCCCCTGATCATGAAACAAAACCTGTCCTACAAAGATCTACCTTTGGCGGTTTATCAAATTCAAACCAAGTTCAGAAACGAACCGCGGGCGAAATCGGGAATCATGAGAACACGAGAATTCCGAATGAAGGACCTCTATAGCTTCCATACGGATGAGGCCGATTTAAAACGATATTACGAGGTAGCCAAAGAGTCGTATAAAACCATTTACCAAAGACTGGGAATCGGCAATGATACTTACATCTCTCTAGCGTCGGGGGGGGACTTTACCAAAGACTACTCCCACGAATTCCAAACCAGATGCGAAAGCGGCGAGGATACAATTTATTTGGACAAAGAAACTGGGATCGCTTACAACAAAGAGGTGGCACCTACGGGAGCGGAAGGAAGCGATCGTTTTGAGGAATTTCGAGCTTCCGAGGTGGGCAATATTTTCCCCTTGAATACCAAGTTTTCAGAAGCATTTGATTACTACTACACCGACAAGGATGGGGGTAAAAAAATTGTCTATATGGGAAGCTATGGTATTGGCACCAGCCGGCTGGTGGGGGTGATTGTGGAAAAATTCCATGATGAAAAGGGAATTATCTGGCCGGAGAATGTGGCTCCGTTTAGAGTAAGTCTCATCAGCATGAATGATGCTGCCGAGAAAGCAGCAGAAATTTATGATGTTCTAACCGCTGCCGGAGTGGAGGTGCTTTGGGATGACCGAGATCTATCTGCGGGGGTAAAGTTTGCCGATGCGGATCTGATTGGTAATCCCTACCGAGTGGTAGTGGGGCAGAAAAGTTTGGCACTTGGTGGAGTGGAATTGAAAAAGAGAGGCGAGGAAGAAATGGAGATAGTTGCCGTCGAAGAAATTGTAAAACGATTATCTTGAAACTGACGTTATTTGTATAGATTCCGGGTCAAGCCCGGAATGACACCATGAGTATAAATTTATTTGGAGTAGCTTTTCACCCTTATGGTTTTGTTTTGGGAATTGCGATTTTGGCGAGTTTTCAGGATTCGCTTTGGTTAGCCAAGAGGAGGAAGATACCAGTTCAATTAATTGAAGGATTATTCTGGTGGGTGGTGATTGGTGGAATCATTGGGGCGAGGCTATATCATGTCATTGATAAATGGAAAGATATTTATAGTCTGAATCCCCAAAGCGCTTTTTACGTCTGGAACGGGGGTTTGGGGATTTGGGGAGCGATAGGAGGAGGAGTAATTGGGTTACTGGGTTATTGGGTAATTAAGTTGCAGATGAAAATAAATTTTTTTGTGTTGGTGGATGTGGTGATGTTTGGAGTGCCGCTGGGGCAAGCGATTGGTAGGTGGGGGAATTTCTTCAATAATGAGATTGTAGGGAGGAACGGTGAACCGTTGTTTCTTTATGAGAGTGGGCTGAGTTTTGTTCTCTTCGTCATATTAGTCAAATTGGTCAAATTAGAAAAATTTGGAAAAGAATTTGGGAATATTGCTGGGGCGTATTTGATTGGATATGGGCTGATTCGTTTTCTGCTGGAGCCCTTACGGCCCGAGGCGATAGTCTGGAAGATCGGAATCATGCCAACGGCCAGTCTAGTTTCGATGGTTGCGATTCTAATCGGAATATCTCTTACCCGCGCTACGCGCAAGCGCTAGCGGGGTGGGCAAAAGCCTCATTTCCTGAAGACGATTTTGACGACGTCGTCCATGCTTTCGACGAAGTGGAATTTCAAATCTTTTTTGACTTTGGTGGGAACTTCGATCAAACTCTTCTGATTGTCTTTGGGGAGGATAACCTCCTTGATACCGGCACGGTGGGCGGCAATGACTTTTTCTTTGACACCGCCGATTTCGAGAGCCCGTCCCCGGAGTGTGACCTCTCCGGTCATGGCCAGATCTTTCCGAAAAGGCTTGCCGCTGAAAGCAGAGATGATGGCCGTAGTGATAGCAAGTCCGGCGGAAGGACCGTCTTTGGGAACTGCCCCCTCAGGAACGTGGATGTGAATATCAGAGCGATTGATTACTTTCGTATCCAGACCGAGTTGCTTGACGTGTGATTTGACGTAAGAAAGAGCCGCCCGGGCCGACTCCTTCATAACACTGCCCAGCTGACCGGTGAGTGTAATCAAACCCTTTCCGGGCATAGTGGCGACTTCGATGAAGAGGATGTCACCGCCGACTTGGGTATAGGCAAGACCGGTGGCGACCCCGACTTGGTCAGATTTCTCGGCAAGACTATGAGTAAAACGTTTGGGACCAAGAATGTCAGTCAACTGGTTCTCAGCTATAGTCACTTTCTTAAAATGCTTATTTTTGGCCTTCTTGATAGCGGCCTTTCTCATCACAGTGGCGATCAGGCGATCGAGACCACGAACGCCGGCCTCGCGGGTATAGTACTTGATGATCGCCTTGAGAGTAGAGGTGGGAATAGCAACGTCGTCATCGCTTAGGGCGGTGTTGGTTAGCTCCTTGGCCATTAGATATTCTTTGGCGATATTTAGTTTTTCGTCCTCGGTGTATCCGGAAAACTCGATAACCTCGAGGCGATCGCGAAGAGCAGGGGGAATGGTATCGAGGACGTTGGCGGTAGTAATAAAAACGACGTGAGAAAGATCGAAGGGTAGATCGAGGTAGTAATCGGCGAAAGTGGCATTTTGTTCCGGATCCAATACTTCGAGTAAGGCGCTACTGGGATCACCACGGAAATCATTGCCGACTTTGTCAATTTCGTCCAGCATGAAGACCGGATTATTTGTACCGCAGTCTTTGATTAATTGAATTACGCGCCCGGGCATGGCACCGACATAAGTCCGACGGTGTCCGCGGATCTCGGCTTCGTCGCGCATACCCCCAAGAGACATCTTGACGAATTTCCTACCCAAGGCTTTACAAATAGATTTTCCGACTGAGGTCTTGCCGACACCCGGCGGCCCGACGAAACAGAGTATGGTGGGGATGGATTTTTCTTCGGCCTTTTTCTGGTCGGCTTTTAATTTCAGGACAGCGATGTACTCGAGGATTCGTTGCTTGACTTTTTCGAGACCATAGTGGTCCTGATTCAATATCTTTTCAGCGTGAGTCAGAGAAAGATTGCTCTCGGAAGCGATGGACCAGGGAAGCTCGGTGATGGTCTCGATCCAACCTCTGATATAGCTCGTCTCGGGGTTATGGATCGAGAGTTTGGCGAGTCGGTCGAGCTCTTTGTTCGTTTTTTCCAGAATATTTTCGGGGAGTTTGGCGGCTTTGATCTTCTCGCGAAGTTCCTTGACCTCGCTATCCTCTTCAAGCTCTCCGAGCTCTTTTTGAATGGTGCGCATTCTCTCGCGAAGAACTGCTTCTTTCATATTGTTGTCGAATTTCTTTTGAGTTTTGTCGAAGATCTTTTTCTCGATCTGGAGAATTTTGACTTCTTCGGCTAGGAAGTCGCCGACCTTTCCAAGTCTTACCTTGAGATTCGTCTCTTCGAGGAGACGCTGTTTGTCACTATTTTTGACATTTAGAACTGAGGCAATCTGGTGACCGATTTCGATTGGGCTGGCGGTGCTAATTATTTTCATGAAGGTGGGGACCTCGATGTTGTTCTTCCCCAGATTGATGGCTTCTTTGATTTCGGTAGTGATGTGATTCACCAGAGCGGTGATTTCCTGACTGGTTTCGACGACGTCAGGGAGTAGAGAAACGGCGGCGAGAAGTTTCCCCCCCTGAATCTCGATGGAGTGGATTTTGACACGAGAGATTCCTCTGACAATGGCGTGAAGTTCGTCATTTACCGGTAGAGTTTTGATGACCTGGCAGATAGTACCGACGTCAAACAAGTTCTCCGGTTTTGGCTCAATAGTCTTGGTGCTTTTTTGAGAAACGAAACAGACCTCAGAGTTGTTGCTGACGGCGCCGTTGACATCATTTATCGAAGCCGGTCGACCAAAAGTCAGGATAGCCTCAGTGTCAGGGAAAATTACTCCCTCTTTGAGGTGAATTAGGGGAAGAATGCGGATGTTGCCTTCTGGTTTTTTGAGTGGAGTTAGGACAATGGCCATATTATTATTTCGGGGTTATTAGCAGATATGGTATCTGATTGCTAACGGAAAATCAAGCTTTTACCAAGAAGAAGGGTGACCAAGATGGTGAGGATGGTGAGGATTAGGAAGAAAGAGAAGGAGAAAGGGGTCTTTTTCATTTGGGGATAACTATAATTCGCTTCTCTTCTGTCCAAAGATAGTCGTTGTCGATTTTGGCATAGGCACGAAAGTAGACGATCCCGACGCGGGGAAATTTCAGGTTCAAATCAAATCTGTCCGGGAGTTTGAATAAACCTGAAGAGTAATCCTCGGTAAAATTTGGATAACCGACGGCTTTGGGAGAGTCGAATTTGGTGAGAGCCGAGGGGGAGCTTTCGTAATTCCAGTAAATTCCGGTGGCGGTGGTTGAAAAAGATTCGGGAGCAATGATCCTCCAAGAAAAATTAGCCGGCTGGTTTGTGACCATAGTTTCTGGAATTTTCTCTAAATTGATTGAGAACTGCGTCTGACGACTATTTCGAAGATTCTTTTGCTGTTTCTGGTAGTTGTAAAACACCAGGGCGACTACACAAATGAGAAGGGTGGCTGAATAGACAAATATTTTCTTGATCATAACTTCCTTGATTTTATCTTATTCCATAGACCACACCAATGATTAGAATATATTGGACAATATTGGAAAATACTAGAAAATCAGTCCTTGAGATACTTTTTATCCTTTAACTGGTCAGGAAGCAAGCTTTTGTCGGTGTACATCTCATAACCCTTGCCGTAACCGATTTTCTGCATTAGTTTGGTGGGGGCGTTTCGAAGCTCGAGGGGGATGGGTAAATTGCCGAAGTCGTGGACGTCTTTTTGGGCGGCACGAAGGCCGTCGTAAGCGGAGCGGTCTTTCTTCGCTTGGGAAAGATAGGCGGCGCCATGAGCTAGATTGATAGCGCACTCGGGGTAGCCAATGGTATTACACGCCTGAAAGACAGCGTTGGCGACGACGAGAGCGGTCGGCTGGGCCAAACCAATATCCTCACTGGCAAAGATAACCATGCGTCGAGCAATGAAGAGAGGGTCCTCGCCGGAATCGACGAGGCGGGCAAGATAATACAGGGCAGCGTCGGGGTTGCTGGCGCGCATGCTCTTGATAAAAGCACTAATGGTGTTGTAATGCTCATCGCCTTGCTTGTCGAAACGGAGGAAGCGGGATTGAAGGGTATTTTTTAAGGTCTCGAGAGTGATCTTTTTGTAAAGGCGGAAACAATTATCCAGAAGGTTGATGATTTGGCGGGCGTCGCCGTTGGCGACGGCGATCAGCCACTCTCTAGTATCGGAGTCAATTTTTATGGATCCCCGCTTTCGCGAGGATGACAAAGGCGGGGCTAGGGCAGAAAGGGCTCGGTCGATAATCAAACTAACTTCGTCGTGATTCAGTTCCGATAAGACGAAGACACGGCAGCGGGAAAGAAGCGGAGGAATGACCTCGAAACTGGGATTCTCAGTGGTGGCACCAATGAGGGTCGGTGTCCCCTTCTCGACAAAAGGCAGAAGAAAGTCTTGCTGAGCTTTGTTGAATCGATGAATCTCGTCCAAGAAAAGGATGGTCGGGCGCTTGTCTTTCTCGGCTTCGGCGACGAGAGTCTTGATATCTGCCTTGCCGGCGGAAACGGCCGAAAGCTCCATAAAGTTCGCCTCAAGGGCGTTGGCGTAGATTCTGGCCAAAGTGGTTTTGCCGACTCCGGGCGGTCCCCAGAAGAGCATCGAGAATAAGTGCTTCTGCTTGATGGCAATGGCGAGGGGTTTGTTCACTCCAACCAGATGAGTCTGGCCAACAAAGTCAGCTAGGTTGTCAGGGCGAAGTCTGGTGGCTAGGGGAACTTGTTCCATATTCGTCTTTTATTTGGGTCAACTATAGCGTAAGTTTTCCAGACAAGCCTGTCAAGTGGTTAGTTGGGGCGGTGGGGAAAGAAGATAATATAGTCCCGACGGGAAGTGTTTCCAAATCTAGATAAAACCTCTTCGCGCCACAGGTCGTGGAGTGGATCTTGACTGTCAAACTTGAAATCGAGGATCCCCACCCCTTCATCGGTGAGAACGTATAGATTGAGAGTATCTTTGATGATAGTGGCCGCCAAAAAAAGATGGCCGGCTTCTCTCAACATCGCCCTCAACCAGTCAAGTCTTTTGTAACTGATATTAGCGATAACCTCCTCGTCCGGCTCCATACTTTCGGCGATATCGCAGGCGATTTGAGTCGGAAGGCTATATGCTTTTTTGATCGTCTCTAGATGGGTCATGGGGAGATTCTACAGCCGAATTGCTATAATTGGGAGGATGGCTTCGAATAAAGGCAGACAAATTCACGAACAAGCCCTAGCGGCGCAGGAAAAGGGGGAATTCCTTGAGGCACTGAAATTGGAAGACGAGGCGATGATTGTCTATGGCGAGGACGGCGATGGCTTTGGCTTCTCGGAGATCCAGGCGATGAGGACTCTGACCTATCGGCATCTTTACGAACAGACCGGCTATGAAGGCTACCTTATCAAGGCGAAGCACGAAGCAATGGCGAGTGTTGCCCTGGCCGAATTTAACGGAGACGAATATTCACTGGCAATTCCCCTAGTGGGATTGGGTCGGATCATGGCTGACCTAGCGGACTTTCCTCATGCGGCCGAGAACTTCCAGCGGGCGGTGGCAATACTGGAAAAATATCCTGAAGGAAAGCATAGTCGCAAATCGGTCATCGCGGATTACAAAGTCCATCTTGGAGTGGCCTTGTACCGCGCCGGTGATGAAGCGGCGTTTTCTATGGCAGAGGAGGCATTGGAGGAGTTGGGGGCGTCAACGGATGCCTCGGCTTACGAAAAAGGGGTCTGGCTCTCGGGAGGGCATATGAAGATAGCAGAAGCAGTGAATCAGGTCGACCATGAAAAAGCACTGGAACATTTGCGCAAGGCGAAAGTGATAATCGACAATGATGAAGCTCTAAAGCTGAGGTTGGAACAGTGGAATAGGCTTGAGGAAAGGCTCAGGGAGTAGAATAGACGTGCCTTGCCGACCAGCGCCTTTGGCGCGGCCTCGCCTATTGGCGATGGGTCGTCCTGATATGACTTACACCACATACATACTTAAAAGTATCGACCGTGACTGGTATTACACTGGGCACACTTCCGATATGAAACGGAGACTTTCCGAACATAATCTAGGTAGAAATAAGGCGACAAAACCTTACAAACCGTTTAGAATTGTCTATGAGGAACACTTCTCAACTAAAGGAGATGCGTTTGGAAGGGAGATGCAAATCAAAAAATACAGACACGGTGAAGCCTTTAAAAAATTGATTGATTCGTATTGCCGAGTCGTCTAATGGTAGGACGTCGCCCTCTGGAGGCGAATATTCCTGGTTCGAATCCAGGCTCGGCAACAAATGGTGAAAATAGAACAAGCGAGACCCTCAGACCTACGCAAAATATACCCAATTGAAGAAACGGTGGCTAATATAGCTTTGGCAAACAAAGGTTTGTTCTTTTCTGGTGGGGCTGCTGATCATTATTCTCTTTCCCGTGTTTGGCAAAATAATATGATAAGACTGGCGGGGGGTGAATTGGTGGATCTACCGAATGGTACGGCTATTATTAGGGCTGAGTTTGTTAGGGTGAAGGATGAAAGAGGTGGAAGATTTAAAGACTTTGACTTTTTTTACACAGGCGACACTCTTATCCCTTTGGGGACGCACGCTTTTAGCGATCGGTTTATATTTAAGGTTTATCAAATTGACGCAGACAATAATGTTATCTCTGAAACACCTTTAGGTGATTTCCTGATTGATGGATTGGACCAAAGAACGGTTTTAACGAGGACCTTATGTAGGGAAGAAGCCATCAAGTACGCTGAGGGGTCGGGGGAGTTGGGAAGCTCCTACTTTCCTTATTGGGCTGAAGCTATCCACACTGCAGTACATAACTTCACAAATGAATTTCATGGAGAAGGATATGAAAAAGCTGTAAAATTTGTCTTAAGTTCAAATGAACTAATAGAACTATTAAAGAAAAGAGCGGTTGAGGTTGGAACCTATGGATATATATTCCCCAATCGAGACCTCGATTCACCATTCCCGTTCGATTTCGAGATAAAAATAAACAAAGACGGTTTTCCGTCGTTGTTAGAGGGATATAAGCGTTGGGTGAATGAGTCAGGATCCCCATATATTGACAATCCTTTTTATAAAGGGTGAAAACTTATGTCACATTTTACTTATATTTTGGAATGTGCTGATAAAACGTATTACGTCGGTTGTACTAATGATCTTGAGAAAAGAATAAGACAGCATAATCATGCGAAAGTTGGGGCGCACTACACAAAAATAAGAAGGCCGGTGATCTTAAAATACGTGGAGGAATTTGAAACTCTTCTGGAAGCAAGAGGGAGAGAGGCGGAAATCAAAAGCTGGCCGAGGGACAAAAAAGAGTCGCTAATCCGGGGTGATAAGATAAACTTCAAGAAAGTTTAAGAACATATGGCAATTGACGACAAAGATCGATTGGTTGACGGTCCCCGCTTTCTTCTCGATCAGAGCCAAAAAGAAGAAATTCCTTACGTCATAACTGTCTTAGGTAGGATATATGACGTTTTGCCGGGAGTTTTTTCGCCAAAGTATTTTACGGATACTGAGATATTTGCGAAATGTGTTCCGATATCAATAGGTCAACGCTTCTTAGAAATTGGATGTGGAACTGGGGTGATATCGATTGAAGCCGCTTTCAGAGGCGCCCGGGTGGTATGTGTTGATATTAACTCACGTGCCGTTCAAAACACCTTGATCAATATCAAGAGACACGATATGGTGGGAAAGGTAGATGTCAGGGAGGGCTCTGTTTTTGATTCAGTATCACCCGACGAAAAGTTTGAGGTAATATTTTGGAACACTCCATTTGTAATATCTTCTGATGCCAAGCGAGGTTCTGATTTAACACCTTTGGAAAAAGCATTATACGATCCAGGATACGAAGCTATCAGAACTTATGTTCGAGAAGGAGCTAGTTTTCTATCCCCAGAAGGAAAACAATATCTAGGATTTAGTTCGACATTGGGGAAGGTTGAAGATTTAATGGCGATTGTAGAATCAGAACACAAGAAACTAAGGCTTGTTCATAGCGAAAAGGATAAAGATGGGGTTGGGTTTGAATTATATGAAATTCTGGGATCATCCGCTCTGTAACGGGCAGACTATCATTTTGGATGGGGGCAAGGTGGCTCTGGACTTTCACGATTTCTAAACCACGAAGTAGAGGTAGTAGTAGAAGCCGATTAGGCCGGCAGTGGTTTATTTATTTGACACTGGTGGATGAATAATGCTACTAATGAGGTATGAGTAAAATTAAACCTAAACGCACGAAAAAGTCCGCATCAACAATTAACTACAGCCTGATTCTCGCCATCGCGATCACGGCTGCTTTGGTCCTGACGGTGTATCAGGCAGTGAATGGGAATTTCCAGCTCGGAGCAAAAGCTGATAATCCGTGTAATGCCTATACCAGAGAAAGACCAGTGAGTCCAACGGGGAGCGCTACTGGCATTGTCGCCAGTAAGGGTGAGACCTCTTTTGTCTGGAACTTGGACGGAGACGCGACTAAGCCGAAGGTGGTGGTGTTGTGTGCGAGAACATCAATCACCCGCCAGTTTGGTGGAACGATTACTTATGCTGATATAAGGGTGGGTGACAAGGTTGATTTGGCGGGGTCGTATGCGGGGACGGTGGGAATGCAGGCGTCAGATACAACTATTCTTCCCACTTGGCTGAGGAATACTTCGACCTCTTTGGCTAAGGAAGTGTCGGCGACGGTTGACACCGTGGATCACGCCAATGATAGTTTTGTCTTGAGTGCGGTCAATCTCCGACTAGCAGGAGAGCTGGGATATTACAAACTCAACGTCAAGTACACTGATTCGACAAAGTGTTTTACGACGACAAAGAACAATACTAAAAAGAACATAAGTTGCTCAACGATCGCGGCCGGACAAGTAGCGACGGTGGGTGGGCTGCTGGACGATCAGACGCTAACGATAACCGCCACCCAGATTGGGGTGAAGTAACCGGCTAGTAGTTCTTCTTGATGAACTGGGCGTAAGCCTCACCATTGGGTCGGAGGGTGCCGTTGGTTTCGTTGAGAGCACGCGCTCCGTCAGGAGGGTTGGTGTCCATGCTGAACCAAAGAGCGTAGGGAAGACCAAGGTTCTTTATCTCCTGCATGACAGAGGTGACTTGGTTGGGGTCGGTGTTGGCCTGCTGGCCGACTTCGTTGGTCATGATGGGTAGACCAGAAGCTGTTCGTAAGTAACTGGCCGCTTCTCCCAGAGCTTTCGTATCAGCGATATACCAGTGGAAGTTGGTGAAATCCGCACCAGCTGATTTGTACCCCGCTAGAAGTTCCTTGCCTTGGGCAATTTCTTCCCGGCCTTTTGCTGAGTTAGCTTGTGAAATCAACTTTTGTTTGGCGCCAAGCAAGGAGCGGTTTAAATATTCATCCGCTTTCTTTGTGTCACCGTTAGCTCTGTAATTTTCTGACACCAGAAACACCACCAGAGAGCTAACCAGACCGCCGTTGGTGCACTTGATCCTTTTTTGGTGGGCTACTTCACAGCCGGCCTTTAATTCCTGGAGATATTGCTGGGTGGTGCCGTTGTAGAAAAGGGCACCAGAATTTTCCTCGTTTTCGATGACCAATACTTCCGGTCGATATTTGTCGACAATTTGGCCTAAAGTCTGCTTAAAAGAATTTATATCCGAAGGTGGGGTTGTTGGGTTTTGCGGGCCCCCGTTGTTGTTTCTGACCGTGAGAACAAGTTTTAGTCCAGCCCCGACTGCCGCGTCACATTCTGCACAGGTGCCCGACCATTTGTCAAGAAAGATTGAAATCGGGCGGTAGTACTTGGCTCCCAGCTTGACGGCGGTTTGAGCTTTGACTTGAGAGGTATCTCCTGAGATCATGACGCCGAAAGGATTGCCTGTAGTTTTGGGTTGAACTGTGGGAGTGGTCGTTTTGCCTGGTTTGACAGGGGTCGGCGTTGGGGAGATATCCTGAACCGGTTGAATCTGACCGGATTTGTTCGTCAGGAGTGTTCTCCTTGCTCCACGCAAAAGGACAAAGACAGATAACAAAACGGCCAGAAAAATTAGAACTTTAGACATATGAGCGTATTATAACTTACGGATGGGGCGGGGGGGCTTCGGCGAGGGTATAACCGTTGCCACTCCCGTGATAATGCTGTCTGTTTTTGAAGCAAGGGCGTTGGTGTTTTTCCCCAAAGCTGCCACTTGAGTGGCACCAGTGAAGCTAATGGTCGATTGCTTGGCGGTGAGTGCTTTTACCGTCAGTATTCCCAAAACACCAGCACCTTTGAACGGGGTCGGGGGGTTGGCGGCGAGAGTGACGGCGATGGCGCCATTGGAATGGGTTTCCGGGACGAGGATTACCGGTAGTTGGGTGCCCGGGGTAAAGCTAACTATCTGGATGGCAGTTGGATCATAGGAAAGGTGGAGTTCTACGGCAGAAATGGCGTCAGTTTTGGTGTTCATAGTGATTACCACAGAAAATTTTTCTCCAACTGTCTGGGTCTTTGCGGCAGGAAGGAGAGTAAGGACGGTGCCGTCGTTTCCGGCCTTTGAACGTATGTCTTGAGATAAACTGAGGGCGACTAGCCCCACTCCCAATCCCCCTATTAGAATGAGGGCGACCAGCAAATGAATGACGGGGAAACGGCGACGAGAAACGGGCGCCGATACTTCTTGCGGCGGTGTTGGCAGGACTGCTGGTTCTGATGGTGTATCCATATTATTTCCCAAAGTTAACTATCAATATATCGTAGTCTACCGTGTCTACCTTACCATCTTTGTTGATGTCAGAAGCGGTGAACCCAAGCTTGCCCGTCTGACCGAAATCGGAGAAAAAGATGTTGTAGTCAAAAATGTCTACTTTGCCGTCTCGGTTGATGTCGCCAGTGTGAAATACTCCAGTTGGAATGGGAGTTGGGGTGGGCGTAGGGGTGGGAGAAGTTGTTTGGGGACCGTATGGAGCAAAATCAGAGCGGGGTTCGTATCCATAAATCCATTTTTCATTTTTGTCTAGCCGGTTGTTGTCAGATAAGTCTTGGAAAAGAAAAAAATTATTTAAGGTGTTGGCGGTGGTCTGGCAGGGACGATTTCCCCCCGGATTAGGGTCGGGGAAATAGTAGTCACCATCTACTAAAGAGTTATAGCAATTGGAGTCGGTAGTGACGATGCTTCCTGACTCTGTCCGGACTTGACCACCGGGAAGAATATAATATTTAGTGGGTGACTCATTGCCCACGATAGAGTTAGAAACTACAATGAAATTGGTGGGTGAATCTGTGGGAAACTGATTAGGCTGGCAGTCACCGCAATGCCAATCCTTGGCGTAATTTTCTTGCACCGTCCAGCCGGTGGAGCCATTGTCAAAATAGATTCCGACAACCGGAGATCCGTAGGCCGGAGGATAAATGTCGGTCATGACGTTTTTGTACATAAAGGAATTGGCTTGATTTCCCAAAACATATATCCCTCCACCATCACTAAGTCTTTGATTGGTGTGATAGATTAAATTATACTGAATAGTGGTATTCTTCATTGAAGTGGCAGTGGTATTCCAAATGAAACCGGCGGAAATGCCGGAGTAGGGCAGATCATGAATCAGATTGTTGGAAATGGTGGTGAAGCCGGAAAAGGCGGCAAAAATTCCAACCGCATCCCACATAGTTGTGGCGGTGGAGTAGATAGTGTTGTTGGTAATATCATTTCGCTGGGGAGCCAAAGATACCGGATTCCAGTCTGTTTCCAGTACAAATTGGGGCCGGTAGCCAACCATAATGGAGTTGCCGCCAATATCCGTAAAAAGATTACCGTTGATCTTTACATTATTACTGCCTTGGCCCAGAGCCAGACCATGAGACCCAAGATGCCAGAATGTATTGGCGTTAAATTCCAGGTTTGAACTAGATTCAGTCAGGACGGCTGGTAAGCTAAAATAGGTGGCAGTATAGGGATCCATGCCGTATGATCCTGCCTGCAGGCCATCGTAGCCTTGGTTCGGCAAGGTCCATTTGGAGTGGGCGAAGGTGAGGTTGTTAAACTTGAGGTTTTTGCTCCTATTGATAGTAAGCAGCTGGTCCAGGTATGGATAAATAAATTGTTCAGCGTTGGGGTCTTCAGAGGCTGATTTGGGAACATATTTTAGCGTTTTAGTGGAGGTGGAGAGCGTCCATTCACCCGGCTGGTCAAGATATCTAGGGTCATTTTCTACAAAGAGTGGCCGCCCAGGCATTGGAGCGATACCTGCATATCCGGGATCAGGATTGACTGAGGCAAGGCCCATAAGGGTCGCCGCGGTGAGAGTGCTGCTGTTTCCAGCAACAATTTTTTCCCGGTAGACCGAAAAACTACCTAAGGCCAAGAGTTCAGCGTCGGGAGAAAGATTGGAAAAATTGGCTGTTTCTTTTACGGTAATTTGCTTCCCGCTGACTGAGGCAATGGTAAAAGCCTGTGAAGACCGGAGTAAAGGACTGTTATTCAGATACAATTGACGGAAAGACGCTCCCTCGTTTAGGGTATTAGTCCAGATATTTCCGGATTTGGTCCAGGGAGAGGTGATGATCTTTCCACCGGAAATAACAGCTGATTGCCCGGGAGTGCTTTGGTAGGTGATAGTGTACTGACCGGTGCCGGAGTCCCGGCTGTCGAACCTTAGGGGAGAGGTGAGCCAGTAAGTACCGCCATTGAGACAGACGACGATGTTTCTGGCTAGTCCTCCTGAAACTTCAGTGCGAATGGTATTTTGAACGCTAAGAAGTGAGGCAACGTCAGAAGCAGTATGAGTGCAGGTCGGAGATTGGGCCCAGATAGGAGCCGGGAGAAATAATCCTCGCCAGAACATTGCTAGGGTAAAAATTGAGATGAATATTTTTTTTGATATAAATTCCATTTTAGTAACTCTTCCTGATAAACTGCTGGTAAGTTTTTCCGCTGTCGTTTAAGTTGCCCCCCTTGTCCGTCAGAGCCGTAGGTCCACCGATACCATCAGCATCATTGCTGTACCATACGGCGTAGGGCAATCTCAAGTCAAGCATCTTTTGCATAAAACTGGTCACTTGATTGGGGCTAATGCTTTTTTGCGGGCTGATCTCATTGTTTATTACGGGTAGTCCTTGGGAGGCCGTACTTAAATAGGCCACTGCTTCGGGGATGGTTTCTGCGTTCTCCTGATGCCAGTGAAAATTCACGAAATCTGCTCCGGCTGTTTTGTATCCGGCCAGAAGATCTCGGCCTCTTTGAATTTGGGAAAGCCACAAGGGTGAGCCGATCGACGTAGATACCGTGGCATAATCTTCCGGAGTCAGGGCCCGCCGGAGATAATCGTCAGCCTTGTTTGTATCGGGCTTGTAACTTTCCGATACTAAAGCTACTACCAATTTGCTGACTAAACCGCCATTAGTACATTTGATATTTTTGGAGTGGGCAATTTCACAACCAACCTTCAATTCGTTTAAGTATTGTTGGGGAGAACCCGTGTAAAAAGTATTAGAATTTTCTTCATTTTCAATGACTAGGACTTCGGGCTGATAGTTGTCTAACACTTGAGATAATCTATTTTTGTAGGTATTCCAGTCGGTGGGCGGTGCGGTAGGATTGCCTCCGCCTCCGTTGGCTCTGATAGTCAGCACCAGCTTGAACCCTTTATCTTTCGCTGCTTGACATTCGGTACAGGATGTTTGATCGGTGTTTAATATAACCGCGAGGGGACGGTAATATTTGACCTCCAGATTGGTGGCGATTTGTATTTTGGTCGAATTACTATCTCCCCAAGTCATGACGCCGAAGGGGGAGGAGGAAGAAATGTCACGGATCCAGGCGGGAAGGACGGTGCTCTTGGTCGTGTCTCCGTACCAACCTAGCAATTCAACTCTGTCCCCGACCTTAATATCAGCGTAGGCTAGCCCACTTCCAAGTTTTTTTGTAATTTTTGTTCTGGCACAGAGGACAACCACCTTGGGTTTGGTGCTATCTCCATTTAGGTTCCAGATAAATTGGCCGTCTTGTTTGCTGGCCACAATACCGGAAGCAGTCCCGAGAGGTTTTTGTCTGGTATATGAGCTACAAGGGTCCCCCGCTTTTGCTCCGAGGAGGAAATCGCCGTTTATTGTCTGATAGGCGGCGATGGCGAGAATAGCAATGATGATGAGGGGGAAAATTAGACCAAGGGTCTTGGACATACTTTATTGTAAACACAATTATCGGATAGTAGCAAGGATTTAGGTGGAGAGATCTTTCTTGATCTCACGGATGAGTTTTTCGGCTTCACGTTGAAGCTCCCCCTCGATATCTACTGAAGCGTGGTCTTTTAGGTAACTAATTAACTCGGGATCGTAAGGGGCGTTTTCCAGCCGGGATAGGAAGGTGTGGTGTTGGTGGGGGTGAAGCTTTTGGAGGATGTATTCGATCAGACCTTGGTGAATGATATCGTCGACCAGTTGTTTCATTTTCCCTTTGTGGTTCTCGAGTTGATTCGAGTTCTCGATCAGGAGAATTACTTCGGTTTTGTCGACAAGATGATCGTAAAAAATTATGCTCATATTTTGGTGGTGACTGGACCGAGAGGGATTTGATTGTCTGGGTCGTCTAAAAATAAGAATAGCACCAAACCCTTCCGGGGGCCCAAATGAAGGTTTAGGGCTTTCATTACCTCAGGTGAACCGCCGAATTGTTTCCCGGTCCAATGAGCCGGTCCGGCGTCACCGAGTACGGTAACGACGGCGGTGCCGTTCACTGGATTGACCACCAATATTTTTCGGTATTTGTACCAATCGCGGAGTTTGACGAAGTCCTGATTCCAGTTGGGAAGATAGAGAGTTTGGGCGACGGAGTACCATTTTTCGCGAAGATAATCTTGAGTCGTAAATTGCGACTGACTCCGGGCAAAGTATCCCCAAGCGCCAAGACCGGGAGCAATACCGGCAATTTGTTCGTCGTCATGATCGAGAAGGGTATCGCCCGGATAACGCCGAAGGTGCTGTTCATATCCGATATAGCCGACCTGATGATTGAGCTGTTGGCCGTCTAAAGTCGCCTTTGTCGGCAGACCGGTCGAAGCTAAAATGACGTCTTCGATAATTTTGGCTTCCCCGTCCTCAAGTTTCGTCGGAGTGTGAGGCGTAATTGGGCCTAGAGAATTTTTTAGAGTCTCGCTGACTGAGGCCGACTTGACAGACTCGGCATGACTTGGGGTAAGTAGAGCGGGAAGATTCACCCCGGACATCAAAAGGGCGCCGGTGAGGCCGGCTCCGGCAAGGAGGCGGGTGGATTTCTCCCGGAGATTGTAGGCGAGGAGAGAAGTTTTGGTAAAAAACTTCTTGGCGGCTTTGTGTTTTCCGAGTTTTTTGTTTAGAAAATCGCTTCGCTTCTGTAGGGCGGAAAGGGCGTTCATATATTTTGTTTAATTCTAGCGAGGATTTCGTCGCGGCCGATGATTAACATAGATTCAGTCAGGGGAGGAGTGACCTTGCTCCCGGCGACGGCGAGTCGAAGCGACATAAAGTATTCCCCCCGATTCCAACCATGGGAATTGGCGGAGTTTGAAAGACCAGTTTCGATCGATTCCTTGCTCCAGGCGACAGAAGATAGGACCTCTAGGGCGGATTGAAGATAGGAATGGGTCGGCATATCAGCTGGAGTGGGGCGGACGAAAAAGAATTTAGTTAATTGGTCAAATTGGTCTAATTGGGTAATTCGTTCCTTCACCAGAGGAATTATTTTGAGGAGGAGTTCATCTGAGACTTCATGTTTGATAAAGGGCTTGATTCTTCCCAAGAGGACGTCGTCGGAAAGACGTTTGATCCAGGCTTTGTTGAAATGATTTAGTTTTTGAATATCGAAAATGGCGTTTTGTTTTTGGATTTTATTCTCATCAAAGATTTCGACCATTTCCGATAAAGAGAGGACGGCGGAATTATCCTGATACGAGAAGCCTAAGAAAAATAGGAAATTATTGATCGCCTCAGGAAGATAGCCCTCATCCCGATACTCAAGAACCGACTTGGCACCATGGCGTTTGGATAACTTGGCCCGGTCCGGCCCCAAAAGTAACGGCACGTGGGCAATTCGGGGGAACTCCCAGCCAAGAGCTTCGTAGATTTTGAGGTGAACCGGAGTCGAAACGATGTATTCGACCCCGCGGATGATGTGGCTAATTTCCATGAGGTGGTCGTCTATCATCGCGGCCAGATGGTAGGTGGGAACTCCATCACTCTTCATCAGAACTTTGTCGTCCACCTCACTATTGGGAATAGAAATTTTACCCTGAACCATATCGTGCCAAGTGGCGTAGCCTTCCTTGGGCATCCTGATCCTGATTGCCCCTTCGTCTTCGTAGGCGACACCTTTGGCGATTAACTCCTTGATATATTTTTGATAGATCTCCAGTCTTTCGGTCTGAATATACGGAGCGAAGGGGCCACCTTTCTTTGGATCCTCGTCGGAAGTCAGGCTAAGAAATTCTTGAATTTCATAGATTTTTTCCAGTGAACCGGGGACGGTTCGTTTTTGGTCAGTGTCTTCAATTCGCAGAATGAATTGGCCCTTGTATTTTTTGGCTAACAAGAAGGCGTAAAGGGCGGTTCTGGTGTTGCCAATGTGAGGAACGCCGGTGGGACTGGGGGCAAATCTGGTGCGGACGATAGCCTGATTCATACTGTAGATAGTATACTTGAATTAATTCTATGGCTTCACTAACTGAAACAGCAAAGATTACTAGGAAGTTAATTAGATATGGAGCGATTGCCTTCGTGGCAATTAGCGTGCTCTGGATCTTGGGAGGAGTGGCAATCCATTATTATCAGATATTATTTCCGACCGCGCCGCCGCCGCCAACGATGGATTTTGGCCCGTTGCCTCCGGTAAGCTTCCCCAAAGAATCGGGGCGGCCGAAGTTGATTCTGGAATTACCCACCGGAGTGATCCCAGAATTCCCGGACAGAATGAATGTATATTATGCCCCGACAAAGAGAAGTGGTTTCCTTGATGCCCAGACCGGGATTGACACGGCTAGAGCCTTGGGCTTTACTTTTAATCCGGATATCCCCAGTGAGACGAGTTATGTCTGGACGAACCAAGACCAGCTGGCATCAAGACTGAAGATGGATATCGTCTCCGGCCACTTTTCGCTAATACGACAATGGCAGAACAACCCGGCGTTGTTGTCATTGACCAACTTCACCTCTGACCAACAGGTGATAAGTGATGTAAACAACTACCTGCGAAAAGCGAATTTGTTGCCCAATGATGTGGACAAGGTGCAAAAAGTGACTTACCTATCGGCGGTATCAGGGAAATTAATTCCGACGATTTCCTTGTCTGAAGCGGACTTTGTCCAAGTCGATTTCTTTCGGAGTAATCTAATAACGACTGATAAAGATACGAAAAAGGTGGTAAGTAGTTATCCCTTTTATCGGCTCGATCCTGATTTCGGCCTGATCAGGGCGATTGAGTCGGGATCTCGAGACACCCTCGATAAGATCGTCACCCTTGAGTTTAACTACACCACGGTTGAGTATGGAAAAACCGGAATATATCCGATTAAAACCGGAGATATTGCCTGGCAGGAGTTTAGCAATGGAGGGGGTTTCGTCACCGATAAGAGCCCGAAGACCGGTAGCATCGCGGTGAGACGGGTTCTACTGGGATATTTTGATTCGCCGTCACAAAATTACGCCATGCCGATATTTGTCTTCTTGGGCGATAAGGGGTTTGTGGGCTATGTCAGCGCGGTAACGGATGCTGTATTAAAGAAGTAATCAAATTTGTTTCCAGTCGAAGTTGTCGTAGACCCAATTGATTAGTTTGACGGATTCTCCAAAACGATCAGTCGAATCGAGGAGGGCAATCAAGATACTTTTGCCGTCGCGGGTAACCAGAGTGACTAGACATTCTCCTGACTCGGGGGTCCAGCCAGTCTTCAGGCCCTTGACGCCGTCGATACCCAGAAGTTTATTGGTAGACTCGAGAATAAATTTTTTCGAGCCAGTGACGTCGGTGAAGGTGACGTTTTTTGTCGAGACAATTTTCCTGATCGTAGCGTCACTAATGGCTTCTCTGGCGATAAGGGTAAGGTCGGCGGCACTGGTGTAATGGTCGGGATTATAAAGGCCGGTGACGTTGGTAAAGTGGGTCGATTCCAGATCTAACTCCCGAACTTTCTGATTCATCCGGCCAATGAATTGGGTGTAACCGCCGGGATAATTTTCGGCCAAGACCAGGGCGGCGTCGTTGCCAGAGTCGACTAACAGTCCGAAAAGAAGATTCTCGACGGTGAGTCTGTCACCTGCAGCCAGGTGGATTGATTGACCAAGAGCGTCGCCGGCGGACTTCACGGTTAGGACCTCATCAAGGTTGTAAGCGGAAAGAGCGACGAGGGCAGTCATCAGTTTGGTGGTGCTGGCCGGATAGAAACGATCTGTACTATTTTTTTGATAAATCTCGGTACCGGAATCCGGGTCAAAAACATAAATAGCCTTGGCGGTTAGTACCGGGGAAGGGGACGCGTTGGTTTTCACTTGTGGAATTGTCAGGGTTGAGGTGGTAGCAGATTTTACTGACGGGGATGGGGGTAGAGGCGTGAGTGGAATGAAAACAAAAATCGCCACACAGAAGGCGACCACCAAGAGATCGACAAACTTTAAGGGCGATAGCCGCAGTTTCATGAACTAATCTTAGCAGACAGCTATTGGTTGAGGCGGACGTCGATGCGCTCCATATCGCGAGGGAACATCGAAGCCTCGCGGACGTTTTTCAAACCGAGAATATGCATCGTGACCCTCTCCGCCCCGAGAGCGAACCCGCCCAAGGGAGGGACGCCGTAGCGAAATGACTGCAAGTATAGAGTTACCTCTTCCTCTTTGAGCCCCCATTCCTTTAGATTATCTCGGATCTGTTGGTAGTCGTTGAGGCGTTGACCGCCGCTGGACCACTCAACTCCTCGGCCGATGAGGTCGACACTAAGGGCGAAGGTAGGGTCGACCGGGTCTGGGTAAACATAAAACGGTTTTTTCTTCGTCAGGAAATGGGAGACGAAAACCAGGTCGGAGTGATGTTTTTCGGCTGACCAACGACAGATCTCACGTTCGTCCTCTGGCGCGAGATCTTTTTCTTCTCTGACATCACGACTGGTTCGTTCGTAAATTATTTGTTGCGCGTCACGCAGTTTGATAAGCGGAATTTTGTCGGCTAGTTTCGGAAGAGTGGCTCCATACAAGGCGAGCTCCTTTTGACATTTCTCTTCGACTTGCCCAAAGATGAATCTAACGACGTATTCTTGCATTTCCAAAACATCGAGCCAAGAGTCGATAAAACCAAACTCAGCGTCGAGACTAACCACCTCGGTAATATGCCTTGTAGTCACACTTGGTTCAGCGCGAAAGACCTTGTTGACACTAAAAACCCTTTCAAAGTCGCCAACCAGCAGAGACTTGTAAAGTTGGGGGCTTTGGGAAAGGAAAGCTTCGTGTTCGAAATATTTGACCCGAAAGACTTCTGCGCCTCCCTCCGGAATAGCGGAAATAATATTTGGCGCCTGAAATTCAACAAAGTCTTTCGCCTGTAGAGCCTTTCTAAAGCTATCAATGACGACTTCCTGGACTTTGAAAATAGCTTGGACGCGTGGATGACGTAGAGTCAAGGCTCGGTAATCAAGAAGAGTCGGCAGTTCGACGTCGAGGACTTCTTTGCCCATGTCGAAAGGCAGCTCTTCAGACTGACTGATTACTTCGATCTTCTCGGCCTGAATTTCAATTGTTCCGGTTGGAAGATTCTTGTTGACTAATTTTTCGGGCCTAGCCTTAACTTGCCCGGTTATGGCGACGACGTATTCGGAGCGGAGGCTCTTGGCATCATCACCACAGACTACCTGAACGATGCCAGAACGATCTCGGAGATCGATAAAGATAATCTTCCCGTGATCACGGCGGGTGTTGACCCAGCCCTTGAGGGTGACCGTCTGACCGACTTTACTAACTGCCTCAGCAACCAGTGTTCTTTCCATGTTGGTTTAATTAATATTAACATCCTCCTTGGGGTCAAAAAAAAGACCCTTTGGTCTCTGGATCATTGAGGTAAACTCAACGAGGTGCCATCCAGATATTGGATCTTAATTACAGCGATTACGGGCTTAACCGGGCTAGCTCGTCTGGTGTCAGGAGACTGATAACGCTAACTTCTAAAGGTTATATTAGCCTAATTTATCGTTTCAGTCAAGAAAATGGGTGCTAAGATAGGTTGATGGAAGTTAGACGCAAATTATTGGCGGATGAGAAGGCTCTGTTCCCGAAAGAATTGGTTCATATATTCGAGCTTTTTCTTGAGGCTAAAAAAGAGATATATCTGGTCGGGGGGGGTGTCCGAAATATCTTGTTGACTAAGGTGCCTGTAAATTGCGATTTGACGACCAACGCCACACCGGAAGAAATTCAGGAAATAACCAAGGAGTATGAGCCGTACTATGAAAACGATTTCGGCACCGTCGGAATGGCCGTCGGCGATGAGATATATGAGATTACGACGTATCGGTCGGAAAAGGGATATACAGACTTTCGGCACCCAGATGAAATCTCTTGGGGGAAGACACTAGAAGAAGACGTGGCGAGGCGGGAATTTACCATCAGCGCGGTGGTTATGAATCGGGATGAGTTAATAGACTTGGTCGCGGGAATTAAGGACTTTGAAGATGGGGTCATTCGAACTGTCGGTGAGCCGGAAACGCGATTTGGGGAAGATGCCCTAAGGATGATGCGGGCGATTAGACTGGCAGCGACGTTGTCTTTCCGGATTGAAAGTGAGACTCTGGCCGCAATTAGCACCAAAGCATCTCTTCTTGCAAAAATTAGTCGCGAAAGAGTGAGGGATGAACTTCTAAAAATCGTTGCGAGTGATTACCCGGCAGACGGCATTCGATTGTTGATTTCGACAGGACTAATGGAGTTTATTATTCCGGAAATATTGATGGCCAAAGGTGTGGACCAAACGGGACACCACACTCTGGATGTCTTGGATCATATGCTGACCAGTCTGGAGTTTTGTCCGTCACGCGACCCGATTGTCCGACTGGCGACACTGCTCCACGATGTGGGGAAGCCCAAGTCAAAAAGATATCACTGTGTCAATTGCGGCGACTTAATAAAAGAGAGTTCCTTGGTTGATGGGATGTTGACCTGCCCCAAATGCCAAACGAGTCAAACGCCACATAGTAGCGCCACCTTTTACGGGCACGAAGTGATTGGGGCGAGGATGGTAGAAAAAATTGCGGATGATCTCCGATTCAGTGCCAAGGAAAAAACAAAACTGGTGACCTTGGTCCGCTGGCATATGTTCGCATATCAGCCGGAAATGACGGATGCTTCGATCCGGCGTTTCATCAAACGAGTCGGGAAAGAAAATATCAGCGATATGATCATGCTCCGGATTGGCGACCGGAAAGGAGGAGGAAGTCGGGCGACGAGCTGGCGCCTGATGGAGTTTCAAAAAAGAATCGGGGAACAGCTTTATGAGCCGATGGAGATAAATGACATGGTGGTGAATGGAAAAGATGTGATGGAGATACTGTCGATCAAACCGGGGCCAAAAGTGGGAGAGGTCCTGAAACAATTGTTCGAGGAAGTGATTGAGGACACGGGCAAGAACACCAAAGAATACCTCATCAGCCGCGTCAAAGAATTGGCCTAGAAATGAAAAAACCACCCGGTCGGGTTTTACCCTAGGGGTGGTTCTCTCTCTTGTGTCTTATTGCTGTTAGCAGAACTGGACTGGGGTTGCATACGGCCCCAAAATGATTTTCTGCCTGTGATCGCCGCTAACAAGCACGAGATAGTTGGCAGGTCCCTTGACTCGCGTATTGAACTCGTTGGGGTCACAATCAAGAAGGGCGACTTTGCCAGCGCTAAGTTGGCTGATCTGTGCTTTGAAAGCATTCAGCCAGTCCTTGTTAGCACAGAAACCTTCCCAAACTTCCTGAAAAGCTTCATAGACCGTTTGGTCATCGACGTTGGAAAAGTCGGGTTCGGTCATTGACGCTAGTGCTTTGGTGGCGAGAAAACGGAGGCTTTCGTGACCGGGTGGGGTATATTCCCCGCCGTGCCTGATCTGAGTCAGGAGCAGGTTGAGAGCCGACGA
>Ga0209542_10004889_pt1 | contig 27212 bp, 30 predicted proteins | sample RifCSPhighO2_01_FD_184028 | JGI IMG/M metagenome (GOLD analysis project Ga0209542, IMG submission 184028) | Soil microbial communities from Rifle, Colorado - Rifle CSP2_plank highO2_0.1 (SPAdes) (version 2) | ecosystem: Environmental > Terrestrial > Deep subsurface > Rock core/Sediment ...
AGGAGAGCAATGTGACCCAAAACTCTATCAGCATAAACAAAATACTCCTACTATTGGTGGCATTATCATTCTTATACCATTATGGATATTTGTTGTTCTCTTTCCAAATTTAACTTATTTTTTTATAATGGTTTTTGCAACTCTCTTTTTCTTATGCGGATTGATTGATGATATAGTTAAATTAAAAAGAAAGAATAATTTTGGTTTATCTTGGACACAAAAACTCATTCTTCATTTCTTTTTTGGAATAATATTCTGTAGTATCTTTTATTTAACAGTCTCAAAAAGCATTCCCTATCTCTTTTTTAATGTTTTCTTTTTTGTTTTCTTTGTTAATGCAGTTAATATAGCTGATGGCCTTGACGGACTGGTAATCGGTAATTATATCCTTGTATTATTATTTCTGATATTTGCATTTATTTTTTATGATAATATCCTTTTATTAAATTTTTCTATAATTCTTCTTGCATGTTCGATAGCATTTTTTATATTTAATTTTAATCCTGCAAAGATGTTTATGGCTGATGCTGGCGCATCTATGCTTGGTGCTTTACTTGCCATGTTAACAATTTTAGGAAAACTAAAGTATTTTGTATTTATTGCTTCATTATTTTTTATATTAGAAGGTTTATCATCTCCTATTCAAATAGTATCCAAGAAATATCTAAAAAGAAGGATTTTTCCTTCTGCACCATTACATAGAACATTTTTAAGAATTGGATTTTCTGAAAAAATGGTTGTTTTTCTATCCTGGTTTTTAACATTAATTTGTGTTATAATAGCTACTTTTTTAATGATTTATACATAATAAATAATTATTTATACTGATTAAAATTTAATTTTTTATGCGTGCATTAATTATTGCGGGTGGTACTTTAGGTCACATAAAACCCTCATTAGAAATTGCTGAAGTTTTGAAAAAACAAAAAGATGAAGTAATATTTGTGACTACTTCTAAACAAAAGGGATATATTGAAAATAAAGGGTTTAAGGCTTATACTTTAAATGCACCTTATACAAAAAGACTTGCCTCATTTAACACAATAAAATTTCCTTTAAAATTTATTAATTCTTACATAAATTCCAAGAGATTATTGAGAAAAATAAATCCAGATGTTATAATTAGTCTTGGAAGCTATCTTTCTATACCAATAATATTAAACTCTAAGAAAAGAATACCTCTTTTTCTTTGCGAACAAAATGTACTTCCTGGAAAGGCAAATAAATTTGCTCAAAGATATGCAAGAGCAGTTTTTACAAGCTTTGAAGAATCAAAAAAATATTTTTCCATTCCAGTTTATAATTATGGTAATCCTTTGGGTGAAGAATTCTTCAAAAGGAAAAAAACAAAAAACAGAAATTTTACTATCCTTATTTTTGGGGGAACAAATGGTGCCTATGATATCAATAGAGTCATAATAAGCAAGCTCAAGGAATTAAAAGAAAAGAAAATAAATATCATTCATATCACTGGAGATTCCTATTTTAATGAAGTGAACAATTATTATAAGAATCATAATATAAAAGCAACTATCCTTCCTTTTACCAATAATATTCTTTCTTATTATAATAAAGCTGACCTTGTTATTTGCAGGGCTGGCTCTTCCTCTTTATTTGAATTATCTGCTCTAGAAAAACCCTCAATTATTATACCACATCCTAATTCTAAAGACAATCATCAAGAATTAAATTCAAATATAGCTAAGAAATTAGGTTTTATTGTAATAGATCCAAAAGATATTGCTAATACACTAATTCCTACTATTGTAAGAATAGCACAAAAAAAGAAAACCATAAAGATTAAAAACAATCTAGCAAAAATAGATTCAGCTGAGAATATAGTAAATAAGATTTATGAAATATTAAAATATGGAAACTGAAATAAGAGAAAATGAATCTCTAAGGGGATACTCTCTTTTTGGTATGCCCTCAAGTGTTAAATTTCTTGCTCTTCCAAAATCGCTTGAAGAATTAAAAGAAACTATCTCTTATTGCACATCTAATAATATTTCCTATAAAATAATTGGCAATGGCTCAAACCTATTATTTGCAAAAGAAAAATATGAGGGATGTTTCATTGTTACAAAAAAAATGCAGAATTATCAGATTTCTGATACACAAATGAGTGCTGAAGCTGGGGTGCCTCTTTTGAGACTAGCTTTAGCAATGGCAGAAAAAGAATTTTCTGGATTAGAAAGTTTGTATGGTATCCCAGGAACTGTTGGTGGAGCAGCTTATACTAACGCAGGTTCTTTTGGAGCTGAATTTTATGATTTTGTAAAATCTATTGATGTTATAACAGATAAACCTCATATAGAAAATATTATGAGAGAACAAATACCTATTTCTTATAGAAGGGGCTATCATGAAAATCCAATTGCACAAGTTCATTTTGATGTTAATAAGTTTAAGAAACTTTCAAAAGAACAAATAAAGAAAAATATTGAACATTATCAATATTTAAGAGGAAAATCACAACCAAAGGGCAAATCTGCAGGTTGTATTTTTAAAAATCCTGGTAATGAGATAGCCGGCAGAATTATTCAAGACCTTGGCTGGCAAGGAAAAGCTATAGGGGATGCACAAGTGTCTCCATTACATGCAAATTATATTATTAATAATGGGAATGCCAAACCATCAGAAATAAAAGAATTAATAAAAAATATTCAAGATGATGTAAAAAAAAGAAGGGATATTGATTTAGAATTAGAGATAGAGATTCTTGAATCTTTGTAAATTTGTTGTTCCACAAAATTTATTAATGATTGATTATATATTATTATTGAAATGAGGTATATAATAGAGGGGGGGAAACCCATAAAGGGAAAGATTAAGATATCTGGTTCTAAAAATTCTGCACTTGCCATAATCGCTGCTTCTTTAATATTAAAAAATAAAACCATTTTAAGAAATGTTCCAGATATTGAAGATATAAATATAATGATTAAAATAGCAAATTCTTTGGGTTCAAAAACCTCTTTTTTCAATAACACTTTAACAATATATCCTTTTATTAAAAATAACAGTTATCAAAAAGAACTTTGTTCAAAAATTCGTTCTTCCCTTTATTTTTTAGCACCATTATTATCTTACAATGACAAAATAATTTTAAATCAACCAGGTGGATGTGGTTTTGGTTCAAGGCCTATTGATTTTCATTTAAATATCCTAAGAAAACTTGGAGCAACAGTAAATGAAAAAGAAGAATTTATTTTAATAGAAAAAACTAAACTTACTGGAACAAATATTACTTTACCTTATCCAAGTTTTGGGGCAACAGTAAATTTTCTCTTATTATCTTTAATAGCAGATAGTCCATCTTCAATTAAAAATTATGCAAAAGAACCTGAAATTTTTGACTTAATAAATTTTCTTAAAATTGCTGGGGCAGATATAATTTTTAATCAGGATAAAATAACTATTATGCCCTTAAATCAACAAGCTGAGACAATTGATTATACCATAATGCCTGATAGAATAGAAGCCTTTACTTTTTTAACTGCTACGGCTTTAACAAATGGAGAAATTGAAATACAAAATTGCAACCCAGAACATTTGCAATTTCCATTAAAAATACTTAAAGAATTTGGTTACGACCCCATAATAAATTCTAATTCTATATATATAAACTGTTCAAATAACAGGTATGATAGATTAAATCAAATTGATGTTACAACTTCACCTTATCCAGGTTTCCCAACAGATTTACAACCAATTATTACTCCTCTTCTTGCAAAATCAAAGAAAAGTTCAAAGATAACAGATGCTGTTTTCAAAGAACGTTTTGTACATATTTCTGAGTTTAAAAAATTTGGTATTAACTATTCTCTAAATAAAAATACAATCACCCTCTCTCCTTCTATCTTTCAATCTTCAAAAGTTTCCTGTCCTGATATTAGAGCTGGTGCAGCTTTAGTTCTTGTAGCATTGGCTTCTCCAGGTATTTCTGAAATTTCTAATATAGAGAAGATTCAGAGAGGGTATGAAAATTTTGATAAAAAGCTTAGTTCGTTGGGCGCGGAGATATCTCTAACAAATTAATAATATATAAATTTTGATATTTAGGTATCTGATAATAACTATATTTAAATATTATATTTTTTATTCTTTATTAAGATGAAAATTATTATAGATAGATTAAATAATATTTTAGGTTTAAGTTTAAGTTTAGCAAAAGCTGAATTCAAATTAAGAAATGAAGGTACTTATTTAGGTATTTTTTGGTATCTTTTAGCTCCCCTATTAACTTTTTTATTATTATTAGGAATATTCTCTAATAATCTTGGTAAAGACATACCTAATTATCCTCTCTATTTACTCTTGGGTATATTATTATTTAATTATTCTAATAGAATAATATCTGAATCTTTGACTTCAATTAGAAATAATTCTGGAATAATAAAATCTATAAATTTTCCTAGAGAATCTTTGATTGGGAAAACAGTTATATCGGTTTTTTTCTCTCATGTATTTGAGATTATAATTTTTATTCTTTTTCTTTTATTTTTTGGTGTTTCAATAAAGATGATGATTTTTTATCCTATAATTTTATTATTTCTCTCACTCTTTTTATTTGGATTTTCATTAATTTTATCTTCTTTAGGAGTTTATTTTTTTGATTTGGATAATGTATGGAGATTTTTTTCAAGCCTTGTATTATTTATAACCCCTATTTTTTATGATATTGGAAATGAAGGAAAATTATTTTTATTAAATTTATTTAATCCTCTTTATTATTTTATAACTATCCCAAGAGATATAGTAATTTATTCTAAAATTCCTGAAACATGGATTCTAATGGGGGCATTATTTTACACTTTATTATCTCTTCTTATTGGAATAATTATGTTTAACAAATTAAAAATTAAATTTGCGGAATTGATATAATATGAAAGAAAAAGTAATAATTGTTAATAATCTTTCTAAAGATTTTAGAATAGGATTTAAAAGAAATTTAGGTGCTCTTGCAAGATTTTTATCATTCTTTTCCTATGAAAACAAGGAAAATCAGAGATATTTAAAAGTTTTAGATAATATCTCTTTTAATTTATCAAAAGGAGAAATTTTGGGGGTAATAGGAAATAATGGCTCTGGTAAAAGTACATTATTAAGAATTCTTGCAGGTATATATGGAAATTATAATGGTCATGTCGAAGTAAAGGGAAGAATAGTCCCTATGATAGGTTTGGGACAAGGAATGCAAGAAAGATTAACTATGAGAGATAATATCCATCTTATTGGTTCTTTGTTTGGATTAAGCAGAAAAAGTATAAAAAATAAATTTTCTTCTATAGTAAGATTTTCTGGATTGGAAAAATTTGTTGACACAAAAGTATATCAATTTTCTGAGGGAATGAAACAAAGACTCGCATTTTCTATAATTATTCATTGTAATCCAGATATTCTTCTTCTTGATGAAATTTTTGCTGTTGGTGATAGAAATTTTAGAGAGAAGGGTATAAGAGAATTAAAATCATTAGTAAAAGAAGGGACAAGTATAATTTTTGTTAGTCATGATTTATGGTCAATTGGAAAATATTGTGATAAAGCAATATTGTTAGAAAAAGGAAAGATCAAGGCTTATGGAGAACCAAGAAAAGTTTTGAAAATGTATTAAAATCTATCCTTTATTTTTTTAAGGGATAAATATGTCTTTGGACTAATCTTTTTAATTTCAATTCCTATTTTTCCTACCAATCTATCTGTAATAATAAAAGGTAAATAATAAGATCTTATTAAGAATATTTTAAATAAAATAGATTTTTTATTTTTATAAATCCCAATATTTGATATACAAAATTCTTCTGGTACTTCTTTCCATGGAGTTATATAAAAATATGGTCTTGATTTAGAAATAATAAAATGAAAATATAATAACTTCTCATTATTCTTTTTATTGATCAGATCTCCATTTTTCCATAATATATTAAATTTCTTATTAACAACTTTAGGTTTTATATCATTATCTTCTTCAATCATCTTTTTTAAAAGAATTTTTAATTTTTTCTTAATTTTTAATTTAATTACTAGATGAGCCATACAATCAGGTTTATTTTTTAAGATAATTCTATGTGGTATTATCTGAATTTTTGTTTTTACTTGATTTGATTCATCAAAACCGTAGGTTTTATCTGATTGTAATACTTCTTTGTAATTAAAACATTTTCTAAATAGATTATTATTCTTTTTATTATTTTTGTATAAAGTAAAATGGCCGGTAGTATAATGTTTAAGAGAAGATATGACATCATATTCTTCAAATGAATTTTTATCTAAAATATTTCTTATATTTCCGTAAATCAAATCTATATCACTGTATCCCCAATAATCATAATTTTTTAAATAATCACTAAAAATAACCCCAAATGTTGGTTTAAAATCACATATTTTATAGACGTTAATAATTTTTGATTTTATTTTAAGTTTTTTAGTAGCAAGTCTATTAAATCCTTCTAAATTGCCTTTAATAAATTTAACATTGTTTGGATGATTTTTAGGGGTATCGCAATCTGTATAAATTAGCCAATTGATAGTAGGATTATATCCACAAGCTTTAAAAAATATATTCATCCATCTTGGCCATTTTCCAAAATAAACATTTATCAAACATATTTTTTTCATTTTTTATGATTATTTAATCCTTTTTAAGATATAATATATTTTTGGGCTATAATTTCTTAAAATTATTCCTATTTGTCCTATTTTCTTATCTATTATACAATAAATAACTAAAAATCTCAGGAAAATTGAGTAATTTAATTTTTTCCTTGTACTTAGTAAGTTTCCTTTAATTCTATTATCCAAATCTATTCTATCAGCTTTCTCTAAATTGTCTTTCCACTCTCTATAAAAACTAGAATCTTTCTTCCAGGGTTTTTTTGATGAGACAAAATGCTGTACTACAGATTCTCCAAAAATCGCTTCAACAACCTTATTGGATAACACTACTGGAAAATTATATATTATAGGTAATCTATTCCAGATTCCTTGGAAATATAAATTAAGCAATGGTTCTTCTCCATCAGTTATATATACATACTTATGAAAAATATTTTTTAAATCAATAAAGGTATTCTCTTTTATTATATCGCTTGAAAAGGCCATTACTCCAGAGTTAAATACTAAACCTTTTAAATCACTATACTTCCCTTTTAATTTATCAAGTTCTCTATTAAATTTAAAAATCTCATGATACAATTTTTTATCTTTATAAGTTGTTGCATAGAATCCTTTAAGATTAGCTAAATTTTCTATTGAATATTTTACAATAATATCAGAATCAAGATAAACAACATTTTTCCATTTTTTGAAATAAGGGCTAAAGAGATAAAACTTTGAGTAGATAGATGGCCCCCATTGATTAAATTTTTTATAAATTAACGGCTTAACTTTCTTCACAATTATCCCTTTTTTTCTAAACCATTTTAGGTCTTTTTCAGGAATATCATGAGATAAAAGAAGATAATCTCCCTGCCATCCTGAATTAAAATATACACTTGAAAATAATTGTTTTGCTTGATTTATATAGTTTTTATCTGCTAGCGTGACTAAAACACTCTTTTTCATCTTATCTTTTTATCTCTTCTTTAATTTTCTTGATAAATATTTTTGTATCAAATTTACTTGCTTGTTTTTGACAAATTTTTACATATCTATTTGGACTGATTTTTAATTTCTTGTTTATCTCTTTTATTGCTTCAACTAATTTATTTGAGTTTATATCTTTTATCAGAATACCTGTTTTATTATGTATTAATGATTCCTTATATCCTCCTTCATCTGGGGCAATTACTGGTTTTCCGGATGCCATTGCTTCAACAACAGTCATTCCAAAATCTTCATCTTTGGCTGTTGTAATGAAACCTTTGCAATTTGCATATAATTTCTTTAAACCTTCAAAATCTACCCAACTTTTTATTTCTACATTCTTAGGTTTATTTTTTATTAGGTGATAAAAATGTTTTTTAAAATGATTAGATTTTTCATAACTACCAATAATAATCAACTTTTCTTTTTTTAATTTTTTAAATGCCTCTATTTGAATATCTATTCTTTTATTTTTAAAAAGCCTGTTAACAGATAACCAATATCCTTTTGATTTTGAATTTTTGTATTCTGTTGATTTTACTGGAGGATTTATTACTACTACATCTTCTCTTTTAAGATATTTCTTTACTCTATTCTTTGTATTTTCTGAATTACATACTAATTTCTCGGCATGTTTTATATACTTCTTATTCAGATACCTGTTATATAATACCCACAAATCATATATAGGACGTTTAGATCTATCAACAATATTATTTCTTATGTAATCTCTAAATTCCCATAACTCATTTAATGGAGAATGTATATACCATAGATTAGGTTTATTGTTAACACAGCCAGACATTGCCCAGTCTCCAGCTATAATATAATAATTATATTTATTTCTCAAATTTAATTTTCTAAATTTATAGAATGCAATTTGTTGTCTAAACGGAGCGTTTATAGGAACTTTCCCTATAGAAAATATTTTAACATTTTCAAATCCCATCTTTTTAATTTTCTCATAGTCTATATTTGTTGTATATAAATCTGCATTTAATTCTTTTGCAAATGTTAATGCAACAATTTCTGCTCCACCTATATTATCCAAAAAATTATGGAATACTGCTATTTTCATTTTAATCTTCTTTCATTCCTAAAATACTTAACATGAATGAAGAGAATATTGTTTCTATTCCCAAAGTTATTAAAGTTAAAGCTATAATAGATTTTCTTGTTTCTGTTAATGCATCAAAATTTCCTGATATCCAATTAATTAGTAAAGTTATATATAATAAAAATCCTGATAAGATTATTATTATTCCTAAAACACTCGCTCTTTCTATGGTTATATATTTATATAATTTATCTAAGATTGGTTTTTCTTTTAAATGAGTTATTGCATATGTTTTTGCAAATAAAGAAAATATTATTAATTGATAGCCAGTTATTATCAATATTGAGGATATAAACATAGGTTGATACTGGAAAATTTTTCCAAATATAGAAATATTAAAGAATAATAATATCATCGTAAACATTCCTAATAAGAAGATTAATAATCCTGGAATAAAAAATAGATACAGAGGACTGTATATTAACATCAGCCTCATATGTCTCCAGGCATCAGGAAAAGATCTTAGTTTAGATCTTCCTTTCCTTTTATGATAATTTATTGGTAACTCTTTAATCTTTAAGTTCCTTTTTCCAGCTTTTAGAACCATTTCTGATGCAAATTCCATTCCGGTTGTTGAAAGATTAAGCTTTTGTAATGCATCTTTTCTAATCGCCCTCATACCACAATGAGAATCGTGTACATTAACATTAAAAAAGAATTTTAATATACCGGAAAGAATCGGATTTCCTATATATCTATTCAAAAATGGCATGGATCCCCTTTCTATATCTCCCTTAAACCTATTCCCTATAACAAAATCATATCTATTCCTTAATCCTTCTATAAATTTTGGAATTTCATAAAAATCATAGCTTCCATCTGAATCTGCCATAAAGATATATTTTCCCTTTGCAGATTCTATTCCTTTCAGGTAAGCAGAACCATATCCTCTTTTCTCATGTCTAATCAATTTACCTTTTATATCATTAGAATTTTTTCTAACTTCGTTAATAGAATTATCAGAAGAACCATTATCAACAATTATTATCTCTGCATTAAGGTTATTCTTTTTTATTACTTCTTTTATATCATTAAGACATTTTCCTACTGATTCCTCTTCATTTAAACAAGGCAGTATTATTGATATTTCTGGCTCTTCTTTGAACATTTACTTAAATAAAGGATTATCTTTAAATAACTTGTTGTGTTATTTTTCTAATAAATAAGAGGATTAGCATGATAAAAACAATTTTAGGAATTATTTTATTTTTATCTCCATTTTTACTTATTAATAATTTTAAAGATAAAAAGAGGGCATTTTTCTATATTTTGAGTTTTATTATAGGATTTCATTTGTCTTTAGCAATAATAACCCAATTATTTGGGATATTTGATTATAAAATAATTATATTGGTTAATTTTATTTTAGCAATTTTTGTTATTTCAAAGACAAATTTTAAATTATTATTTATAAATATAAAGAAATTAAAAATAGATTATTTCTTTATCATCCTTGTTATAATCTTGGCTGCTTATTTGTATCAGATTCATTATAGTTATGATGGAACTCTCAATACTATATCTCCTGATGGAAGATATTCGATTGAATTAGAAGATTTTAATTCTAATTTCACTTATTTTTCTGATGAATGGATAGCTATTTCATTGATTAAATATAGTATTAATTCAGGTAAATTGCCTTTAGTTAATCCTCTTTGGTATAATGAAAATTTTATTAATGTTAATTTTTCTTTTCATTCCTTTTTATCATATTTAGTATTAATTTTTGATATGAATCCTTTAACACAATATGTATTACTGACCTTTTTCTCAGGATTAACAATATGTTTATTAGTATACTTTATTTTAAGATTTAACTCTATTGATAAATTTTCTTCTACCATTGCAAGTATTTCAGTTTTATACATAGTAAATGGGGCAAATCTCCCTGGAATGTGGGTTTTAATTCCGCTTATAATGAGTATTATATGTCTCCTATTATCTTTTTTGTTTATAACATTTGATGATTATAAAATGGTTTTGTACACAAATTTCTTAACAATAATATTTTATCCGCCCACTGTTATTTTTTCTTTTTTCAGTTTTATTTTTTATATTTTCTATTCTGAAAAATTATCTAAATCAGAAAAGAAAAAGATAATTTTTTATTATATCTCTATTATTATATTTACTGCTATCTTTATATCATTCTTAATTAGACTGTTTGTCATAAATGACACTTCTCTTGTTTTAGAGGATATAAAAAACAAGATATTTTTTGAGTCTTATACTGGACCGGCTATTGATGATTTTTCAATATACAGAGTTTTGCCACTTTTTACACTGTTTTTTGCTTTGATTGGAGTTTTTGTTGTTAACAACAAGAAATTCTGGTTAAATGCAACATTATTCATAGGTTTAATATATTGGATAATCTATTCCAGTAGTATAAATATGTTAATTATAGGATATCCGCGAGTTGTTTTTACAACTTCAGTTATTATTATTATTATATCAGGATTTGGGATAAATTACACTGTTTCTTATTTAGAAAAAACTAAATTTTTTAAGAAATACAATAAAAAATATCAGATAATCCGGATAATACAGATTATTGTATTATTTTTATTTTTTATATTAGCTTTTTCTTATACAGAGCGGGATAATTGGGAAGAATTAAAATTGTATTATCCTGATGGAGATTATATCAGTCCTGCCCCTCCTGCAAATATGTATTTAATAGAGGACGATCTAACTTTTTTTTCAGATATTCATCAAAAAAGATTCCTTAGTGATCCCTGGAAAGGATTGGTTATAGGAACTGCCACCAATAATTACCCTTTAGTAAGCAAAGATTCAACTATAACAAATGAATTTTTGGATTATTATGAATTTTTGGATGCAGATTGTTTGGAAAAGGGTAAAATATTTGAAGAAAATGAAATTGATTACTTTTATGGAGAAGAGATAAATTGTTCTGGCTTTGATTTTATCAATAAAAGCTCACAGGATTTTTATTTGTATGAGTATAAGAGATGAATTTTTTAGAGTATTTAATGTAATATAATTACTCTCCAATTATTTTTATCAAAACTCTCTTTTGTCTTTGGCCGTCAAATTCTCCGTAAAAAATCTGCTCCCAAGGACCAAAGTCTAATTTCCCATTTGTTATTGCAACTACTACTTCTCTTCCCATTATTGTTCTTTTCAGATGTGCATCAGCATTATCTTCTCCTGTCTGATGATGGAAATAATTCTCTTTTTCTGGAGCAATATCCTCAAGCCAATTCATAAAATCTTTTTTTAGTCCTGGTTCTTCATCATTTATAAAAATAGAGGAAGTTATATGCATTGAATTTACAAGGCATATTCCTTCTTTTATTTTTGATCCTTTTGCTGCTTCTTCGACTTCATTTGTTATATTTACTATCTCTTTTCTATTTTTTGTCTTCATTAAGAGATACTTTGTATAAGACTTCATTATTAAATAAGATAATTATTGTTTTTATTTCTGTCCATAAACTTAAAACTTTATTATTTATAATAACACAGTAACTTTTTAAGTTTTGAGTTTTGGATCACAGGAAAATCATAGATTTTCTGTGCAGAAACCAAGAAAATCCTTGATTTTCTGGGCCCTAAAAATCTTAGAAAAGATTTTTTTGGAAACCATAAAAGTTTTTTCTTGCATCCCAAAAACCGAAAATAACCAGAAAGGTTTTTCTGATTTTCAAAAAGATTTTTAAATACATGTATGTTAAATCCTCTATGAAAAAATTCGGTGATAACAAAAAGAAACAGATAGAAATAAAAAAAACCCTTAAGTTTTCAGCATATTCCGGAGTTTTATTCATTGCGATTTTTTTTATATTTGCTATAATAAACCAAATAATAACAGTTTCAGGTTTAGAAAATTTATTAGTCATGAGTTCAGTCATATTTGCTTTTTTAATGGCTTTTTTCTCTCTTTCATTTATATACGGATTTGTTATACTTGGGAAGAGATTTGATAATAAATTATTAGTCATATTAGCATATGTTATGATAATTTTATGGATTTTATATCTTATACTTGCATTATTTGGCAACTCTTTATTTGATTTTACAAAAATTACAAACGATCCTGTCTTTCAGGATTATATCTCATCAAGTGCAATTGATAAACAGTTAGCATTTGAAGATTTAAGCCCAGCGGCCCAAGAATTTATAATAAATTTTGCAAAAATTGTTATTGTTATTGCAATATTATGTTCAGTATATTTAGTATTGTTTGGTTTATCTCTCTTGAGATTAAAAGATAAAGTAAAGTATTCAAAGGTGTCTGGAATACTTAATATAATTGCTGGAATTACACTCATTATAATAGTAGGAATTTTTGTTAAAATGATAGCTTTTATTTTAGAGATAATGATGTTTTTTGAGGCGTCGAAAAAGTTTGAAGATTCTAAAAATATAAAAAGAAGATAAAATTTTATTACTTACTTGGATATGATAATTGAAGTTGTTGTAAAGACTAATTCAGGGAGAAGAGAAATAGAAAAAATATCAGAAAATAGATTCAAGGTTTTTTTAAAATCAGAACCTATTAATAATAATGCTAATAAAGAATTAATAAAGTTATTTAGGGATTACTTTAAGAAAGATGTTAAATTAATCAGAGGATTAAAAAATAAAAAGAAGATTATTAAGATATTTGACTAGATGCCAATAAAATATGAACACGCTCCAGATGTACAGAAGAATATACATGACATAGCTTCGCTTCTGTTTCCTCACATAAGGTTAGATTCAGTTGTATGTCTAAGAAGCTATGGAAGTTCAAGCAGAGGTACTATTGCAAGATGCCACTCTCTTGGCAAGGCAATGCAGCTTGCAATGGGCAGGAAAAAAGGTTTTTATGTAATAGAGGTTATATCTAAAAGATTTGATAAAATGAGTGATATAGAGAAAATTAAGACTCTTATTCATGAATTAATGCACATACCAAAAAGTTTTGGGGGTGGATTTCGCCACCATGATTATGTTTGTGAGGAAAATATAGATTTAGAATATCAGAAATATATTAATCTGAAAAAAAGAAATGAAGTTTATAAAAGGATAAGCTATGAAATTTAGTTTTAACTATAAAAAAAAGAATTTTAATATAGATGTTATTGAATGCAGAAGTATTTCTTCAAGGTTTTCAGGTTTGATGTTCAGAAAAAAAAGTAAACCTCTGTTGTTTATTTACAAAAAACCAGTCCAGGAAAGCATACATTCATTTTTCTGTAAACCATTTATTGCTGTTTGGTTTTATAAAGATAAAATCATCGACGTTAAAATAGTCAATCCCTGGAAAATTAACATAAAACCAAAAAATAAATTTGATAAATTATTAGAAATACCTATGTCAGATAACAACTTTCATAAAATTATCGACGTAAAGAGAAAGGTTTAAATATATGTTTTTCATTGAATATATTATACTATTCGATAAAAGGAGGTTACAATGGGAAAAGTAATTGCAAAAAATATTGTTAAAAGAAAGCCAGGATTCTTATATTACGTTGATGGAAAGGGCAATGTATGTGAAGCAAAAATGGCTAGAGGTGGAAAAAAGAAAAAAGCCTCCAAAAAGAAAAAAAGATAATATTATTTCTCTTCTGGGGATTAGAGGTGGTGTTTTATTTTTATTATTTTTTATTTAATTTATAATGATTCCAATATTTCTATGTACTTTAAAATAATTTTTACTAACGGTTCTGCTTCTTTAGATTCTAAATCATATATATTATGGGCCTGAAACCTAGTTCCATTAATATCAAGATCAAGTCCTATAGATGGAGATGTACTAACATTTGTTAAACCCTTTTCTTTATCAAAATTTAATGTTCTAATTTCTATATTATGCTCTCTTTTTAATTTAGCTGCATAAACCCTCATTCTGTCTTCCCCAGCAGCATTATAAAAATCCTTAATTTTCGATTTATAATCCTTAGGCAAAAGAAGTAAAGGATTATCTTCTAGTTTCATTCTTAATAATCATGAATATAATTTATAAATATTCATTTGTTTGAAAAGTTATGATAATAGGAATTGAAAGTACAGCTCATACATTCGGTGTAGGGATTGTAGAAAAAGGAAAAATTTTGGTTAATGTAAAAGATTCCTACACAACTGAAACAGGTGGGATAATCCCTACTGATGCTGCAAAACATCATAAGAACGTATCAGAAAGGGTATGGAAAGAAGCAATAGAAAAAGCACAAATAGAAGAAAGGCAAATTTTAGCTATAGCTATATCACAAGCTCCAGGACTTTCACCTTGTTTGATTGAAGGGATGAAATTCGCAAAATTAAAGGCAATGGAATTGAAAATTCCTCTAGTAGGAGTCAATCACTGTGTTTCTCATCTTGAAATAGGAAGGATAACAGGGGCAACTGATCCAGTATTATTATATGCGAGTGGCGCAAACACACAGATTATAGCTTATGAATCAGGAAGGTATAGAATATTTGGAGAAACTCTTGATATAGGCATAGGAAATTTTATTGATAATTTTGCAAGGATAATTGGAATGGGCTTTCCTGGGGGTCCAAAGATAGAAACTCTTGCAAAAGAAGGAAAATATATTGAATTGCCATATTCAATAAAGGGAATGGATATTGCTTTTTCAGGAATTCTTACAAATTTAAAACAAAAATATAAAAATGGTTTGAAAAAAGAAGACCTAGCATATTCATTACAAGAAACTGTTTTTTCTATGCTTGTCGAAGCCAGTGAGCGAGCTCTTGCCCACACAAATAAAAAAGAATTGGTTCTTGGAGGGGGTGTTGGATGTAACAAAAGATTAAAGGAAATGTGCAGGATAATGTGTGAAGAAAGAGGGGCAAAGTTCTTCTGCCCTCCAAACGATCTTTTAACAGACAATGGTGCAATGATAGCTTACTTGGGAGAAATAATGTTTAAACATAATATTTTTATACCTTTAAAAGAAATTGATTCGCTTGATATAAATGCGAGACAAAGAACTGACGAAGTTAATGTTAACTGGAGATAAAATTAAAGTTTTTTATAAATATAAATTTCTGATACCTTACCTATTAATTCAAAATTTTCATCGTTATTTCTTAACATATCCTGCGATCTTCTATTAGAATCTGCAACCGACCCACCTTCTGGATTTACAGAGTTTTTATCAGTTATATCTCCTTTTATTATAACATAATTGTATTGTGTTGGATCACATCCATTTCCAGAGATTCTTCTTACATTTCTTTTTTCCAAATAGACATAATGGAAAATGCTTGTCCAGCTAACATCTATACTTTCACCTATATTACAAATTGTGACCTCTTTTTTATTACTATCCATTTCTATTAGATCTAATATTTTAGTTATATTAGTTCTTTGATAATCTAATGGCTTAACAAATTCATAATGACTACTATCAAGATAACTGCCAGGATCTTTTTTTATTAAAATAATTTTTGTATTTCCTAAATGAATATTCTCATTAATTAGGGGGTGAAATGAGATCAAAAAAAATTGTGTTACTCCAAGAATTATAATAAAAGATATTATAATTTTTCTATAGGATTTATTTATTTGTAATGTTCCTGCAGAAGTTATTAAAGCGATTGCATAAAATATTGGAAGAGCTCTTCTTACATATGAAATATGGTTTGAAGTAATCAATATTATTAATGGGAAAATTATTGAGAAACCTATTGCTCTATTCTTTCCCTTTAGAGTGAACAATATAAGACCTATCAAAAATAAAATAAAATATAGAAAGCTTATATGGTAATTAATAAAATTAATAAAATTCCTGTTGAAATCATTTAAGTATATATTAAATGCAAACTTAAAAAAACTGGTTAAGGGACTTTCATTATTTATTAATAAATAAAAGATTCCTCCTAAAATTAATAATGAACAGCCTATCAATATTTTTTTGTTCTTTAATTTCTCCTTTTTACTAAATTCTTTTACCATAAAATAAACAACTGGAGGACCAATAAAGAATAGGAAAAGTTTTTTAGTCATTATTCCTAAAATAGATGTAATAATAAAAAATATAAGAAACTTTTTTTGGTTTTCCGATTTTATTAAAAAATATACAGATAATGCTACAATTGAAGCTAAAGGTAAGTCTAAGAAATAATCATGGGATATTCCTGTTATTGATGGGTACATTGTAACAAGAAATGCTGCAAATAAACCTTCATTTTTTCCAAATAATTCTTTTCCAATTCCATAAGTTGCTAATATAAGAATAATCACAAATATTATATTAATGAATAAAATATTATCGTAGTTTATTGGGAATAAAGAGGATATTAAATAAAAGAAGTTTGGGTGAGTATAATTACTGAAGCCATAATAAAATATAGAAGAAACTTGTGTTAAATCCTCTACAGATCTATTATCAAAACCAAATATATGATTTCTATAAAATAAGGCATTAGTTAAATGCCATGCTTCATCATAAGAAGGGTTTGTATCGGCATTTATTATATAAAATAATAGTTGAGAAACTTGAAGGAGAATAAGTAATATAAGAATAAAAAAAATATATTTCTTTTTAATATACTTCAAGATATTTTTACTCCTCTCTTTCATTTTATTAATCAATAGATTATATTTTTTAAATTATTACATTTTCATGCAAAATGAATTCTAACTTATAAAACAAGAAGGTAGTCTTTCTTTATTTCAGAAGAAGTCTTGATTAGCATATATCAAGAATATTCAATATCAAACTCTAAAAAAATAATTAGATATGACCAACAAGGCTGAAATTAAAATCAACAGCCATAATAGCTTTATCAGAAATTTCCTTCTTTCCAATACCCATTTTTCAGCATCTTCAACTTCTGAAATAAGTTCTTTCTCGATCTTTTGAAAATTATTTAATTTATTTGTTCTTTTTCTAGAAACATATCTTTTCTTTGAATTTTTAACACTCTTTTTTTTAGCCATTTTATTATAATATAAAAGAGGTGTAAGTTATTTATAAATATTCTGAATAATTTAATTTACTAAGGAGAATCTTTATTACAACGACCAGCTATAACATCAGTTAGATCATTACACTCTCCATCACAACACCATCCAGGCCAAATAAGATATCCACATAATTTCCTTCTACCATTAGAGAAATCATCATTTATACATTTTTCATTTTCACATTTTTTACATTCTCCACATTCATCATCAGATTTACACTCAGGAATTTTACATTCTCCATTTTCACATGTTCCCTTACCATTAGAACAAGGATTACCATTTTTACTTTCTTTTTCACATCCAGTCGGTATGCCATCCTTTACTACACATGTCGAACACTCATTGCAATTATAAGAACCACAATTATTATCATAACTATCTGTACAATGACCTTTAATGCACCAACCATTTTCCCATTCACCACTGCCATAAGTAGCGTCACAATAACCTCGCTCGTTTATATCCTGACAGTATTTGCCTTCTTCGCTTCCAGGTTTATCCAACCATGCTTGGCATTCTTTATCACATGGAGAGTGTTGGTCATCTCCTATTGTTTGATATAATTCTCCAAATTCATAATCTTTATATTTATCTAAACCTCTTTTTGAAAAAGTATAAGTGTAATTGAATATCAATAATAAAGCAATTATAGCTACAAAACCAATCAATAAATTTCTAGGAGAGAATATATTATTTTTATTTTTCCTCATCTCTTTTTTCATCTAGATTATAATATTTATAGAATATTTAAATGTTAATATAATAATTTTAGGTGATTAGTGTTATTTCGGACTAAACTTGCTTACTCATATCTAAATTATTATGATTGAATATTTTAAATAAGTAAGAAATATCTTCGATAAGTAGTAATTATCAAATAAAATTGCATTCATAAGGTAATAAAAAGTTCGCTATTTAATTGTCTGGACATAATTTTTCCTGTTTTATCGAATATTAGTATCTAAAATTTGGTCCGGTTTACCTATAATCACTAAATTTTATTATAAAAAATATCTTAAATTATTTAATAGAAGCACTCTCTTCTTTATTTTCCTTTTTTTCTACTGAAGCTGTCTTTTCAGCGTCTTTAGCTTCCTTGGCTTTTTTTGATTCTTCCTCTCTTGCTGTTTTTTCTTCTTTTCTAGCTTTTTTTGTTTTTGAGAGATTTTTTATTTCGTCTAATTTTTGCTTTGAATCATAGATATGAACTGAAATATCAAAAATCTGTCTTCCAAAACTATTTCCTATATTTAGAACTTGGATATTTTCTTCTGGGATTTTAAATTTTTCAGAAACTTTCTTTTGTATATCCACAAAACTTGGATTGGATTTCTCTTCTAAGACTATCTCCAATTCTCTTCTCTTGAATAATTCATTCTTTATATCTTTCTTAACTTCCATATTAATGATGTATAACAATTTAATCTAAAAAAAGACTATTTAATAACTACTATAATCTAATTGCATAAATTCCTTTCTTAGTAATCTTTAATTTTTGCGCCAATAAACTATTTTCAGGATTAATTATTTCAACCTTTCCTTTGAAACTATCTGAAACATCTTTGCTTCCACAATTAGGACAAACTTCTCCTTCATGTATAAGTTTACAGTGTTTGCATACTTTTTCTTTTACCATTATTTCTTTTCTCCTCTATCTTTCTTTTCTACTTTCTTAGATATTGTTTTTGTTTTCTTTTTTTCTTCTTTTATCCATTCAATCTTTCCTAAACCAGGTTGTCTCATGGTTAATCCTATCTTTGGGCTATCTGCTTTATAAGAAACTGCCACAATTCTTGCAAGACAAGTATCTTTTTTCTTTAATACTTTCTTTGAGTCTTTTCCAACTAAAGCGTTAGAACTTGAAAAACTTACATAATCGTCCATTGTTTGGCTTATATGTATCATTCCCTTCATAACTCCGAGATTCATGAAAGCTCCAAAATTAGTTATTTCGTCCACAATACCATAAACTAATTCCTGAAGTTCAGGTTTCCAGACTAGCAAAACAAATCTTGAATTATAATAAGCTGCTCCATCGCCAGGGATTATAACTCCATCGCCAACGCTTAATATAGACATAATTCCTATAACTTCACCTATATACTTATCATGATAATCTGTATAAGTCTCCTGAAGCTGTTTTGCAACAGCGTCACTAGTTTTAAGACCAAATAACCTTGGTTCTACTCTTACATAATCTTCAACTTCTACCTTATAGAACATACAAATTAATAATAAAAAATGCGTTTATAAAGCTTATTATTTAAAAATATTTAAAATTAACGTGTTAGGATAAGCTTTCTTCCCCTGCTGATAAGTATGACTCTTCCTAAGATATGCCTCATTTCTCTGTCAAGAGTACAAACTATATTTTTTTTATCCTCTTTTGATAAGGTTATTATAGAATCGTCCACATTTTTTCCAACAGTATCTACTGTTTTTATCTGATCATTTTCAAGAATTTGAAGTGCTAGGTCACATGCATCCTTATCTTTCCCTTTTTTTGTCTTTGTTTTTAACACTTCAAGCTCTCTAATGACACTGGATGGCACAACTAATTCATGAGATTCATTGATAAGATTGCCAATTTCTTCCACATAATCAAGCTTGTTCTTTGCACAATATATAAGAAAATTTGTATCAAGGATTATTTTCATGTAATATAATCATCAAGGACATATAAAAAACTATTTATCAAAAAGCTTTAAAATACCATATCCGTAAATAACTAAATGATAATTAAAAAAGAGGGCAAAAAAGTATTAACAATATTTTTATTTGTATTAATAGTTATATTATCTAACACTCTTGTTTTATCTCAAAGTGAGGAACAAGGAAGTTCTTCTTATCAGGACCGTTGTCCTTTAACAGTTTCTTATGGTGATAAATGCATTCAGTCAATTCCAACGGTCACGTATTCAGATGGTAGTGTTGCAACTGACAATTTTGTGGTAAGCGGATGTACACCACAAGAAAATGTACAGCTTGCAAAGTGTGCAGAACATGCTCGAGAAGCATTAGCAAAAGAATTCACTGGAAAACCACTGCCTGGAAAGTGGAGCACAAAAGTTCCTGTAAGAGTAAGATGTCACCCCCAATTAGGTGCTGGAGGTGCTACTAGTTTTAAATTTGACCAAGGAGAAGTTTTTCGTTGGGATATGAAAGTGCAAGGATCAAAAGAAAAATTATGCAGCTCTGTTATCCCGCATGAGGTTATGCATACAATTTCTGCTAGTACATTTAGAAAACCTCTTCCAAGATGGATAGATGAAGGAGTTTCATCAACAATAGAAGATTCCGAAGAAACATCTAAATATCACCGGAATGAAATTGAATTTTTAAAGACTGGAAGAGGGATTCCATTCTCAGTTATGATGAATATGAAAGATTATCCTGAAGATGTAATGCCACTATATACACAAGGTGAGAGTGCAACATACTATTTGATACTCCTTGGTGGAGGGGGAACAGAAGGTAGAAGAAAATTATGGAATTTTATGAAAGATGCCATGAGAGATGATAATTGGGATAGGGCATTAAATAAATATTATGGATTTAAAACACCGCGCGAATTTCAAGATGCTTGGTTAGATCGTTTAAAAAGAGGATTTTGATAAATAAAATAAGCAAAAGAAAGAAAATGGAAAGGAAATATATAATGACTATGGTCTTTTTGTTAATTATAGCAGGAACTTTAATTTTTATGTCAATAAAAGATTTTGAGGAAGATGGAAAAAGTGATGGTGAATTATACCAATTAACTGGAGATGATAATCAAGATATAGCCCCATATCTTCTACCTCATGAGGGTCCAAATGTCTCTTCTGGTTACCTTAATCCTAAACCAAATTTCACAGAAGCTATTAATCAAACTCAAATAATAGGAAAATGGACTGCAATATCAGAAGAAACAATAGGAAGAAGAATAAATTTTCCTTCTCAAAGCATAAATTACTCTATTGAACTCAAAAACAACAACACTTACATTTCAATAGTTATTGGAGATATAGAAGAGGGAACTTATAATATAACTCTCAATAATATAATTTTCTACGATAAAAAGACTAATTTATCCGAGCCTGCATTCGGCTCAATAGAAAATAATAGTTTAATTATAATTTATCCAGAATATCCTAAAATAGTTGCTTACAAAAGAGCATAAAGATCGATAAATCTCCTTTTAATACCCAACAAACCTTTATATAATTACTTGTATTTTTTTCTTTATGCAGGAAAAAGAGCATGTATTATCAATACTTGAAAAATTGAAAGTTTCTCTAAAAGATAAAGAATATATTAGTATAAAAAGCCTCAGTAATCATTTTGTTCATCATTGCACTATAGACCAGGATCCGGATATTATTTCTTTGGCAGTTATAATATATTCATTAAGCAAACTAATTGAAAGAAACAATTTTCATAAATACAGGGGATGGGATAATTTTTATGAAAAGTATATAAATGCATTTGATGAGATGATAATCTTTTTGAAAAAGGATGATATAAATAATTTTAGGAAAAATGTCGAAGATATAAGAAACTTAATTCAGGGGTTAACCGGAAGATTAAAAGATTATATCAATGATGTTTTTAGGAAGGCAAAGATAAACAAGGCCTCAAGAATTTATGAGCATGGTATATCAATGGAAAAAACAGCAAAAATACTCGGGGTAACGATGTGGGAATTGTCTGAATATTCTGGAAACACAGGTATTAGTGATGTTAACCTTTCAATAACACTTCCAATAAATCAAAGGATAAAGATGGCTAAAGATATTTTCAAATAATGAAATTAAAAATAAAGGAAGGTAACTATAAACTTTTAGAAAAAGTTATATGAAAATCAAAGATTTTTCAATTATTCAAATTTAAAAAATTTGAACATCAAAAAATTCCTTTATATTGGCTGGAATTTTAGGATGATCCAAAATCTAAAGATTTATGGACATAATCAAAAAATGGATAATAAGTTAAATAATAAAACAGGAAACCTTGGTTTCATACGAAGATGAAATACCTAATTTTTGACGCAGGACCAATTATTAATTTTGCAATGAATGGCTCTCTTGATATATTAAGGAAACTAAAACAAAATTTTGACGGAGAATTCTTAATAACAAAAGAAGTAAAATATGAGATTATTGATCATCCCCAATCCATAAAGAAATATGAACTTGAAGCATTACAGATAAAAGAATTATTTGATGAAGGAATAATAAAACATGCTGATTTATCAAAAAAACAGATTGATGAATTAAGGGAAAAAAGAGAAGAATTAATATTAGTTGCTAATGATACCTATAAAACAAATAATAAAAGCATCCATATAATAGATAAAGGGGAGGCTGCATCACTTGCTCTCTCTTATATTCTTGGAAAACCAAATTTCTTAGTTGTAGATGAAAGAACTACAAGAATGCTTTGTGAATCTCCTGAAAATTTAAGAAAATTACTTGAAAGAAAACTGCACACAAAAGTAACATCAGTAAAAGATAATTATAAAGTTTTCTCAGAATTTAAGATAATACGGTCAACTGAATTAGCATATATTGCATATAAGAAAAAATTATTCAATCTACATTATTCTAATGCTCTTGAAGCAATGTTGTATGGATTGAAATACAGGGGCTGCTCTATTTCTGAAAGCGAAATAGAAGAGATGAAAAAATCTAAGTTATAAAATTCTTATTTTAAATAATTTTAATGCTTACCATTAATTATATAAATCTAAATTTCTTATTCAAAAATTAAGAGTAAAAATGGAAAAAAGAGGTTTAACAGAATTAGAGGCTAGGAAAAATATTCAAAAATATGGTCATAATGAAATTGTAGAGATTTCAAAAAAAAGTACCTTAAATATATTATTAAGACAGGTAAAAAATAATTTTATAATATACCTGTTATTAGTTGCAGTTATTATCTCATTTTTTGTTGGGAAATCAATAACCGCTTATGTCATAACTGCTGTTATATTTATGGTTGTTGTTATTGGATTTGTACAAGAATACAAGGCAGAGAGAGCATTAAATGCTTTAAAAAATATGATTATGCCTGTCTCTATAGTCATAAGAGATGGAAAAGAAAAAGAAGTTTTCTCGCAATATTTAGTTCCTGGGGATATATTAATTTTAAGAAGCGGGGAGAAAATCCCAGCTGATTGTTTTGTTATAGATGGAAATGAGGTATTTGTAAATGAATCAGTTCTCACAGGGGAATCAAAGGAAGTCAAAAAAGAATCATTGAAAAAGAATCAACAAGAGTATCTTGAAAATAATATGCTCTTCATGGGTTCTTTCATTGTAAATGGCAGATGTACTGCAAAAATAATAAATACTGGAATGAGAACCCGTTTTGGTAAAATAGCCGGGATGATTTCAACAGCAGAAAAAGAACTTCCACTGCAAAAAAAGGTAAATAGGATTGCAAAATATATGGCAGCAATAGCAATAATAGTTGCCGTATTGACAGGATTGATGATGATATGGAGAGCAGAATCTCTCACAGAAGGGTTCTTAATCGAAGTCCTTATCTTGACTATAGCTCTAGCAGTTTCTGCATTTCCAGAAGGACTACCAGTTGTACTCATAACCACGCTTGCGTCTGGAGCTTATAAAATGGCAAAACAAAATGCAATTGTAAACAGAATGTCTGTGATAGAAACATTAGGAGAAACAACGGTTATATGTTCTGACAAGACCGGAACAATAACAAAGGGTGAAATGACTGTAAAAAAGATTTTTTTTGATAATATACTAATCAATGTAACAGGAACAGGATATGAGGCAACTGGAGATTTTTTTTATGATAAAAGAAAAATTAATATTTCAAAGGAGCCAGTTTTGGATTTACTATTAAAAACCTCTATTACATGCAATGATTCAAGGATAGAAAGAATAGGGGATGATAACATCTATAGAACAATTGGGAATCCCACAGAAGCGGCTCTTCTAATAATGGCTGCAAAAGCAGGCATCTTTAAGGAAGATATAAAATTTGAGAGAATTGATGAAGTTCCTTTTAACTCTGACAGAAAAATAATGTCTGTAAGTGGAAACTATAATTCAGAGGGTTATATATTTATTAAAGGGGCACCGGAAATAATCCTACAGAAATCCAAATTTATACAGAAATCCAATGGAGTTTTTAGTTTAACTTCAAAAGATAGAAAAACAATAAATGAGGTTAACACTAAAATGACCTCTGAAACTTTCAGGACATTAGCATTTGCTTATAAAAAAATAAATTTTTCAAGAGATAAAATAACAGAGGAAGAGATAATTTTTCTAGGGTTAGTTGGAATGCAAGATCCTCCCAGGGAAGGTGTAAAAGAAGCAATTAAAATATGCATGAAAGCTGGAATTAAAGTAAAAATGATAACAGGAGATAATAGAGAAACTGCGATTGCAATTGCCAGAGAAATAGAACTTAATGGCAATGTAATTGAAGGTTATGAATTAGATAATATGACTGATGATAAATTAAGAAAGGTGATAAATGAAATTACAATATTTGCAAGAGTAAGGCCAGAACATAAATTAAGAATTATAAAGGCTCTAAAATCTAATGAGGAGATTGTTACAATGACCGGAGACGGCGTTAATGACGCTCCTGCATTAAAAGAAGCCCACATAGGGGTTGCAATGGGAAAGGGTGGAACTGATGTTTCGCGTGAAGTTGCGGATTTGATATTGAAAGATGATGATTTTACAACTATTGTAAGTGCAGTGAAAGAAGGAAGGACTATTTTTACTAACACAAGAAAGTTTGTCACTTATCAATTATCATGTAATTTTGCAGAATTGTCTATACTATTTTTTGGGGTTTTATTAGCTCCATTCTTTGGATGGCAGATTCCAATACTATTGGCTCTACAAATATTATTTATGAACCTTGTAACTGATAATTTTCCTGCTCTAACACTTGGATTTAATCCTTCTTCAAGTGATGTTATGGAAGAAAAACCAAGAAGAAAAACAGACATATTAAATAAAAACATGATTATTTCACTCGTTGTAACAGGAAGCATATTAACAATTTTAGTTTTGGGGGTTTTTTATATAAATTATAATTTAATAGGAAATAGCTTTGAATACTCAAGAACAGTTGCATTAGTATCATTGATATTTCTTGAGATTGCCTCTGCATTTAATTTTAGGTCTTTCAGAAAAGGAGTTTTATACAGGTCACTTTTAGTTAATAAATATCTATTTTATGCTTCACTAATTTCAATAACAGCTACTATATTAATTATATATACCCCACTAAAGAATGTATTTGAAACAACAAATATATCTTTTGCAGGATGGGCTATTTCAATCGCGGTCGCATTCTTATTAATAATTATCTTTGATTTATTCAAAAGGTTAAATGCAAAATATAAAATAATGGATTTGGAACATATATAATATGGAAGGGATATTTTTACAGTTAAGTGTAGTTCTCTTAATTATTCTAGGAATTTCATTCATAATGAGAATGTTAAAACAACCTCTTATTATAGGTTATATAATAGCCGGCATAATTATAGGGCCTTCATTTTTTAATCTTCTTCCTGACAATCAAACTATTCATACTTTTTCTGAATTAGGAATAGCTTTTCTTTTATTTATAGTTGGATTAAATTTAAGCCCAAAAGTTATAAAAGAAGTAGGAAAAATCTCCTTGATAACAGGGATAGGACAAGTTATTTTCACATCTGTTATAGGTTATTTTATAGCAATATGGATTGGTTTTGACCCAATAACTGCTATTTACATATCCATAGCTCTTACTTTCTCTTCAACCATTATAATAATGAAACTTCTTTCTGACAAGGATTCCTTGGATAAACTTTTTGGCAAGATATCAATAGGATTTTTACTTGTCCAGGACATAATCGCAATCATAATATTGATGGTCATTTCATCGTTCTCAAACGGAGTAGGAACAACAAGTTTTATATTACAGAGTTTTACAAGAGGCATACTAATCTTGGTAATTTTGTTTCCAATAAGCTATTTTATCCTGCCTAAGTTAAGTTCTTTTTTTGCAAAATCTCAAGAATTTCTTTTTGTATTTGCTATATCTTGGGGTCTTGGTCTTTCTGCTTTATTTTTTTATACCGGATTCTCAATTGAAGTTGGGGCTCTGATTGCTGGTATAATGCTTTCAATGTCTCCATACAGCTATGAAATTGCATCAAAATTAAAGCCTCTACGTGATTTTTTTATAATATCTTTTTTTGTCCTTCTTGGAAGTCAGATGATTATTCAGGACTTGAACAATCTTTGGATTCCTGCAATTATATTTTCTTTGTTTATACTTATAGGAAATCCTTTAATAGTAATGTTACTGATGGGAATTTTTGGTTATAGCAAGAATACAGGGTTCATGGCAGGATTAACAGTCGCACAAATAAGCGAGTTCTCCCTTATATTAATAGCCTTGGGGGTTAAAGTAGGACATTTATCTCAAGACATTTTATCTCTTGTTACTATAATAGGACTCATAACCATCGCCGGTTCAACTTACATGATAATGTATTCAGATAAAATATATCCATATATCTCAAATTATCTTAAAATTTTTGAAAGAAAA
>Ga0209542_10004890_pt1 | contig 27206 bp, 25 predicted proteins | sample RifCSPhighO2_01_FD_184028 | JGI IMG/M metagenome (GOLD analysis project Ga0209542, IMG submission 184028) | Soil microbial communities from Rifle, Colorado - Rifle CSP2_plank highO2_0.1 (SPAdes) (version 2) | ecosystem: Environmental > Terrestrial > Deep subsurface > Rock core/Sediment ...
CATACGTCTCCTTTTTTCTTTTTTTTACTATTTAATTTTTAAGAAAAAATGAAACGAAAGACAAACAAGAAAGGAGACGTATGGGTTTCAGCAGTCCTCTATTTTGGCTTGGGCATCATCGTCATCGCAATCATTTTAACAGCAGCTACCCCTGTCATCAACAGGCTCAGAGACAAAAATATCATCATCCAAACCAAACAAGTCATGCAAGTTCTAGATTCAAACATTCGAGAAGTCGCGCGAGAAGGACCAGGAGCACAACGACCCTTAACCATAGACATCAGAAAAGGGGCATTCAGGATTGATCCCGCAACAAGCAGCGTGATCTGGTCTTACAATAGCAAGGCATTGATCGCAGAACCTGACATAGAAATCCTTGAAGGAAACATCAGGATCAGATCCAGCATTGGCGGACCTTCAAACACTTATCCGACAACCTTAAGTTTAAACTATGAAGGTGGAGCGTACCTCCGCTATGATGCTCCAGTCAGAACCATCTCCGGAAACACAGCCTTAATCATCAGAAACGCCGGCATCACGTGCGGACCAACACCCACCACCCCCTTAGCCAGTCAAACTGCACAACCTTACGCGCCAGCACAGAGAGAAATTCCTCCAGCCGGAGTGACTGTTCAAGACCAATGTCCTTGCATAGCAGGCCATCAGAACGGCGCTTGCCCACCAACAACCCCACGTCCTCTTCCTACAGTAGAACTCAGACAACGCTAATCTCCTCTTTACTCCTGTAAACTTGTTCTTTTAGAAAATAAACTAAGCGTCATCATTGAAGTATATTAGGGTTTTTGTGCAAGTAAGAATGCGAGCTTTTGTTCTTCTTTTTCTCCAGTTTGAATATTTCCTACGCCTAAGATAGGTTCTCCGTATTCTAGAATACTCCAGTTGCTATAAATCTGGAGTAATTCTCCTTCTCTTGCAAAGAAAGCTCTACTGGAGGATTGATATGCGGGAGGTTCTTGTTTAAAACAACTGATCATATTGATACCTCCAAGTCTCGTTCTTTCTTGCATTTGCGCAAATAATTTCAACGCATCCTCTCTAGGAATAAACTGAAGTATACTTACTAAGATTATTGCATCATAATCTTGCTCTAAAATATATGACGATAAATCCGCATGAACTGCGCGCACTTTCTGTTTTTTCGCATCAGCTTTCTTTTTGAAATGACCTAAAGCAACATCACTAATGTCTACTCCATGAACTTCAAATCCTCTTTCAGCCAAAAAAAGAAGATCATCACCTGTCCCACATCCTAGATCAAGAGCAGACCCGCTTTTCTTATAGGATAAGATTTTTTCAATTTTGTCGTCCACTCCCTCAAAAATACTGGGCTCTTGTAGATACAGCCGATCCCATCTCCATGCTTTATCGGAATCCATACACATGAGAAAAGAGATATCCTAATAAAATTTTTCTTTGAGTTTGTGTGAATTTAAGTCCGTGTAAGACGAGCTAGAAAGAAAGAAGCGTAGGACGTCAGCGCATTCTTTTAGAAGGATGAGTGCGGGGGACATCGCATATGTCTCAAATCTTGTGCATCAACTTTGGTTGTTTAAAGAGTAAAAGTAAGAGCGCTACTTAAGTTCTCTTTGCTGCCGTTTGGTGATATTTTTAATAGGAAGGCTTTAAAATGATAGGCTCTGTCCTCAGGCTAAACTAGAAAATTAAGCTCATCTTTGCCACTTGAAAAGCTAGTGTGCATACATTTTATATTTTTGTGAAGATAAATCTTTAAATAAATAATATCTGTGTTTATTATGATGAGGCATGCGATTGTGAGGGTTCCTGGGGAGAATTATAGCGAAGGTCAGACTGAAGCTGCGTTGGGGAAGCCAGATTTTGCTTTGACATTACAGCAACATGAAAGGTATTGCGCTACGTTAAGGAATTTAGGAGTCAGTGTTACTGCTCTCGCTCCGAATCGTTGTTTTCCGGACAGTACATTTGTTGAGGATACCGCTGTAGTTACTGAGAAAGGGAGCGTTATTGCTCGTCCCGCAAAAGAGCGAACCGGTGAAGAATTAGATATGGATCAGGTGATTTTTGGAATGTATCCATCTCATGGCCTTTTTGGAAAAATTAAAGCTCCTGGAGCGTTAGAAGGGGGAGATGTTTTAAGAATCAGAAATCATTTTTATATTGGTGTCTCGCAAAGAACAAACGCTGATGGCGCGAACCAGCTAAGCGATATTTTAGACGCGTGGGGATATGAAACTTCCGTTATTCCCGTAACAGGAGTCCTCCACTTAAAGACAGGAGTCACGTATATTGGAGAAAATACAATTATTGGCATCGAAGAATTTTTACAAAGACCAGAATTTAAAGAGTATAGTAAGATCGAGGTTCTTCATTATGAAGCTTATGCCGCAAATTGCTTACTTGTTAACGGAGCTTTAATAATGCCCGCGGGATTTCCCAGAGCAAGATCAAAAATAGGCGAAGCGCGATGTCAGCATATCATTGAATTAGAAATGTCTGAATTCAGAAAACAAGATGGTGGGCTTACTTGCCTATCTCTTCTTTTTTAAGGACTTATGAGATCTTGTCTGACAAAAGTTTACGCACTGAACTAGAAGTATATGTGCGGGGGACAGGATTCGAACCTGCGTAGGTACTGAACCACTACCACCTCAAGATGGCCAGCTCTTTTGGAGCTTGTAGCCCGTTTGGCCACTCCGGCACCCCCGCATAAAATGTGTTTGGGTCTAATTTTCCTCTTAATATTCTTTTTTGTTACCCCTTCTTTTAAAGCAGAAAGCATTAAACCATCTCTCCTTCTTCGCTTACTCTTAAAAAATCAGAGAACTAAACACCTAAAACAAGATGGATCACAGAATTATTAAGGAAAAAGAATTTGAATAATTACACCTTCTCTAAAACAGCCTCCAACTCCTCAACCTTCTGGTCAAGAATATCCAACGCCCTGGCCACCATCTCTTTCGCACTCATCTTTCCGTACGACTCAATGTAAAAAATAAAATCCTTCTCACTCGGCTCGACAACAAGCCCACCAGGAGGGTCATTCATCTCAACACACGCGTTACACAATATACACTTCTCAGCATCCTTCACTTTTAACTGCTGCTTCTGCACCTCAAACACATCCACAGGACAGCTTTCAGCAACATCATCCACATTCCTCACCTTGTCAATCGTGATTTTCGGATACCCCTTATAAAACGCAAGACCAGCATTGTACTTCGCATGCTCCTTGCCGGTGCCAAGCGTCGCAACAGCCTCAAACTCAAGCTCATGATCCTTCAACAACTGCACAATAGGCATCTCCCCATACACCGTTTTCACCTTTTGATCCTGCGACTTCAAATCAGAAGCATACACTGTAATAGGACCCTCAGCCTTCAACGTAAAAACCACCTGACACTTCGCACACCCGGCACCCTTACAACTACACTTCTCCGGAAGCACATACGAGTCAAGGTCTGTCACCAAAGGAAGCATCCCGAGCCTGTGGGCGATGATCTCATCAAACAAGGTTGACGTGTTCTTCGCAAACGTAACTCGTTTGATCGCCATTATCGGCAACTCCGCAATCAACACCCTTCTCAAGGTGTTCGCGAATACCGAATTCGCGTCCTTCAGCACGAAAGAAAGCTTGTTATCCTTGCTGCTGAGAACCTTTATATCCATGGTAAAGTAGCCAGAGAAAATCTGTCTTGCTTAAAAAGCTTGCTGTTAAATTTTTCCTAAACAGCGACAGCATTTTCAACCTGATAACAGGCGTTTTCTCCCTTTTCAATCTTAAACTCAGCGATGCCGTTCTCAGCAGCAATCAACGTCAGGGTCGCATCCGGAAGGGTGTCTTGATTCACATCAAGATCCTGGCTGTAGCCCTCAGCAAGCCTTGTTTCCTCAACATCCACTGTCGCAGCACCAGTCGTCTCCTGAAGGCTAAAGGCGCCATTCATCGTTCCAAGCACAAATCCAAGAGCAAGCGCCACTGCCAAGAGGCTGATGCCAGTCAGAAAAAAAAGGCTCGCGTTTTCCATTCCACAAACAAGAAGGAGGCTGCATTATAAAGTTTTGCCTTCTCGCGCATTGTAACGTAAGCGGGAGTTATTAGACTCAAAAAAATTATTTCTTCTTTCTAGCAGGTTTATCCCAATAAGCAGATTTACAATTTGGGCATAAGGTAGGGTATTCTTTTTTTCTTGGTATCCACTCATGGTTACATCTTTCACATTTATAGCCCATAACTTCTATTTTTATTTCTGCCATATCCAAACATAGAGCTTTATTCTTTATAAAACTTACTTTTTAAAGTATTAACTATATAGTTGCTAATTAACTAACGAAACATTTATATACTTTAACTTACTTATATAATTAGTAATTAGTTAAGTAAATATAGGGAGGGCATAAAGCCCCCTTAGATTCCAAATCGGCTACCAACCAAAATGAAATCCAAAGAGATAATTCAGCAGAAGTATAAAAATATAATCTGTCCTAAATGTAATTCTAACCAAACTAAAAAAGATGGTAAAAGAAAAACACAAAATAGGGGTAAGATACAAAGGTATAGATGTAAGGAATGTGATTTTAGGTTTGTTATTGATGACGGCTTTTATCGAATGAGAAATAGCGAGAACAAAATTACTGCTGGAATTGATTTATATTATAAAGGAGTTTCTTTAAGGAAAGTGCAAGAATATTTTCAAGCATTTTATCCTCGCAATTCAAGCCATATATCAGTTTACAGATGGATTGTAAAGTATGCTACAATGGTCAGCAACTTAATTGACAATATTCCAATAAAATGTGGAAAAGAAATGCAAAGCGATGAAATGGAATATTACAGAAGAAAAAGCAAATATCAAAAAGGTAAAGAACAGAATTGGTTTGTTGATACATTTGATGTGGAAACTAAGTTTATGGTAACAGGCAAATATATGAGAAGTAGAACGAATGAGAATTTAATTAAGGTTATGAAGAGGGCAAAGTTTAAGGTTGGAGAACAAGTTGAGATTGTTACAACAGATGGATTAAGAGGTTATCCAAGAGTGTTAAGGAAAGTTTTTAGTTTACAATCTCCTTATCATGCTTCTTCAAGAACTAAAAGCAAGATAATTCATAATGTTGTAATAGCAGATGAAAGAGGTTTTAATTATCCTATTGAAAGATTACATAATACGATTAGAGAAAGAACAAAAGTCATGAGAGGTTTTCATGGTTGTATTGAATCTGCTCATGCAATTATGAAAGGTCTAGAAATTAATTACAATTTCAATAGAAAGCATATGTCCTTAGGTAAAAGGACACCTGCGGAAGTAGCCATATCTCAATTAGAGTTAGGTATTAATAAGTGGCTTGATTTGATTAAGATGGGCAGGATTTAGTTGACTCTATTTTTTCTCTTTTCATCATTTCTTTTTAGAAAAGGATATAATATTAACATAAAGAGTCTTAGCGAATTAACTACATTTTTTCTAAATATTAAGTCAGATAATTGCATAAACTCAAAGCGTTGCCCTTCACCAATTTTAATATTTTTTAAGTTCTTATTGATTTTATAATGAAAAACATATCTTTTACTTGAATGAGATTCTTTTTTGAAAATTAGCTTCAAATTATGAGGATTCAGATTGATGCCTAGTTCTTCTTTTACCTCTCTTCTAATAGCTTGTAATGGAGTTTCCCCTTTTTCTATTCCTCCACCAAATAGACTCCATTTATTTGGGTTTGGAATTTCCGGATTGTTGTCTCTTAATTGAAAGAGAAGTTTACCTCTCGTGTTCTCAATTATAATTCCTGAATAATTCTTGTTTATTTTTTCTTTCATTCTTCACTTTCTCCGTATTTAGTAAATATTTCCATATCAATAAGAGGTGCATAGTGTTCTTCTATCACTCTTTCTACGCTTGTTCTTGGGAAGTGGGTTTCTAGGCCTTCTTTCATTCTTTGTGTTTCACTTGGTAAGGATTCCCATGTAATAATTCTTTCGGTTGCTAATTGTTTCATCCCCTTTAACCTATCTTTTCTAATATCCCAAAGGTCATCAACTCGACTTAACCATGCCCCATATGTATAAAGGGCTTCTTGTTTTGTCATTGGATATCTTAGGTAGTCCAGATTATCTACTATGATCCGTTCTCCAGAAGAGATCATTGCATGAAGCAAAAGTATTGAATATCCGCCCGCTCTATTTTTTATATCTATAATTTCCCCTTTAGTAATTGAAGGATCAAAAAGTTTCGCGCTATCTTCTTGAGCCCTATTGTATTGATCAATTATTTCCTTAAATCTTGCTCTAAAATCAGAAGGCAATACTCTAAGTAGGCCTTGATTAAAGGCATAAAATAAACCTAAATTGCCACCTTCCACACTTCTTTCATAATCTTCAAGCAACCTCAACTTATTATGCGAAATGTCTGATTGTGAATCTATAATATCATCTGATACTGCAGCAGTAGAACCTGCAAGAATTGAGATTTTTAATTCTCGCTCTCCATAAACGTGGTCTTCTAGATCGCATATTGCTCGGTTAATAAAAATTGCAGGATCAAGAAGTCTTCTTTTGGGCAACCAAGCATCAAGCTCTGCCAAGAGCCTTCTTGGCACAACATCTCTGATAAAATCTACAGATTGCTCTAAATAGCTCTTCGCTAATTCTCTCATTGCTAATAATCTTGGTTCATTGTCCATATTTTTCCTCTGCTTCGCTAATTATTTTTTCAAATTCTGAAGACACAGATGTGCGAAGGCTGTTTAATTTGTCAAAGCAATTTCTATTAACAGCTATATATAACGCGGTTTCTGCTTGATCAAAATACTCTATAGCAAGATTTTGCGTTTCACGCATAGCACCTGACGAGATAATTTTCTTAATCATCTCAGCATATTCAGCATCACTAATGACTCTACCAACATAATTTTCTAGGTTAAAATATCCTCGTTCATTAGCTATGTGTAGTGGGATAGCAAATCTTCCACCCTCTATTTCGGTAGCTCTCCTTCTACCATGTTTTCCTAGTATATCTCTTACTTCCTCATAAATTCCGAGAGCTGTCCCTAAATTAAATCCATATCCAGAAATTTTTTCAATAATCGCTTTGTCATCAGTCCCAGTTGTAGCAGCTATTACTAATGGCACTTCAGCAAATCTTCCGTTGCTTCGTTCAGTAATCTTCAATTGCTCTTGAAGATTTTTTGATCTTTCAATATCCATACCTACCATTCCCACGACTGCTTCATCAATGGAATACATATGGGAGAATTTTCTGGTATAAATATTCATAAATGGAAATAACATTTTGAGGCCATGATGCAGCACATATTGCGAAGCCGCGACTTGCATCCAAATTCCATATTCTTTAAGAAATGTAGTTTCTCCATTACGCTCTTCATGACCATCAATAGCATTATCAAAAATTGCGCCAGAGCTACATAAAACTTCAATGCCTGTTGCAAGTTCTATCTTATCTTTTCTTGAGAGCTTTCCTCCTACTCCTTCATGAATAAAATAACTCATTGTTCCTTTTAGAAAACTTGAATTTTTATTTCTTTGATGTATAATATCTTTTAATTTTTGGTGTGGAACTTGATCAGTAACTTGTCTAATTCTTCTATGAATATCCTTTCTTATTTGTACAGATGCTCCAAAAAAATCATTTGTCATTTTTGTATCCAACCACAACAGATCGATAGCTCCCTGACGTAGGGTCAAACTCTTTATCTTTGTCGTATGAATCAAACACTTTTGTTCTTACAAAACCTTCCTCTTTCATCCTTTCTGCTATCCAATATGGGTCTTGAAAGTATTGTCTGTGATCTTCCATCTCCATAACTCCTTCATCAGGAATTGCATAAAATACTCTGTAAACACTATCCATTCCTCCATCACATTTTATCCATCGCTTTGCAAGCATCCATGAGTCTGTTGTCCACATTCTTACTTCTTCATCAAGGTTGGGCTGGTACCTCGTATCAATAATAGCAACGCCATTATTAGTAAGATGGTCCGAAAATCCTCTAAGCGTTTTCCTAAATCCTTCTTCTGTATCAATGTAGTTAATTGCGCCATACATAGTACTTATTCCATGTACCTTTCCATCCAAGGGAAAATTTCTCATATCTCCTTGAATTATTGTTACACCAGGATTTCTTTTTCTGGCAACATCTACCATTTGTTGTCTCAGATCAAAACCCGATACCTCAAATCCTCTGTCTCTTAGAAGTTTTAAATGAATTCCTGTCCCGCAACCTGCATCTATGTATGTTTTTCCTCCAGATGTTTCATTGATGATTTGCGCGATAAATTCGGCTTCCTTAAGATATCTTTCTCTTTGTTTTCCATAATAGTACATTCTATCAATTATACTAGCATGTTCTGTAACCATCTTGTAGTCTCCTACAGGATCGTAGATTTTAGCGTCTCTTAATCTATCTCTGAAGTTTTCATTTCCCATAGATTTTATGTAACGTTCTTATCTTTTAAATCTTTCTAATTTTATCACTCTAAAGTTAACAAAATATTTAGAATATTAACTCCCTTTAACGTTACAATCCAGCCTTCCCGAAAATATTATAAGGCAAGAGTATCCTCTCTCAAAAGAGGACTATGGCAGAACTACTTACACTCTTGGATGTCACTATCCTCGCAGTCAGCACACTTTTTGTCCTGCTCAGCATCTTTAGCATTCTCTCAGGAAAGAATTCTAAAAACTTCAAAACAAGACTGCCTTTCTACACGCTCCTGCTCTTCCTCGTGTTCAAGGCCTTAGACATCCTCAGCCAAGGGAAGAGCTCCTTAAAAGTTTTCGCAAACATCCTCTTCCTCGCAGGAATGATTGGACTCTGGCTTCTCATAAAAAACAACGGTGAATTATGGACAAGAAAAACGTGAAAGACCAGAGGGCGTTTGTGAAGCAACTTACGCTCAGACACAAGCGCGAAAATATTGTTCTTGCAAAACTCAAACATACACTCACTCTTCTCAGCCAAAAACTGACAAGTCCCCTCAGCCCCCAAAGTAAGAAATATCATGTAGAATACCTTCCCTCTTCAGACAGCGAGTTTCCAGAGCCTGAAAAGCAACACTTTCAATCTAGAGGGAGACTTGTCCATCATTCAAAAAAAGAAATGATCGAACAATTGAAAGAAGCACACCGCCTCTAATTGTTACTACTAAAAGATGATTACTACAGAAAACTTTATAAAGACAAACCACTCCACTTTTTCACGAAGGAACATGAATGATTTACCAAAAGAAGCAAAAGAGAAACTCGACGCGATGAAGGAAAAGCTGGATAAGTTCTCTAAAACCGTCACCAAAGAAAACAAAGAAATCATCGGCATCGCACTCTTACCACCAACAAAAATCAACCCAGAAGAAAAACTTCCCGAAGAAGAACTCAAAAAAATAAAGAACGCGATCAATATCATGGTCCTCGTCAACCTCATAGACGTCAAAAACTGGTTTGACGTCAGAGAGGCACTCACAAAGAAGGTTATCAAAAAAGCTACAGAGATTGATCAGAACTTGAATATTCAAGTGATGGACATCTACGACATCAGAGAAAGCTGTTTTGACGGCAAGACAGAAATCCTCGCATTAATCGCAGCCTCAGCACCAATCTACGACCCAAAAGACCTTCTCGGCGCGCTCAAAATCGCAGAAGTGCACAAAAATATGGTCCTGAAGAAGTTCGAAAAATACATCGTCAGCTACGTCGCTGTAGGAAGCCTGTTCAGAGGCGACGCAAAACCCAATGACATCGACGTTGCCGTGGTTGTCGATGACACTGACGTGAAAAAGATGACACGCGCAGAACTTAAAGACAAGCTCGGCGCCATCGTCCGCTCCTTGGGATATGACGCTTCCAAAGCAACAGGCGTAGAAAAAGCCTTCCACATCCAAACCTACATTTTAACAGACTTCTGGGACTCAATCAAAGACGCGCATCCAGTCATTTACACCTTCCTCAGAGACGGCGTACCGATTTATGACAGGGGCGTCTTCATGCCCTGGAAACTCCTCCTCAAAATGGGCCGTATCAAACCAAGCCCAGAAGCCATCGACATGCAAATGGACATCGGAGAAAAACTCATCCAACGCACCAAGGGAAAATTGCTAAGCGTTGTAGGCGAAGACTTATACTACGCAATTCTGAACCCAGCACAAGCGGCCCTCATGCTGTACGGCATCGCACCACCCACCCCAAAAGAAACCATCCAACTTATGGAAGAGATCTTCGTCAAAAAAGAAAAATTACTCGAAAAAAAATACGTCGACATCCTAGACAAAATCAGAGACTACTACAAAGATATCGAACATGGAGACGTGAAAGAAGTCTCAGGCAATGATGTTGACAAGCTGCTCAAAGACGCTGAAGACTACTTGAAAAGAATCAAAAAACTGTTCGACCAAATCCAAGCACGAAGAGACAAAGAAAGCGTCGAAGAAATGCACCAATCCTGCCTCAACGTGACAGAAGAAGTCCTGAAAATCCATAACATTCCCGTGAAGAACAGAACATACATTGAATCACTTTTCAAAAAAGAAATCCTCGCGAAAAAACACCTCCCAGAAAAACTCGGAGATTCCTTGAAGACGATCGTAGAAACCAAAGAAAAATACGGGAAGAAGAAAATTCCAAGCCCAGAACTAGAAAAAATCAGAAAAGAAGCGCGCGCCTACATCAAAACACTTCTTGAATACGTGCAGCGAAAAAGAGGCTACGAATTCGAACGAGCAAAGTTGCGCTTCAAATACGGAGACAAATACGGAGAAGCAATCCTCCTCGACAAAGTCGCGTTCTTAGTGGACGACATTGACGCTGAAGAAAAACAAGTACAGAAAGCCATCTTGAACACAGACGGCAGCCTCGGCACAAAACAAAAAAGCTCGTTGGAAGAAATGGAAAAAGAACTCGCTAGCATAGCACTTCCCACAAAAGTCTTCATCAAAGAAAAAATCTTCGAAGACCTCAGAAGTATCTACGGAAAAGACATTGAGATCTTGATAAATTATTAATTTCAAACACAACATTTATATAAATCCTTCCCTAAAAAATTTCGTGAAAAAAAGACACAAGCAGAAAAAAATCATCCTGTACACCACACTCACCTGCACCTTCTGCCACATGGTCAAACAACTCTTAAAAGAGGAGCATGTCCCTTTTGAAGAAGTTGACGTCTCCACAAACAAGAAAGCACTCGGAGAGATGGTGCGCAAGTCTGGGCAGGTGAGCGTCCCCGTGTTAGACGTGAACGGCACGATTATCGTCGGCTTTGACAGAGAAGCACTCAAGCGCGCCATTAGCAAGGTTTAAATTCTTTCATCGCTCTCCAGAACGCAGGAAACAATGGCTGATTACTCACTCTACAAACCACTAAATAACACCGTCCAAGGATACGCAGCAAACACACAGCACGGACAACACCAGAACGCTATATCCTACACAACCAGCGCGTCCCAACAACCCAGAATAGTCGGCAGCCGCTGCCCAACAGAAGGAAAATGCCGGGTGTGCACGCGCCTATGCATGATGGAATAAGCATGATCACAAAAGAAATGATCATTGGAGAAGTCGTAGAAAAATATCCGGGAGCATCAGGCCTCATGGCGAATTTCGGGTTGCATTGCTTTGGCTGTCACGCGAATCCCTACGAAACAATCGAAGATGGCGTCATAAGCCATGGGTTTTCTGAAACAGAACTCAACACCTTACTCATAGAATTAAACACCCTCGCAGAACAATCCAAGAAGAACACCATCAACCAAGAACACTCCCAAGAAAAAATAGTTTCGTTGACAGAAAACGCAGCTGCAGAAGTGAAGAACATGCTGAAAATGCAGGGAAGAGAAGGATTCGGCTTAACAATAAACGTGAAATCCGGCGGGTGCGCAGGCTTCATGTATGAGATCAACTTCGCGAAGGAACCGTCCGCCAGGGATATTGTCGTTGAAGATCAGGGGTTGAAGCTGTTTGTTGATCCTGAAGCTGTTGAATTTGTGAGGGGTGCTCAAGTTGAGTATGTTGCTGGTTTGATGAATGCTGGTTTTAAGGTTGTGAATCCGAATGAGAAGAAAGCCTGTGGGTGTGGAAGTTCTATTGGGTTTTGATCTTCTTTTGAAAAAGTTCAGAAAGGGTTTATTTCGAAAAGTCGGAGCGCTTCTGGATATTTAGTTTCAATAGGTATAGTAAAATCATTTTTTTCCAAGTCATAGAGTTTTCCTTGGCTGAGAACTCTGTGCCAGAAGGTAGGGTCCATACTTGATGCTATGGCTTCTTCTCTCCAGGAAGAAAATTCTTCAAAGTTTCGTGCAGCACATTCTTCAATTTCCGCTTCATCTTTGATCAAGAAGCGGTAGCCCTCTGCTTTTTTGCGTGCTGCTCTCCTGTCGTCGAGGAGTCCAGTATGCATGGCGTGAATGTCAAAGACATTTGCAACACCATTGATGTCGAGGCAAGCTGTAATGTCGAAGCCATCTTCTTCTGTGTATCTGGTCCATTGTTTGATCTTGTCTTGGGAAACTTTTCCTGCGTGAAGAGGGGCTATTCTTTCGCTTACGATTCGAACGACGGTTTGGTCTTTGGGCAAATGATCTCCGTAACCGAGTCGTCGGAGGATGTCGTAAGCGTTAAATCTTGTTGTTTTAGGATCGCCTGCAGTAAGATCGGGGATGGGTTTTGAGCGTTCTTCAAAGTATATTGATCGTTCGAAAGAAGAGAGTAGGTCTCCTTGGTGGAGGATAAGGAGGTCAATGTCTCTTGGATGGTCTGAAGAGAGTGTTGATCCATAGAGCAGGACGTCTTCTACTTGGCATCTGGACCATGAGCGGGTGAGGATGGCTCTTGCGCTGTCGCGGGCGATATCTAAGAAATTCGCGGTTGGTTCGATCCAGGTTTTGATGAATATCCATGCCGCGAGAACGGGAGTAGCGTAGTTCTGATTGATAAGATAATGGCCTTCCTGTGAATGGAGCTTGGTGATGATGCCTTGTTGGGCGAGTTGTTCAAGGGATCTCTTAACTTGCGTTGTCCTGTATCCTGTTGTTGTTGCAAGCTCCTCAGGAGTAGCTCTCTCTCCAAGGGCTAATCGGTGAAGAATGCTGAGTTTCCGAAGGATAGCTTGATCGTGAAACATAGTTTTTGGTGGCGTTTGATTCTATTTAAAGATATTCTTTTGAAACTACTTTCGAATGAGTTTTTTAGAATGGTTGGAGTTCGTTAAAATTTTTATTCTTCGTATCTTCGCGTAACGTCATTCCAGTTGATGATTTTCATGAAGTTGTCTACCCATTCTGGTCGTTTGTTTTGGTATTTCAGGTAGTAGGCGTGTTCCCAGACGTCGCAGACGAGGAGGGGTTGTAATCCTGGCACCCAGATTTTTTGGTGGTTTTCTACTGCGAAGATGTGGAGTCTTCCTGTGGAGTCTTTTGCGAGGGCGCCCCATCCTGATCCCTCAACTGCGATGGTTGCTGCTTTGAAGTGGGCAACAAATTTGTCCCAGGAGCCGAAGGAATCTTCGATCGCTTGGAGGAGCGTTCCTTCTGCTTTGTTGTTTTCTTTGCCTGGTCTCATGTTTTCCCAGAACATGGTATGGAACCAGTGTCCTGCGCCGTGGAAGGCCATTTCTCGTTCCCAGTGTTTGATAGTTTCAAAGTTGCCTGTTTCTCGGGATTCTTTGAGTTTGGCCATGGCTGTATTAAGTCCTTTGACATAGGCCGCATGGTGTTTGTCGTGATGGATTCTGAGGGTTTGTTCGTCGTAGTAGGGTTCTAGGGCGTTGTAGGGATAGGGGAGTTCCGGCAGGATGAATTCTTCATGGGCCATTAGTTGTGCAGGTGTTTCTCTTTCAGACTATATATAGATTGTGGGTGTAAACTAAAAAACTCTTGAAGAAACATTTATATACTTTATATATTCTATATATCTCTATGAAAAGACCTATTTCGGGAAACGTTTTGGTTGGCGACATCCTCGCTGGAAGAAGAGATTTTCAGAGGATTCAGCTTAGAGGGTTCAATTTTTACGATTCTCCTCGTCTTGTCGATCTTGAGGATTACTTAGCACGTCAGGATTTTGAGCAAAATCCTTTGTTGTTCGCAGAGGCAGAGATGGAACATGTTTATGCAGTTGGGCTCCTCCTTCCCTATAGCAAGTTCCAGGACGCAAAATTGAGGAACGTGGATTTCTGTTTTGCTGACCTGAGGTATGCTGATTTTTGGCATGCGGACTTAAGGGAAGTGGATTTTAGAAGCGCGCTTACCGAGGGGGCGTGTTTTGGTGGGACGAGAGCGTATCGCGTAGTGGGAGTGGAAGAGCTGATAAAAGATCCCCCAAAGGAAGAGTATCATTTTAGAACCGAAGATGTTGAAATAGGCTCACCCGAATATCCCTTTGTTGATCCAAAGAGGGCTAGAGCGTTCTTTTCATAAGGATTTTTTTCTAAAGAGTTCAATGAGAAAATAGGTTGCAATAAGAAGAAATACGTGAACAATTCCTGAAAGAACAGATTTTGAAGTTAAAGCTCCGGCTTGGACGAGTAATGCGCCGAAAAACGCAGAAGAAAAGATTGAAAGCGCGCCATGATAAGGATTCACAAGACCTTTTTTAAAGTAAGAAAGCATAAGCAAAACAACCAAACTTGTCAGACCAATCAAGGAGGCGCGCAACGGATTCACATTTGGATAAAGATAAATATACAACGTGTCCACAAGATACTGCATCACAAGCAATCCCAACACTATAAGCAGCGTTTTTTTAGCCTTCATAAGAAACAAAATACACCTTTCCCGCATTATCATCAGACACAAGCAAGCCATCCCTGAAATTTATCATATCCACTGGCCTTCCCCTCACCACAGCACCGTCAAGCCAGCCTGTCGCGAAATCCCTAAACGACTTTTTTTCCAAATCAACCAAGAAAATCTTGTATCCAGTCGGAGGTTCCCTATTCCACGATCCATGAGACGCGACAAACATCTTCCCACGGTACTCCTCAGGAAATTTGTTTCCAGTGTAGACCGCCAATCCCAACACGCCAGAATGCGCAGGCAAATCAACAAGGCTCGGCTCTGTACTTGCGCAAGGATTCTTTTCTTTTTCAAAACCAGCGTCATGAACTTGCCTTCCATAACAGTACGGCCACCCATAATCCTTTCCCTCCTGAAGAATATTTATCTCATCAGGAGGAAGATCATTTCCAAGCTCGTCCCTCCCATTATCAGTAGCATAAATCGTTCCCTCATGCTCAATAAAACCAACAGCATTCCTCAGCCCAGTCGCAAACGGCTTACAACTCCTTCCCTCAAGATCACACTGCTGAATCGTACCCCGGCGCTTGTCCTCCTCGATACACACATTACACGATGACCCAATTGAAATAAGCAGTTTGTCGTTAACAATCTGAATCGTTCTCGTCCAATGAGAACCCTCTGGAAGGTCCACAACTTTCTCCATCGTTGTAAGATCAGGCTTGTTCCCCTTTTCTTTTATTCTCATCACCCTATCCTCTTCAGCAATATACACCCAATCCTGATAGAAAGCAATCCCATGAGGATTATTCAAGTTCTCAAGAAAAACGCTCATCGTTTCCACTTTCGCATCTTTGTCCTTATCCTCCAAGGCATAAATCTTTCCCTGCTTCGAGACTGTAACAAACACCGTGTCATCCTTCAACGCCAACAAGCGCGCACCATTATTCGGACCAGGCGTCGAAACAAGCGATCCTCCAAGGTTGTCAGCGAACGTCTCAATCTTAAACCCCAGAGGCATCCTCACGAAATCCAACCCGCTTGTGTGAAGCGCAGGCTTCAACGTGAGCTTCTCAGCAACAACCACGAGCACAAACACAAGCACAGCAACAACAAGCACAACCTTTATTATTTTTTTAAAAAGAATCAAAACCATTATCGCAGCCACACCAAGCATTATCCACACAAGCGGGTCCACACCACCCTCTTGATCTACTATTATATAAACATGATGAACTTTTCAAAAACTTTCTACAAAACCTTTAAAAGAGGTATGCTTTTGTTCATCACTTACGGGCCCATGGTCTAGCGGTTATGACGTCTCCTTGACGTGGAGGAGGTCCCCAGAAACTTCAAAAAAAGTTGGGGAATTCGAATCTGGGTGGGCCCATTCTCCTTCAAGGTGTCTTGAATCTCGTGAAGACAGAATACAATCTTGAGAAAACGTCTAAGAAGATTTTAACTTCATTACCTTAAAGCATGCTGAAGCGTTGTCAGAACTGAAGTTAATGTCATCTTGAAGATTTCCTATGGAAAAATTTTCGCGAGACGCACCCCAAGCCTGTCGTCCTCAACGGAATGCCCCCTGTCAAGGACCAAGCCCAACCCGGAGCTCCAGCTACGGATAGCCGCACTTTCATCTCCATTAACATGCCAATGATAAAATTCTCCACTAGCTTTTACACTAGTTGGATAGCCACATTCATTAATATCTTGCCTGTCAAAGCTTCCATCTTTTCCTGGAAGAGATACCCTCTTTTCCTTAGTTCCTACGCAGACTTTCTTCCTGCCTTTTACTAAATCCTCAAGCCATTCCGCTTTTGCGTTAATCATCTCACTGAGGGTCGCTTGAGCTTCCGCATTGCCCTGCTGTACTAGCTCTTTTATGTAAGGAATACATACTCTGTACATTAAACCAACAGTTGGTAGTTTGTATCCTAACGCCTCAACTAGTTTTCTCGCATTTGGATGATTGATGTTAACCACATATTGCCCATCAGCTCCAGTCAAATTTAAACCAGCCCTTGTTCCCGCATCTCTCACACTTCGATCATATTTTAAAACACCTTTAGCAATTTCTATTCTTGAACATGAATCTAAATCCCCATAACCAGATTCTCTTAAGAATTGCCTGTAAGCAGGAGTTGTGACTTGATGAATTATTGCCCTATCAAATACAAAGAAATCCAAGTTTCCCCGCCTGTTTGTATCCTGTTCTTCCCTAGGTCCCACCATTTTGCTCTACTTATGGAAAGAACATAATTTTATAAAACTTTATATTTGTGGATGTCAAGGTTCTATAACTTGCTCAGTAGATTTATATACAAGTTACTACAATTGTATACCTATGGCTGAAAGCGTTTCTGTGAGAATAGGCGAAGATGAACTTTTAGAAATAGAGAAAATTTCAAAATTTGAAAAAAAATCGAAATCAGAGGTGTTGCGATCTGTTTTAGAGAAAGGGCTAAAAGAGGAAAAGTTAGAGATTGCAATAAAACGTTTTAGTAAAAATGAGATAACTATCGCGTCTGCAGCCAAGCTCGCGGGCGTTTGCTTGTCTGCTTTCATGGATGCTCTGTCAGAAAGAAAAATTCGATTTCACTATGGTTTAAAAGAGCTTGAGAAGGATTTTGAGGGTTTGCTTTGATTTCTAATTCGTCACCCTTAATCGCTTTAACAAAAGTCGGTCTCTTAACAGAGGCAAAGAAACTTTATTCTTCTCTTGAAGTTCCAGAGGTAGTTTTTAACGAGAGCATACTTGCAGGTTTAGAGAGTGGAAAACAAGATGCGATCATCTTGAACGCGCTCTACAAAGAAGGGTTCATTAAAAAAATAAAATTGGACAAAAAACACGCTGAGATAAGCAAGAAAATTGAGACAGAATACCACCTAGACCAAGGGGAAGCAGAAGTTCTTGCTCTTGCTCTCCAATTAAACCAAAAAACAATACTTCTAGACGAGGCTCTGGGAAGAAATGTTGCAGAACTGTTTGAGTTGACCCCGAAAGGCTCGTTAAGGGTTATTTTAGAGTGCTACAATCAAAATTTAATCACAGAAGAAAAAGTATATGTGAAAGTAGGGGAGTTAGTAAAAATTCTAAGGATAGATTCTGAGGTTCTCACTCGCCTTTGGGATTTATTTGAGATTGCAAAGAAGAAGAAAACAAATAAAAAATGAATGCATCGTTATCTTTATATACAGTTAAAAGACATTTCTCCATCATGAAAAAAAAGGGGCAGGTCAGCGTCTTTGTCATCATCGGAATCCTTCTCGTCCTGCTCACCGGAACCTACCTCGCCTACAAATACTTCGGCATTGAAGAATCACTCAGAGAACGACGCCAACTCCTTTCCAGAGTTCCAGCACAATTCCAACCAGTCGCCAGCACCCTCAACCAGTGCGTAGCCAAAGTAACAGCAGACGCCCTCACCCTCGTCGGAAGCCAAGGAGGTTACGCAACGCTTCCCCAAGATCCACTTCCCACAACTTTTATCACTCCAATCAAAAGAAACCTCGACATCATCCCAAACTCAGGCTTCCAAACCCCCCTCTGGTTCAGAGAAACAGGAAACGGCCTCCAAGAAACAGCAATTCCAACAAAAAAACAAGTCGAACAAAACCTCGCCCTTGTCATCAATGAAAAATTCTCCTCCTGCGTCGAAAATCTGACAAGCTTCACCAGCCAAGGCTTTCACCTCCTCAACATCGCAGACAAGCCAACATCTGCTGTAAGAATCCTTCCAGAGCGCGTCGAGGCACAGGTTGAATTTCCAGTAACGCTCTCCCTCAACGAGATCCAATACACCCTCGAGGCCCACACCGCAGAAGTGGAAACAACGTTTGGACAATTGTACGACGCGGCTGTAGAAATCTTCGAAACAGAAAACACCGGCTTCTTCCTCGAAAACAAGACACTCGACCTCCTTATCGCAGACGATGCAATCCCTTTCTCAGGATCAGACCTCTCCTGCACCGAACACGTCTGGTCAAAGAGAGGCGTGATTGAACGAGTAAAAAACGCGCTCTTTGAAAACGTCGCGGCCATGACCATCAAAGGATCAAACACTGACAAGGATCCAGACTACCTCACCTTTGACGCGATGAAACGCGACAGAAAAGCCATCACCATCAACCTGATGTACAATCCGGCATGGCCAACCTTCATCGAGATCAGCCCCTCCAAAGGAGACACCTTGACCTCTGACCCAATCACAAAACACACCGGCAATCTCGTCACGAGCATCTTATCTTCGTATTTTTGTTTGAACAATTACCATTTTGTTTACACCATCAAATATCCAGTGCTTATCACCCTCACGGACGAACAAGGATTTAACTTCCAATACGCAACAGAAGTCATCCTCGAAAGAAACCTACCCAGAAAAAACACCATCCTTCCCCTCACCCTTCCTGACACGACCTCACCATTATGTGACTATTCAACAGCACCACTTACTATCACCACGCTCGCTGTCAACAACGAAGGATTCTTAGCGCCTTTAAATAACGTCCAACTCTCCTTCAAATGCTTTCCCACAACCTGCACCCTTGAAGAAACAGGCAAAAACAAAAACACCGTCACCCTCCTTAGCCCACCCTGCGTCAACGGCATTGTCGAAGGCCAAAAAGAAGGCTACTTCAACGGAAAAACAGTCGTCGCAACAAACACCAAAGAGCACCAAGACATTGATCTCGTCCTCGAACCTTTGTACGAAAAAAACGTAGAAGTCTTTGTCATCGAAAAAGGCACAGGGAAAACGCGAGAACCTTACTCTTCAGAACTCGCAACCTTCGAATTCAGACACAAAGACGCACGCTTCACCACCAGCTACTCCACCCAAGAGGAAGGAGCATCCTGTGACAAGGACGAAGACTGCGGCCCGGGACTTGACTGCAAAAGAGATTCATGCATCTTACCCAACTGCGAGAAAGACACTGACTGCTCCTTACATCAAAAGTGCGTCTCCCAACAATGCGCGCCTAAAGACAATATCAAGCTCCTTGTCGGAGATTACTTTGTTACCTCTTCCCTCTCCAGATCAAGCAGCATCCCACTCACGACACAAAAACGCGAAGTAGAAAAATGCGTCGAAACCGGAAGACAAGGGTTACTTGGCCTGTTCCTCACAGAAGAAAAATGCTTCAAAACAGAAATCCCGCCAGTCGAGCTCAAAAACGTCATCGTCGGAGGCGCAACCTTCGAATTCACGTTTGATCGTGAAACGCTCAACAGCGAAGAACCTTTGAAACTCTACATCCTCACTGACGAACTTCCCGCGGACCTCGAAGGATTCGCTGAAATCCAGACAAGCTTAAGCACAAATAAAGACCATCCAATGTTCAGGTACCCGGCATGAGAAAAAAAAGCGTGATCGCACTGTTCTGCATGATGCTGATAGTCACCAGCCCCATGGTTCTCAGCCAACGCTTCTCAACATCCTCAGACTTTAACCTCCAAGAGTCAGAACCAATCGTAGATTTCACCACCTCGCCCTTTGACCGAGCCTCAGCTGTTTACAGCAAAACGTTTGGCACGCCCCAAGACGTCGGAGAAGCACTCATCATCTACGCAGGACAGCCACAACCACCCCTCATCAGAGCCTCACTCGCAGAAGACCAAGAAATACCTGTGTTTATTCCCCTCAAAACCACAGACATTGGTTCAGTGCTTTCAACCCTGACAGGAGATGTTTCAGAACGAGACCCATTCACAGGATTAACAAGCATTCCCCGCATTAGCAACGTCGTTGTCAGACTCAACAAAACAAATCCTTACGTAAAAACAGTCAGATACATCCCGCCAAAAACAGGTTTCACAAAAGACAACCTTGGTTATTTAGTCGTCATTTTAAACAAGCTGAAAAACGAAACCAGCCTGCCAACCTCAGGAAGCATCCAAGCAGGCATCGCCAGCGTCCAACTTCCAGGAGAAGTCTTTTCCAGCCTCAACAACACGCCAGTCATTCCCTTAGAACTCAACGCAGAAATCCTTTTCGACCTCACCTCAGGAACCCTGCTCAGCCTCGGAGAACAAACCCTCACCCTCAAACAAGAATCAGAACAAGCATTCCTGCAAAAACCCTCACGAGAAGAAAACGCGTTTTACAACAAGAGAGCGTATCTCCGCGCGAACGCCATCTCATCAGACAGGGTATCGTTTACCGTGTACAATAAAGAATTACATTCGCTCTCTCTCTTTAATCCACCAAACGAACCAGCAGGCGTACCTGTTTCCTCGCTCACCCTCTCCCGCTCAAGCCCAGAATCACGACCCATCAGACTCAGAATCAGCTCCAACGCGCTCGAAGACACCGTGCGATTTAGGCTCAATGAGATTGTCCTTCCAGAAGACAGGGTTAGCTACCGATTAATCGCAGGCGGAAAAACCTACGAAAGAAAAGCAAACATCCGCAGTCCCTTGTTTCCGCGATCACGCTGGGAAATCCAGAGAATAGCACAGTCAGACCCTGAACCAACCACCCTCAAAGACCTCATCGAAAAAGGAATCATCCTTGACACTACCTCAGAAGAAAAAGCAAAACAAGCAGCATCAGGAGAACTCAAGCTCATCACGCACACCCTTGTCCTCAGAAACACCGCAACAGGAGAAACACGAACACTTCAACGAAATGTCCTGACAGGCCTTGTTTTTTCCTTTGACACAGCACCAGTAGACGACACCACCGCGAGCTTCTTAGAAAAAAAATACTGCCCAGAACCAGATCCAGACAAGGCAGACTTAGGCTGCGCAGCAGTCCACACCTTTAAAAAAATCACCCAAGACTTTCCCCATACAGCAGAAGCAAAAGACAGCCACAAACAACTCTTCGAGATTTACGAGCAGAAGCTCATAGATTACGCCGCGTGCGATAAGACAGGACCAAATCCCAATGATGTCGCCAACCTCAACGAGTGCCAGGCCTTCCTCAGGGACACACAAACACTTGCTTATTACTACGCGAGCAAAATCCAAGCTTCAGACCCAGAGCTCATCCAGCGACTGCAAGCGGGATACGGAGGAGCCGGCGGCTTCGAATATTTGACAGACGAAGGCATCTCAGTCCAACTCAACTACGTAGAGAAAATCACAAACGAAGAAAAAGGCTCCGCCACACTCCGCGTGAACGGCGTCGAACATCAAAACTTGCGGGTAGGCATAAACATTCCAGGAACTGAAGGCACGGCAATCACAGGAGAACCCTTCACCCTTGAAATCAGCGCCATCAGATCAAGCACTGTCCATATCATAAAGAGAGCAAAAACCTCCCAACGCGTTCTCGGCTCGTCACAAACCCTCGTCCTCGGAAAAAATAATGTCCTCCTTCAGGAAAGAAGATCTGCAGACGGACGTGTTGAGCGAGAATCTGTTGACATCGAACTTGTGAACGTCAATACCAACGTCGAGGCATCAGTCAGCATCATCCCAAACGCAGGCCTCGGCCTCGCACGCTCTTCCTTCACTGTCATCATTCCTGTCGAGCCACGACCATTGAAGAATATTGGAGAGAAATTAAAAGACCACATCAACGCCACGAGAAAACTGGTCGCGGACTTAGACAAGGTCATCCAAAAACTCGACAGCGTCGTCAGAACATGGAAGAAGATTTGTTTGGTGACGTTCGCGTTTGTCACAGTCAAAAGCTCCTTCCTCGGAGGAACAACACGGGCACTCGCACGCCGCGGCGTCAGCGAGCTCTATAAAAAAGACTGCAACCAAAAAGCCAGCACAGGGCTCTTCGAGAGCGCTGATGATTGCCTAGCATCCAGAGCAGATGATATCTCCAAAGACGTCGACGCGAACCAGCGCGCGATTGAACATGTCCAACAAGAACTCTCAGGACAAACACCAGCCACGCTTAAAACGTGCGGAGACGTTCCCTTCCAAGAAGTCAAAGCCCTCGGCGCGACTATTGACGACTGCAGAGACTATTTACGGCTAAACGCGCTCAGGAGCGACACCATCTCAGACACTCTCGCCAAAGGCGTTGATCAACAATTATCAGCACTCAAATTCGAAGGAAAGAAACAACAGTACGAAGCAGCAGAACAATGGCTCAAGGGTTATCCAGACTTCACGAGAAAGTTTGGCGAGGATGAAGACGCAAGGCTTGAAGCGCTAAGATTTTACACAAACTCGGCAGAAGCACAAAAAGAAAGCGCAACCTCACAAAAAAATGTTCTCCCTCTCTCACATCTCCTTCCCACAGAAGACAACAAAGCAACAGCCCTATTACCTCAAACAGGAACGAATGATCTTGGACCAACAACCCTTGTCAAAGTCACCAGGCTGCAACGCGCAGTCTACGAATCAGGAGCAGAAGGTGTTGTGAGCAGCATACAAAAGGCTTACTGCAAAGACTTACATGATCCTCAATGCATCCAAGGCCAGCTCGATCTTTGGAACAGCATTTCAGACGAACCCTTATACGCGCGCCAAGAATTTGTGAATCCTGCTACCCTTATAAAAAATTTGGGAACTGCACACCCTTACCTTTCAAGCTATACCTTGCTCACGACAAAAAATAAAGCGCTCGCCATCTCCAGCACAACACCACCAGCAGACTTCAACCTCTACTCCAGCCAAGTCGTTGACGTCAACAACCAACTACGAAGCCTAGACTACGCCTACTCACAGGGAGCAGAGGCAGGCGGAGACCTTCTCGCACAATACGACCCAGAATCAGGCCAAGCCTTCTGCTACCCCACAGGAAGAGACGGAGAATACGTTCTTGTCTTAGAACGCTTCCAAGGCACAGGAAAAGTAAAAATCTTCAGGGCAATGAACGTCGGCCTTAACGGCGTCATCGAATGCGGCTCAGGAGACGATGTCATCGTTCTTGACGAATCAGCACTCAGCCTGCCAGCAAACCAGAGAAAAAGACTTGATTATTTATCCATTGTTGACCGCGCGCCACGCTGCCAAAAAGAAGGAACAAGAGTAGGAAGCGTCACAAAGAAAAACGGAAAAACAGTAGGCGTACGCTGCAGCACCAAACAAGCAAAACTCAACCTCCAACTCAACAGCCCAAAATGCATCGACGTCATGGAACCAGAAGACTGCACCATCCTGTTCAACGCGTGCGATCCAGTCATGTGCCCAGCAACACGCTGCAACCTCGGAGGCAAGTACCAAGTAGACGACGTCATCCAATCAGGCATTGTCGGCTCAGTCTTTCTCTGCGCACCAAACGTGAAACAAGGCGTTGTTGTTCCTTTCTGTTTAACAGGAATACTCGCAGGACTCAAACACATCAAGAGCATCCTCCAATCCTATGCAGATTGTTTAGAGGCGAACCTGAAAGACGGAAAGAACGTCGGCTTCTGCGATTATATCAGAAGCGTCGGCGTCTGCGAATTAATCTGGAGAGAAACCATTAACCTCTTCAACATCAAAGGCGGCGTCATTGATTATTTATCAGAAAAGGCCTTTGGCGAGCCAGAAGGAGGCGCAGAATACTTGACCTTCCAGCAATCCCTCCAAAACGTCGGAGACTCGTTCAACTACTTTACCACAGAATACTCCAACACGTACGTGGCGGCATTAAAAGGGTCATCCACAGAAGAAATAGGATCCCAAGTATGCAGGCTTGGCGTTTACGGAAGACTGCCAACTGTTGGGGATGTGCTTGACAAACTCTCAGAACCTGAAGATCCCCCACAATTCTTCGCGCTTCTCGACGAGGCGCCCTATGTCCAAGACATCGGAGAAGCACCCCTTGTTCCACGCGTCCCCTCAAGCGCACAGGCCTTATCCAATTATAAAATATTTTATCACATCTACGCGGGAACAGGATTCGCAGCACAACAAGCAGTCTTCACAGACCCAGTCAATCAGGCAACAGGGCGACCAAACAAAGCAGTCACCTACTCTGTGTACTTGATCAATAAAGAATTAGGCTTACCTCCCTTGTATATGACCTCAGAAGAAGAACTCGGCCAAGTTTCCGCAACCATTCCCAGAGGGCAGTATGTGCAAAAATCAGTCCAGCGCGTTAGCCAAACAGGATACAACGAGGTATGCATCAATTTAAATGGAAAGCCCTCTTGCGGATTTGGAAAAGTCTCATCAGCATTCTCCCTGAACTATATCAATGATAAACTTGTCGAAGCAGAGGCAGGCAAGAAGGTTAAGAGCGCAGAAGAATGCCTTCCAGACCCGCCAACAACAGGAGCAGCGCTCGGCAGCTTCGTCACCCCAGAACGTTACGGCCTCGTGAACACTGGAGTGGTACGCGTCTGCAACCCAACACCACCAACAGCAGACACGACGCGATGGGCAGCAGCCGGAGAATGCGGCAAAGACAAGAACGGGGTTGATCGCGGCATATGCTGGCTTGACAGAAACTCGTTAAATATTAAAAACCTCGAAACAAGAAGCGACGTGCTCGGAGCATTAAAACAACGCGACATTCTCAAAAAACAAGGACTTGAAGGAGACATCCTCACAGCAGAGCAAAGCAACCAACTCCTCGAACAATTACGAGAACGCCGCGACCATGTCCTTGAAAAACTCCGGCTAGAAGTACAACGCTTGTTAGAGGAGGAAGCATGAAACTCTTTTCTTCTCTCAGCATTTTCCTTCTTATGGTCTTTTTAGGAAGCGTCCTTGCCACAGCACAAGTAACTTCTGAAGACGTCAAAGAACGCCTGATCGGAGCAGCATTCTTTTTAGAAGATGGAGGAGAACCTTATTTTTATTGTCCAAGAGTCAAAGAAGGATCCTGCCTGAAACTAAGCCCAATAGGCTGGCTTGACAATTCAGGAAATATTGTTAATGATGAAGACGCTCTTAAAAGTTTAAATGATCTTCTCGCAAAACAAACTGAAGAGACACGCAAGACCTTCATAGAAAAAGCGTTTATTGGTGATACATTCACCTGGACAAGCCCTGCTGGAAAGAGGATTGATTACATATACTGTCCTGAAGTAAAAGAACAAGCATGCTCAAGGGCAAGCCGCACAGGATGGTTGATCAAAGAAACCGGAAATGAGGCTTTAGCGACCAAAGGAGGAGAAGCTGTCTTAAACCATTTGAACGAGCAACTCAAAACAAAAGTCGATGAAGCTTTTTCATCAACAATCGAAGACGAATCATCAGAAGAGCAAGTGGTTTTTAGAACAGGTGACTGCACATCTCGTGAACGAAAATTTTCAAAAAACAAGTGTTTGGAACGCGAAGAGAACGCAGCAAGCCTCATCAGAGAATTTCTAGGATTAAATTACGAGACAGTTCGAACCTACTCTCTTGAAGACAAAGCAGTCATTCAGGCTTTATACGATCGCGCAGTCGGATTCAAAAGAATCGCAGAATTAAAACGGCAGTATGAAGGCGCTGTCGAGGTGAAGCCCGCGGAGAAGAAGCTGTTGGTTCCTGTAGGGGGTAATTTTGAGGCGGTGTTGGATCATGAACAGTCCGCATTAACAGTGAGTTATACGGATCCTGAAAATAGTGATCCTGATCTGAAGTTCAGGTTGTCGTTGAATGGACAGCCTCTTCCAGCAGTTTTTACAAAAGACGGAGAAATCGCTCGCGCGCAGATTAGTTTCGAGGATGTTGAGAAGAAGGTTGGTTTTTTTGGTATTTTCAAGCGTTTGCCTGCCTTGGTGCTTTCAGTTCAGCATAAGGGAATAATTAAGGAGTTTCATCCTAATCTTGTGAGAAGGGTGACTGGCGAAGTTGGTGAAAATGCGGAGGTTATTTTGACATATAATGACAAGCATCGTCTCGGGATTGGCGTAAGTGGCGTTTTGGCTGGAGAACAGGCGTTGTCTTTCAGAGATAACGAGTTTGTGTTGACGCCGAACTATTTGAAAGGAGAACCTTCTGGAAACGCTGCGTTTGATGTGAAGGATTTCCCCGCCTTGTTTGAAGCTGTGAAATCAGATGATAGCATTTTAGGCGAGGTTGAATTTGTGGTTAAGAATCAGCAGAGAAAGCAGGCATATGCTCCTACGGAAATATATTATATGTATACGCGGAAGGTTGTTGAGAGGGAAGCTGTTTCTGCTGAGACTCCAGAGGTTGTTTCTCCTGCTGAGGCGTGTGGAAAATGTGGAGACGGTATTCTTTTAGTTTGTACAAAAACGGCGTGTGAAACTGAAACGCTGGAGAAGTATGGAGCGCGTTGTAAATTCTTGCCAAATATTCTAACGTTTAATCAGTTAGGAAATTGCATGCCACTCGCGCAGGAACTAACCTTGAGCCCTTCAGAGATTATCCCTCAAGTGGAGAAGTTTTGTACGCCGAGCCAAACTAAAGTAATTAAGGAAGAACGGGATTTCGAAGCGAAGAGCCGTCGCGTGTTAGGTTTCAGAAAATTCGTGGAGAGCGCGACTGATGACAGGATGGAGCGAATGCTCTTGTACGCGATCATGAGTGTTGAGTCTGGAGGGGATCCTAATGCGCAGCATGAGAATGAGGGTGGCTCTGTTGATGTCGGGCTGATGCAATTCAATGATGGCACTGCGC
>Ga0209542_10004891_pt1 | contig 27204 bp, 26 predicted proteins | sample RifCSPhighO2_01_FD_184028 | JGI IMG/M metagenome (GOLD analysis project Ga0209542, IMG submission 184028) | Soil microbial communities from Rifle, Colorado - Rifle CSP2_plank highO2_0.1 (SPAdes) (version 2) | ecosystem: Environmental > Terrestrial > Deep subsurface > Rock core/Sediment ...
AAAAAATAAAGGTAAAATTACCTCTTCTTCATCAGGTATACTGCGACAGCTACACCGAGAACAACCAGAGCCACAACTACCCATGGCCAGGATGGAGCAGCAGCTCCTTCTCCTGCAGCTGCTGTTTCTTCAGCAGGAACAGCTTCACCTTCAGCAACTTCTTCTGACGGAGCAGCTTCTTCCCCTGCAGCTTCAGCCTCAGGCTCGGCAACAGCAGCGCCAGTACGTTCACCGATCACGAAGTAACTGAAACCAGGAGTTTCAGCGGTATAATGTACGTATGTGCCATCATCTTCGCCGATAGTAGTCTTCAGCTCATTCCACTTGCCTTCAGCATACCGGTACATCGCAACTGCGCCTTTCTCCAGCTTGTTTTCAGCAAGCCAGGTCTTCTCTACCTTAAACTTGACAGCAGCTTTCTCAAAGCTGCCTTCCTTCAAGGAAGGACCTGTGGAAATTTCAACTTTCTTGTATTCCTTGTTGGCAAAGTCAGCAACGGAACTCGGGAAGCTCTCTTTCGCATTGACACTCACCCAGGCACCATAGACGGTCTGAGCAGCGGCAAAGCTCACTTCAGTGATTCCTACTTCACCATTGTCAACAGCAACAGTAGCAGTTTCTCCCTGGTTGATGGAAGCCCAGGTTGTCTTCGCAAATTGGCCGCTGATGCCGGAAGAAGAACCGCCCCCAGAACCGCCAGTGCCTGTTCCGCTGGTTTCCGAATCAGTACTGAATGATCCTGTAGCTGAACCGCTGTTCCCAGCTTCGTCATCACAAGTGACGGTAAAGCTATACGATGTTCCTTCACCCAGACCAGTATAAGTCAAGGTCTGGCTGGAACCGCTCCCAGTAACAGAACCAACATTAGAGTTGCAGGTTGCAGAGTCAGAGTCTGTTGCAATGGTAAGCACTAACTGGCTGGTTGTACTAGTGGCAGCCTTGCTTAACGTCACGGTTGGAGGCGTATAATCAGTTTCAAAACTAAAGGTGACTGATCTATTAAAATTTCCGAATGTATCGTTAGCAAAGATAGTCACAACATGATCTCCCGCAGCAAGAGTGGACACATTGAAGGTTAGATTCCAATAATGATACACTGCAGATTGGTTCCGCGTAGGTGCAATCAACATACTGCGGTTGAAATCATTGCCACTAGCATTGTCAAACATCAGGATGACCTGGCTCAATTGCCTCTCCTGTCCTTGTCCTGCATTAGCGCCAAAACTGACGTTTAGGACAGAGACATTAAACATCCTGTTACCGTAACTTTTCTTAAAGCTTAATCCTTGGGAAACATTAATTGAAGTAACGTTCATGGGATTGTTGACGCTGAATGTTATCGTCTGAGTTCGGTTAAAGTTTCCAAGCGAATCGTTAGCATAGATAGTTAAGGTATGATCCCCGCCGCGAAGGCTAGAGACGTTATAGCTTAAATTCCAATACTGGAGCTCGTTAGCTGCCGTTTGTGAGCGGACAAATAATGAAGCAGTGACATTAAAACCCTTACCGTAATCACTTTCATCACCGGGCTTGCCAGTACCATTGTCAAAGTTAACAATAACGTGGCCCAGGAGCCTCTCCTTTGTTGCGCCAAAACTGACGTTTTGAACAGAGATGTTCCACACTCGTGTACGGGAAGTAACGTTAAAATTCTGCCCAGACGAATTACCCGTAGCGTTTTCGGATGGAGCACCTAAGACCGTAACATTCGGAGGAGTATTGACACTAAAAGTTAAGGTCTCAGTCCTGTTTAAGTTACCGAAAAGGTCATAGGCATAAATCCTCAGGGTATGATCTCCGGGGCGTAAGTTAGAGGCATTGTAGTTCAAGGTCCACGTGTTGCTAATATTAGTAATATTATTGCCAACATTCTCAGTCGCTCCTTTACCAACAGTAGTTACGTTAAAGCCAGCTACGCCTTGATCGCCCGGCTTGTCGCTGGCATTGTCAAAGTTAAAGGTAAGGTTAGACGCTTCTCCTGCAAAGCCATCCTTAAAGGAGAGATTGAAGGTCATATTAGATGTTGCAACAGACAAAACACCAGAGACGTTCCTGGCTAGATTAGTAACATTAGGAACCGTATTGTCAACAGTAATGGTCCTGGCAACAGTACCGTTGAAGAAAGGAATAAGTGTTAGCCCGTCAGCAAGAGAGCGGTTGTGCACTAAGACGCTAATGTTATAGATACCATCAGGGATTGAGGTTGTATCAAATGACCTATTAAAGACTGACATATTAGCACAATCAGCCAAACCACAACTTATGTTAGAAACAGTTACATTAGACATAACAGAATTATTGCTTGTTAGCCGCCACTCATAGCTCACGTTGGTAGGCCAGCTACCCTCACCATCACGGTCGATAGTGAGGCTAAAGTTAGCGATAGTGTCGCTTACGTTGTAAAAATTGGCATCTGTATTACCAAACCTCATATCACCTATATTAGTCTCATTAAGTACGCTTACTACCACGTACGCAAGCAAAGAAAGCACTACTAAAACTGATAAGCTTAATTGTATTTTTCGATTCATCATCACCAACCCCTTTTATATTATTCCCCATGTGGGGATTATTACCATCTACTGGAACTATCTTCTAGAAGATAAACTTAGTGCTTATAAAGTTTTATTTTCACTTTAGAATAGTAGCGTAGTTCAAAAAGAAGGTGCTGGTATAAACGACTTCCCAAAGAACTGTTCCAGAAAAAACTTCCAGACCCAAAAGAAAAGACAGTAAAAATAAAAGAGAAATAAAATCAGATTAAAAAAGGTATAAAAAAAATAAAGGTAAAATTACCTCTTCTTCATCAGGTATACTGCGACAGCTACACCGAGAACAACCAGAGCCACAACTACCCATGGCCAGGATGGAGCAGCAGCTCCTTCTCCTGCAGCTGCTGTTTCTTCAGCAGGAACAGCTTCACCTTCAGCAACTTCTTCTGACGGAGCAGCTTCTTCCCCTGCAGCTTCAGCCTCAGGCTCGGCAACAGCAGCGCCAGTACGTTCACCGATCACGAAGTAACTGAAACCAGGAGTTTCAGCGGTATAATGTACGTATGTGCCATCATCTTCGCCGATAGTAGTCTTCAGCTCATTCCACTTGCCTTCAGCATACCGGTACATCGCAACTGCGCCTTTCTCCAGCTTGTTTTCAGCAAGCCAGGTCTTCTCTACCTTAAACTTGACAGCAGCTTTCTCAAAGCTGCCTTCCTTCAAGGAAGGACCTGTGGAAATTTCAACTTTCTTGTATTCCTTGTTGGCAAAGTCAGCAACGGAACTCGGGAAGCTCTCTTTCGCATTGACACTCACCCAGGCACCATAGACGGTCTGAGCAGCGGCAAAGCTCACTTCAGTGATTCCTACTTCACCATTGTCAACAGCAACAGTAGCAGTTTCTCCCTGGTTGATGGAAGCCCAGGTTGTCTTCGCAAATTGGCCGCTGATGCCGGAAGAAGAACCGCCCCCAGAACCGCCAGTGCCTGTTCCGCTGGTTTCCGAATCAGTACTGAATGATCCTGTAGCTGAACCGCTGTTCCCAGCTTCGTCATCACAAGTGACGGTAAAGCTATACGATGTTCCTTCACCCAGACCAGTATAAGTCAAGGTCTGGCTGGAACCGCTCCCAGTAACAGAACCAACATTAGAGTTGCAGGTTGCAGAGTCAGAGTCTGTTGCAATGGTAAGCACTAACTGGCTGGTTGTACTAGTGGCAGCCTTGCTTAACGTCACGGTTGGAGGCGTATAATCAGTTTCAAAACTAAAGGTGACTGATCTATTAAAATTTCCGAATGTATCGTTAGCAAAGATAGTCACAACATGATCTCCCGCAGCAAGAGTGGACACATTGAAGGTTAGATTCCAATAATGATACACTGCAGATTGGTTCCGCGTAGGTGCAATCAACATACTGCGGTTGAAATCATTGCCACTAGCATTGTCAAACATCAGGATGACCTGGCTCAATTGCCTCTCCTGTCCTTGTCCTGCATTAGCGCCAAAACTGACGTTTAGGACAGAGACATTAAACATCCTGTTACCGTAACTTTTCTTAAAGCTTAATCCTTGGGAAACATTAATTGAAGTAACGTTCATGGGATTGTTGACGCTGAATGTTATCGTCTGAGTTCGGTTAAAGTTTCCAAGCGAATCGTTAGCATAGATAGTTAAGGTATGATCCCCGCCGCGAAGGCTAGAGACGTTATAGCTTAAATTCCAATACTGGAGCTCGTTAGCTGCCGTTTGTGAGCGGACAAATAATGAAGCAGTGACATTAAAACCCTTACCGTAATCACTTTCATCACCGGGCTTGCCAGTACCATTGTCAAAGTTAACAATAACGTGGCCCAGGAGCCTCTCCTTTGTTGCGCCAAAACTGACGTTTTGAACAGAGATGTTCCACACTCGTGTACGGGAAGTAACGTTAAAATTCTGCCCAGACGAATTACCCGTAGCGTTTTCGGATGGAGCACCTAAGACCGTAACATTCGGAGGAGTATTGACACTAAAAGTTAAGGTCTCAGTCCTGTTTAAGTTACCGAAAAGGTCATAGGCATAAATCCTCAGGGTATGATCTCCGGGGCGTAAGTTAGAGGCATTGTAGTTCAAGGTCCACGTGTTGCTAATATTAGTAATATTATTGCCAACATTCTCAGTCGCTCCTTTACCAACAGTAGTTACGTTAAAGCCAGCTACGCCTTGATCGCCCGGCTTGTCGCTGGCATTGTCAAAGTTAAAGGTAAGGTTAGACGCTTCTCCTGCAAAGCCATCCTTAAAGGAGAGATTGAAGGTCATATTAGATGTTGCAACAGACAAAACACCAGAGACGTTCCTGGCTAGATTAGTAACATTAGGAACCGTATTGTCAACAGTAATGGTCCTGGCAACAGTACCGTTGAAGAAAGGAATAAGTGTTAGCCCGTCAGCAAGAGAGCGGTTGTGCACTAAGACGCTAATGTTATAGATACCATCAGGGATTGAGGTTGTATCAAATGACCTATTAAAGACTGACATATTAGCACAATCAGCCAAACCACAACTTATGTTAGAAACAGTTACATTAGACATAACAGAATTATTGCTTGTTAGCCGCCACTCATAGCTCACGTTGGTAGGCCAGCTACCCTCACCATCACGGTCGATAGTGAGGCTAAAGTTAGCGATAGTGTCGCTTACGTTGTAAAAATTGGCATCTGTATTACCAAACCTCATATCACCTATATTAGTCTCATTAAGTACGCTTACTACCACGTACGCAAGCAAAGAAAGCACTACTAAAACTGATAAGCTTAATTGTATTTTTCGATTCATCATTACCAACCCCTTTTATATTATTCCCCATAGGGACATTATGACTATAACTGGAACTATCTTCTAGAAGATAAACTTAGTGCTTATAAAGTTTTATTTTCACTTTAGAATAGTTATTCAGATAGTTATTCTCAAACAGCAACAAACAAATTTATATATCACAATCTCTCTTTGCAAATGATGAAACGATTTTCGCTGCAGGACTTTCCATTAGAAAATAAAACTGTCTTCGTCCGGGTTGATTATAATGTTCCCCTCCAGAATGGACGTGTCATGGACGATGTAAAAATCAAGGCGTCCCTGCCTACCCTTCGTTATCTTCTGTCAAAAAACTGTAAAATCGTACTTGGCACGCATCTAGGAAGACCTGATGGAAAAGCAGCAGAGGGATTGAAGCTCGATCCAGTCGCAAAGGAACTGCAACAACTGCTGCCGAAAGAAAGAATCGTCAAACTGAATGACTGTATCGGCCGGGAGATTAAAGAACAAATACAAAAAGGCAGGCCAAAAACAATTTTTATGCTGGAAAATCTCCGGTTTTATCCAGAAGAGGAACAGAACAGCCCCATCTTTGCCCATGCCCTAGCCGATCTTACAGACATATACATCAATGATGCCTTTGCAGTTGCGCACCGCAAGCATGCTTCGGTAGATGCCATCACTGAATTCGTCCCTGCACTGGCCGGGATATTGCTGGAAACAGAACTTATGCAGTTAGGCCAGGCTCTGAAACCGAAAAGACCGGCCGTCTGGATTCTTGGCGGAGCCAAACTGAACAAGATCGACCTTATCAAACAGGCCTTAAAAAAGGCGGATTACATCCTCATCGGCGGGGCGCTGGCCTTTTCTTTTCTCAAGGCAAAAGGTATTCCTGTCGGCATGTCGAAAACAGATCACCAATCCGTAGCAGTAGCAAAAAAGATCCTTAAGAAGCGCACGGCAAAGAAAATAGTACTGCCTCTCGATTTTGTAGCCACAACCACCTTTTCCGCAAAAGCAAACTCTGAGATCGTGCCTTACAACCAGATCCAGCCGCATCAGATCAGCCTTGATCTTGGGCCAGGAACTGTTGAATTATTCAAGCACTACCTCCGGAAAGCACATACTATCTTTTGGAACGGTCCTCTGGGATATTTTGAATGGGCGCAATTTTCCAGATCAACAAAAGAGATCGGCCGTTTCTTAGGAACATTGACCGCAACAACGCTCTGCGGGGGCGGGGAGACTGCAGAAGCTCTGAGAAAATTTCATCTCCAGCATGGCATAACATATCTATCTACCGGTGGAGGGGCGGCGCTGGCCTTTTTGTCAGGGGAAAAACTGCCGGCAATTACCGCTCTGGAACGAAATTACAGAAAATTCAAGAAGATACTCAGAAAGAAGAGACGCCGGCTTCTAGAGTAATAGACAACAATTTTAATCCAATTTGTTTGTCTATTACTAATAAGTAAACAGCATTTTGGATAAATAATTGTGTCGTTTACTATATTTTAATGACGATATTTCTCCCCAAACCTACGCTCGCAATATGCTGGAACAATTCTAAGTCTTTCATCAGCTTATCACTGCACCTTCCTATTTTTTCTTGTAAAGCAGCAACTTCTTTATGTAATGTCTCAGTCTGCCTGGTGAAATGGTCCAGCCTGTAAGCTGCTTCATCTATCTCCATCACCAAGTCCTTATCGTAGGAAGAAACTTTAAGAGCTTGTAATTCCCTGCTTAAACGATAGTGGCGCACCTGGAGCTGCTCAAGTTCCCGCTCGTCAATTTCATGCAGCGTTTCCATGAACGAACCACGCTCCTTCTCAGAAAGAGGGAATTTCCCTGACTGCATTGCCGCTTCCAGATGCTGAAGCACATGCTTTATGGACAGCCCTTCATCACGGAGAAAAGTATCAGTCGGATTGTCGAGATACGATCGCACCAGCTCATTGCCAGTTTCAAGGCGCAGGTACTTCTCCAGCAAGGGTTTTAGTGAAGAAAAAAGCTGGAAGATCTGGTCATTGTCTTTTTCGATCTGCGTGATCAGCTTGGCACGTTTCTCATAGTGGTCATAGGAGATCACATAGCCCGGATCAGTTTTCAGCACCTGTACTTGTTTTCCCTTCTCCTTCTTATTTTCTTCAGCAGCAGAGAAGCGGCGTCTTTTGTTTTCCAGGTCAGCTTGGAACAAGCGCAGCTGGACTTGCTGCTTCTGCAGCTGTGACAGTTTCTGAGACAACATTGCCAGACGCGGATATCCCGATCTGGTTACGGCATTGTTAAAATATTCCCTGGCAGTATCAAGTTCAGAGACCAGCTTGCGCACCGGGCTTTTGGACAAGGAACTGGAGAAGTTATCATCTACGGAAAGAACCTGTTCCGCTATCTCCCTAAGACGGGGATTGAGCTGCGTCAGGCTGGAGAGATCCGGAGATTGCAGTGATACCAAGACCTCCAAAAGTGCAGCAGTTTCTGTAGAAACGGTCACGCCCTGCTCCCTGCATTGTTCCAACTGCCTGCGTTTCTCAGCGAGAAGCGCGCGATACGTTTTAACAGCCTCACCGAGGTTTGTTTCCTGCATCAGGTCCCGGAAGCGAAGATCCAGCCATGGACCAAGCCCATCAAACGGAATCTGCTGTACAGTATCTTTAGAAGCCTTTTTGAAAACTTTCCGTACTATTTTCCGAACTGTAACTAGCCACCCCACTATACCACCCTTTGGTGTACTGTTACCTATGGTATATAATGATTTCTGTATGGGAAGATATAAGAAAAGATTAAAATAGACAATAGTTTCTTGGTTAATAAAGAAAATATAAACCACTATATGACTTCCGTAAATTGCCTCGTTGGTTTGCGTCCTCCGACCACGATCTATGAAAGAATTCTGCAATTACGTAAAGAAATACCCTATCATAATTTCTTTGGCGGAAGTGAGCCGCATATAACATTGTATGCTAATACATTTCCTAGCATAGAAGAAGTTGAAGATAAAGTAAAAAAGATACTCCTCGATCATAAAGCATTTGCAGCGAAAGTTCAAGGATTTCATTGCTTTGGTTATGATTCTTTTACTGCCCAGCATACGTTAGTCTATATTGTTGAAAGAACGCCAGAACTTTTGCTAACGTTGATTTTCCTACTCCGGGAGAACCGGTGATGCAGATGAGAAGTTTCTTTTTATTTTTGGGTGAAGATAACATGGTCTTGAAATGATTTTAGTATTTAAAAAATAGCTTCGTTTTTGTCAAATATAATTTTAAATAATCCTATAAAACTGAACAGATTGGGCTAACTTAGTTATATCACTCTCTTTACATGATGCGACACCTAGCACATAGGCGTCAGGCTTCCAATTACCAAGATATATTTCAGCTTCTTTAAATGCGCTCTCAGAAAGGTCACTGTTCCCTTGTCTTTCGCGGATATCTTGCAGTAGAAGCGCATATCCCAGACCTTCGACAGCTGCATCAAGAGATTGTTTTAAAACGGCGGGATCATCAAGATTGCGTGATACTAAAGTTGGATTTCCAATTGGCACTGCCCCCACTGGATTGCCCTGCAAATTATACATTTTTCCTAAATGGTCAACTTTTAATTCAATCATGATATTTTAACGTATATTATAAATTCTTTTTTAAATATTTCTCTATCGAACCCTACACATTATTCTTATCCCGCTTTTCCTGCTGTCTATGCTTCAAATGCCGATGCTTCATAAAGCCGGAGATAAAATGTTGGTGGACAAGATATTCTACAACAACAATGATGGTAAATAATCCCACGGCATATCCAGCTAAGGTAAGCAATTCAGTCCAGATTCCAGAAAGACCGGCATTGAACAAGAATGTTTACGGAAAAATCCTTCTGAAGAACAAAAAGTGAATCTTACAAAGTATGGATATTTATTTGGTCCGGAAAACTGGAATTTTCATGCAACGATAGGGTCTTACCCTCAAGAACATATTGATGAGATACTTGAACTTGCAAGGAGATATAATGCAGAAGAATCGTGGCTTGTTGATAGAGTTGGTATTTATCTTAAGCAGGGTGGAGAAGGACATAAGAGAGTCGTGTATAAGGAATATGTATTGTAATATTTTATCCTCCGAATCCCTTAATACTTTAAAAATTATTACACCTATTTATTCCCTTTTGTGAACTACTTCCCCGACACAATCTCCAGCACATCCAACTGCTTCAAGGCATAATCCTTCCCGACAGTCTTCTTCGTCCTTACATCTTTAGCACAGATGAAATTCTTGCCGAAATCAGTATGCAGCTTGTAGGCAAAATCCAAGGCTGTGCTGCGGGGAGGCAGTAAGAAACAGTCAGGTAAGACATTACCATCTTTATCTTCCAATTTAGTTACTCCGCCTGGGAAGATAGCTACGTATTGTAATAACTTGAACACGGCATTATCTAAGGCGTCCTGGACACCGGTCGAGCTATAAACATCTAAGATTTTCTGCTGGATGAATTCCAATGCCTTCCTCTGCTTCTCATTTAACTTGCCTTCCTGTAAAATAGTAAAGGTCTTTTCTCCTGGTATGTATTCAATTAATCCTGTACGAGCCGCTTCCCGTAAGGCAATCTCAGCTTCGGCAGAGCAAGGAATAAACTCGTATCCAGAAAATTCCTGCCGCAATCGCTTCAGATTTTCATTCGCGGTATGAACGTCTGCTTTGTTGCAAGCAATAAGCATCGGTTTGGTTTTCTTTCTAAGATAAACAGCCAGTTGTTTCAAATCTGCATCCGACCAGGTATTAGGTTTTTCTTTATCTAAACGCAGCTTTTCTATCGCCTCCTCTACCATCGCTTCTGTCACCTTCAATCCAGAAAGCTGCTTGCCGAGAGCTTTGTGAACTTCCAGTTTTTCCTGGATCACCGTGCGTGCAAATTTTTCCCAGCCTTTCTGGATGATGCCTAAGTACCAGAAATCTAATTCTACTTCCAGAAAGCGCACATCCGCAGCAGGATCATAGCTTCCTGCTTCTACTACTTCGCCTTTCTCATTGGTAGAGCCAGCAACATCAATGACATGAATCAAGGCATCTGCCTGTCGCAAATCATCTAAGAATTGGTTGCCCATCCCCAATCCTTGATGCGCACCAGGAACTAATCCTGCAACGTCTAATAACTGTACTGGAACAAAACGAAACTCTTTCAGCACATAGCCATTGCGCGGATTAGAAACCTTGCCAAAATCCCTGGCGGCATCTTTTATCTTTACATATCCAACGCCGGAGTTTGGTTTAATAGTAGCAAAAGGATAGTTAGCTATCTCTACTTCCGCTAAAGTAGCGGCTTTGAAAAAAGTGCTTTTCCCTACGTTGGGTTTGCCTACTATGCCTATAAGCATTTTACCGTTAAAATATAGGGTTTATTTAAAATGTTTGTTGAAGGATTCTTCCTTAGATCCATGAAAGGATTCCTATTCTGTATCTGATTCTTCAGCAGAAACCGTTTCTAAAATATTCCTCATTGATCCTTCAAGCCTTTTAGTGTAATTTCCCATTAGTATAGGTAAATTGAGAACCATTCGTAAGCCTGTTTGAAAACTCTTAAGACGCCTGTCTGGACTTTTCACAGCAATTCCTTTAAGCAAGTCAGCCAGCTCTTCCGGACTGACTCTAACTACTCGTTTAACTGCATCTGGGTGCTTTTCCTTAATATATAATTCCACTGGATCATAAAATAAAGCACGGTCGAAAAATCCCTCAACAATTAATATTTTTTCTGTATTCTTATCGTATCCTGTTGTAAATAGATTAATAGGTAAGATTTCTAGACGTTCCAACTCGTTAGTTTTTTCCGTCTCAGCTTTTCGGTCTAACCAAAATCTTCTCTTTCTTGCTGGCACGACAATTTTATCTTTATAATGTGGGGTGAGATACCACTCAAAGGAATCCTGGGTAGAAAGGCGAACCTGCATACGAACAGAATCATAAACAATAGAATTGTAAACTACTGCCTGGATTGAAATGGCACCTGGATATTTTTTAATGGCTTTATCTCCATCCTCCTCCATCTTGAATCCCTGATGTGTTACAGCTTCCCAAACATAGCGCAGTACTGCATTGAATGACGGTTTCAAAGCATCAAATTCGGAAACGGTTTGTTCAAGCCGGGAAATTGCAGCAGGCAATTCCTGAAGCTGCTTTTGATAATCTCTCTGCGCTAATTGACGTTGCACGTTTTCATCATAAGGAGCTAATACCCTAACCTTATCAGCAAGTGCTTCTGAAAACAAGGTTAAATCTCTCCGGCTATGAATAGGCACACCCCAGCGAGAGAAATAGGCAGCTATAGCTTCATCGCCACAGAGATCAAAATAGGGTTTATCTTCATCAAATCGTAATTGCAGTTCTGCCACTTTTTGTGGCAAATCTACTTGATCTAGAAGTGTGGTGTATTGTTCCCTTTTTTTATCTTCATCTAATTGCTGGTTTGGCTCTATCGAACCGGTCTCGACCCTTACCATAGCATAATGTAGTGCTTTTTCAATACCTGTATTTGGAGCCATTTTATTTACTTCATAAACACTCTAGAACCAATTTTACACTTCAGAACATACTTGCTTTATAAATATTTCTTCCCACTTCATTTTGTAGATATTTTGGTTGTAAAATCCCAAATAAGAAGTCATCATATCTCTGTTCCATCATCTATTTAAACCCTTTACTTTCAACAAAACAGATGTCATTCGCATTCGGCCATCTCCTGGGAGCCTGGTTGTTAGGGAAACTAGTTGAATTTGCTGGTAAAAGGAAACTCAGCCCTGGGATGTGGTTCTTTCTTCTCCTGGGCGGAATACTTCCCGATGCGGATTTTCTGCTGGATTGGACACTAGGAACGGAACTGCATCGGACTTTCACGCATAGTTTACTCTTTGTGATCGCGGCGCCGTTGCTGCTCTATATATTTTTGGCATTGGCAAGGAACAAGGACAGCGCAATCCTGGCCTTTTCACTAGGCGCGGGAATAATCATGCACTTGCTCTTAGACATGCCCTTCTCTGTGGGAGTGCCATTACTCTGGCCAAACTTACTTCACTTTTCGTATTCAGGCCTAGCTTATTTTAATCCTGCCACGCCATCTTTTCTCCATGCCTCGACAGAGAATCTTCAATTATCATTACGAAGAGCAGTTATTGACATGGGTTTAGGAGCAGCATGGATAATGTATCTGGCACTGCGGAGGAAGATCAGATTTTAGATTAGACACCTTTTCACCAACCCGGCACAGTTCAAAAAGTGAGTGATGGCGGGCCGTTCACCTCGTGCACACAAAGTGACAACAATCACTTTGGTGCCCCAATAAAGTCGTTGCTTTATTGCGGGCTTCTTCGTATGTATATTCTTGCAGGAAGCACCAACAATATCTCTTCGAATTGTTGTTCTCGGTTCACATAGTGGCCCGGCCATCACTCACAAAACGGATTGCGCCACCAACCCTAAACATTTATATACATATATTTCTTCTCGTAAACCGTGCCAGCAAAACCAATTCCATCTCATAAACTGATCAAGGTATTTCCCAAAGAGTTTCGGGTTAAATACAAGGATGTCTTTGAATTAAAAATCTTCTATAAAGCCATGCGCCAATGGGCGAAAGAGTATGGCTGGGGAGATTATGAAAGCAAGGGCAAGGGCGAAGGCTATGAACGGCTGTATCGGGAAATCATCTTCAAAGATGGCTCTAAGGAAATGAGGATACGCTGGCGGCTGTTCAAGATCGTGCCGGAAACTCCCTATCTCTATTATCATCTTGATATCGACTACAAGCTACTGGGCCTGAAAGTCAAGGAAGTGGTCAAGGACGGGCAGAAACTGAAGCTGGACAGCGGTGAGATCGAGCTTAAAATAAACGCCTTCATTGAGTTGAATTTCTTAAACGATTTTGAAAAGAGTACCTTCCTGACGTATTTTAAAGACTTATTCATGAAGCGCATCTATGCCCGCACTCTCGATCAGCGCAAGAGAGAATTATACCAGGAAGTGTACGAATTACAGGGCTTCATGAAAGAATGGTTCAAGCTGCGCCGCTACCTGCCATACGAAGAATCGGAAGGCTTCTTCCCTAGCTATGTCTTCCCCTCGCATGAGAAGCAGTAGACGCTAGAAAGAATTATATATACCTTCTTAAATAATATCTTATTATGGGAATTTTTAGTTTCTTCGAAAAAAAGAACAGAAAGAGGAAAGGAAATGAAATACGGGAAAAAATCAAAATTTCAGAAGAAGAACGGTTGTTAATTGATTTGCGAACAGCCATCAAGAGTTTCCACCCCCTAATGGTATTGTCCGACTTATCCCTCGCGACAGATACTTATCTGCGCATCCAGAAAGCTATATACTTGTTAGAAAGGGTAAGGTACAGAATCATCTTAATAGAGAATATTGCAAAAAATCTGGTCAAGAATTCACTCAAACCAGCTAATTATAGACAAGCTTCGTTGCCTTCAGACCTTAAAAAGGCACATGAAAATTTAAAAGTAGCAGAAACGCAAATGAAAGAGTTAATCATATATTTAAAAAGAAGAATAATATATATTAACGACTTTCATTTATCAATCAAGGGTCAGAGAGACAGAAGTCAAAGCTATAAAATAATTCACGAAGCAGTTAGAGATGTTGATAAAAGAGTTTCTTATCTAGGAACCCTGGAAAAAGACGTAATGTACCTCATTGACCTTGAAAAGAAAGCTCAAGAACAGAGTTAAGGAATTTTAATAAAGAGGCGTAGTTAAATCTATCCCTGAAACTCATCATAACACGGCATGGAGAAACTGCCGAAAATGCAACCGGAATCATCCAAGGGCACCTGCCTGGAAATTTATCAGAGATAGGAAGAACTCAAGCAAAAAAACTAGCCCAGCGGTTGAAAGACGAAAAAATTGATATTATCTATACCAGCGATCTTACCAGAGCTCTGGATACTGCTAAAGAAATTGCCGTTTTCCATAAAGGAGTGCCATTTAAGCTTTCTGAAGAATTGAGAGAACGAAACCCTGGCAAGGAATTTCAAGGCAGAAAAGATAAGAAAATTGACTGGGACACCGAAACAGTTGCTAGATTCAAAACACTTGACAAGGCTGTAGAAGGAGGCGAGAACTGGTCCCAACTATATGAACGTGCCCGAAGTTTTCTCGATAAACTGCTCCATAGCCACAAGAATGAAACTGTACTTGTCGTATCTCATGGAGGCTTAGTCAGAGCTTTGGTTTGCGTAATCAAAAATCTGCCTCCTCAAGAGATATTTAACACAGATAAGTTAGGAAACACCAGCATCAGCATTTTTGAGATAGAAGAAGACAAGAATCACAAAATTCTGTTATATAATTGCAACAAGCATTTGGCCAGTTAACCTAATCTCAGCAAAAACTTAATAAAGAAACATTCTGAGTTTACTAGTATGCCCCCGTGGCTCAAGTGATTTTATTTATCCTTATCATCAATTAATGGCTTAAAAATGATAACTCTAAATTTAAAATCTCCTGATGTAGCCGAGTTTTTAGGGGCCCTTATGGGTGATGGTTTTATTGGTTCTTACCCCGGGAGGATGATTCAAATTACCGGTAATAAGATCAATGATAAGGAATATTACCTAGATTACCTTATCCCTTTAATCAAAAGGATTTTTAATGCCAAAGTTAATTTTTATGAACGCAGTGATTGTTTGAGATTAACCATATATTCTAAGGAGATATTTACCACAATTAGAGCAACATTTGATTTTCCTGTCGGAAAAAAAGGAAATATAGCAATCCCGGAGAACATGCTTGAATCCGATGAATGTAAATTGAGATTGATACGCGGGTTATTCGATACTGACGGTTTTATTAGTTTACAAAGAAAGAAATATCCAGTTATAGCCATTACCACTACCAGTAAGGTTCTCGCTCTTCAAATTCAAGAAATTTTAAACCAATTTGACTTCGGAGCTTATATCTGTAAGAGTACACAAAAAGGATTTAAAGATGCCTTTAGAGTGACCATCTTTGGGAAACAGAAAGTTTTAAAATGGAAATCCTTAATAGGTTCTTCTAACCCTTATCATCTCAAAAGGATTGATGCCTCCGTAGCATAGTGGTGGTGCGGCAGACTTGTAATCTGCAGGTCGGGAGTTCAAATCTCCCCGGAGGCTTTTTTTCATTTAATTAAGGCCTGAATAGAACAAAATCACCACTTACTAGTACTAATTCTAGAAAGATTTATAAATAAGGCTATTTTTACAAGAACATCAACTTAAATGAGGTAAACAAAAATGATACCTAACCTTAAATTAGCAGAAACTAGAATCAAAGCCGCTCGTGCCCTAGATTGGATGGGTTTGACTTTTAAAACTGGTGGATACGAATACCTATTACCTACTGAAGCAGCCCGTTTAGCCGATGAAGTAAGAGGACATTATAGTCGGCTTAGCCCAGAACAGAACTATGAACGCCAAATAGCTGGTGAAGACGGACAGGTAATTGAAGCCTTAGAGCTAATGGCAGAACCTCTGTACTCTAAAGACTAAGATCCAAATTAAATGAGGTAATTAAATCATGACAAAAGAAACTTATTGGACAACTCATAGAACTGCTGATGGAGAGACCACAGTACTTGGATTCATACCTCAACAAGATGCTCCCGTCGAGGCTGATGACGCCATTACGGCATTAATGGACACTTATCATGCTGAAGGTTCCAAATCTTGGAAAGGGTTCGGGGTAGGAAAGTACAGGCTGCATGATGGAGAAATTACTGTTACAGAACAAGAAATAAGTGATGAAGAATTACGTGAAATCTTGTCTCTTGAAGTAGCATTGATGCTGCCTTAAATGATTCAGCTATAGAAGAAGGTTAACTAAAATGTACCAACAACCATATTTACCTGAAGAAGTAGAGATTCCAGCAGTTGAATTCATGTCTCCGCTAGATAATCCTGTATCGTATCTACGCGGCGTTGGAGACAGCCTTAAGGGCAGGCAATTTCACACTCCGACGCGGGATCAACTTAGAGATCTGTCTCGGAATGTCAAGGATGCCTATCAAAGCTTAGACAGCGATCTCAGGAGCGCTCTTTTCCAAGAATATGCTGATATAGTAATGGACCTAGCTCATCTGCGAGGCAACCTTCGTGCTAGGAATAGATTGAGCACCAGCTCTACCGTAATTGTTTAGTTTCTTGAAGCCAAAGTCGTCGCAAGAAATAAAGAAACTACTTTATTTCTGCGCAGAAATGTGATATTTCTTCACATTTCTTGCATCTAGGTCAGAGGTGAAAAATACTGGCAGGCCAGCCAAATCTGGCAAAAACCTGACGTAGAAAAGATGGTTTTTGCCAGATTTGGCAAATTGTAGGCCAAGCCAGTATTTTTCACTTCAGAAAGCTAAACAATTACGTTCCACCAAAATATTTATAAATAACAACAGTTTCTATCCCTCAGGTTAATGATAGATGTATTATATCATTCTGGGTGTTAGTTATGGAAAATACCTTAAAGACAGGTACAACAACAATAGGCATCGCCTGTAAAGACGGCATCGTCCTGGCAGCAGATATGAGAGCTACCGCTGGAAATATGATTGTCGACAAGCGGGCTGAGAAAGTTCATGTTATTTCAGATGAGTTTGCAGTAACCATCGCCGGAAGCGTTTCAGAAGCACAACTCTTGATCAAGCTTATCAGGGCAGAACTGAAACTGAAGGAAGTACGGACTTATAAAAAACCGTCCGCAAAAGAAGCTGCCAACCTTTTAGGGGGCTTGTTATATTCAAATTTACGGAAGATGAGCATGTTTCCAGGAATAGCCCATTTCCTACTTGCAGGCCGAGATAGGGAAGGCGTACACTTATATGACCTATTCCCTGATGGAAGTGTTACGAAAATAACAGATTTCATCTCTTCGGGATCAGGATCAGTCTTCGCCTATGGCGTTCTGGAAACCCAGTATAAAAAAGACATCACCACCAGCGAAGCAGTCAACCTCGCTGTAAAGGCAGTCAACACAGCATTGCAGCGGGACAGCGCTTCCGGGAACGGCGTTGATGTCATGGTCATTAACGACAAAGAAATCAAGCGGGTACTGCATAAAGAATTGGTATGTAACCTCTAAGCGGTTCTCATCACTAACCATTTTTATCGCTTGTAAGCATCATTTGTAAAGACTGTAATAGTAACATTTGTAAAAATCTAATAGGAAAATTTGGAAGAAATAATCTAAGGAGACATTTTAAACAATGGCGGATATATTAAAGGAGATTATAAAGGTCTTGCCGGAAGGCAAGATTTCTGAAGCTGCATTTGAAGGAGCAAACATAGTACTGTACACTAAAGATAAAGAGTACTTCATGGACAATCAGGGAACCATACGGGATGCCGTCAAGGAGTTCCGAAAACGGATCGAGCTCCGTCCTGATCCATCCCTATGCTTGGAGAAAGGGAAAGCAGAGAAAATCATGAAAGAGCTCATCCCTGCAGAAGCTGGCGCGGAGGAGTTCATTTTTGACAATCCACGGTCACAAGTAGTCATTCACGCTGACAAACCAGGGTTAGTGATCGGCAAGCAAGGTGAGATTCTGAGAGAAATCAAAAGTCAGACCCACTGGGTGCCGTTAATCAAGCGTATGCCACCTATCCGGTCCAAATTGATCGAAAGTATCCGCTCTATCCTCTATGAAAATGCCGATGAACGAAAGAAATTCCTCGACCGGACCGGGCACCGTATTTATGACGGCTGGCTGCGGGGAAAGAAACAGGAATGGGTACGCTTATCTTGCTTAGGAGCATCTAGACAAGTCGGACGGACTTGTTTTCTGGTCCAGACGCCTGAATCAAGAGTGATTATTGATTGCGGCATCGATCCTGGGCAGGATGGTACGGAATCATATCCATACTTAGACGCCCCTGAATTTAACATCAGTGAGATTGATGCTATCGTTGTCACACATTCCCATCTGGACCATTCAGCTTTGATACCGTATCTGTTCAAGTTTGGCTATAGAGGACCGGTATATTGTACACTTCCCACTCGGGATGTAATGGCCTTATTGCAATTAGACATGGTCAAAATCCAGCGCGCTGAAGGGAAGGAACCCATCTACACCAGTGACGAAGTCCGTCAGATGGTGCTGCATACCATCTGCCTGGAGTATGAAGAAGTTACTGACATCACGCCAGATATACGGCTGACCTTGTACAATGCCGGGCATATCTTAGGCAGTTCGATCGTCCATCTCAACATCGGCAATGGCTTGCATAATTTTGCCTACACCGGCGACTTAAAATACGCACGCACAAATGTTCTGGAAGCAGGCAATACCCAATTTCCACGCCTGGAAACGCTGATGATTGAGTCTACTTATGGTGGGAAGGAGAATTTCATGGCTGAGAAAGAAGCCGATGACTATATGGTTGAAGTCATTAAAAAGACCTTCGAGCGTGGCGGGAAAGTCCTCATCCCTGTACTAGGATCTGGAAGAGCGCAGGAAGTGATGATCATTGTTGAACGACTGATGAGAGAGAAGCAAATTCCGGAAGCGCCAGTCTACTTAGATGGGATGTTATGGGATGTTACTGCTATCCATACAGCCTACCCGGAATATTTAAACAGAAATCTGCGCGAGCAGATTTTCCATAAAGAAAATAATCCTTTCCTCTCACCGATCTTTAAACAGGTCGGCTCTCAGAAGGAGCGGAAGAATATCGTTCTTGAAGAAGGGTCCTGCCTAATTCTGGCTACGTCCGGCATGCTGATGGGAGGACCGTCAGTAGAATACCTGAAAGCGCTTTGCGAGGGAAAGAAACATTCCTTAATTTTCAGCTGCTACCAGCCGCCGGGAAGCCTTGGCCACAGAATCCGGGAAGGAGAAAAGGAAATTGTGATGCGCAACGATGGAAAGATGGACGTGCTAAAAATAAACCTGGACGTGCATAGGGTAGAGATCACCAACCATTCTGATAGAAGACAGTTGATGAACTACATCAAGCGCTGTAATCCTCAGCCGCGGAAAGTCATTGTTGTGCATGGTGAGAGTTCACGATGTTTGGATTTAGCTTCCTCTATCCACAAGACCTTCAGGATAGAGACAGTTGCTCCAAAGAATCTGGAAGTCATTAGGATAAAGTAGGGAATTGGATTAAATAGGGAATTAGAAAATTGCATGTAAGTACCTAACAGTGTTATAAACTGCTTGACTAATACTTAGATCTGCAATATCATGTAACTGTTTCTCATGTTCGACTGCCCAAATGAATTGGCGCGCATGTTCACTGTCAGCTTCTCCATGAATATCTGTGTAATGCAAATGAGTAGAACCTCTCTTCTTTGCTAGTTCTGCTAGATAAGGAATGAAGACAGAAGAAGTATTTTCTAACATCGCCATCACTGTTAAAGCTTGTAACCCATTGCCTCCACCTATTAAACTTCTCATTGAAGTTACAACTTCATCTACGACTTGATAATGTCCTAAAGAAGGTTCTGCATCTGCGTGCCGGGCAAACTCTCGTAACATTCCTTGATGATTATCTCTAATTTCAACATCCAGATTTTCCTTTGCTGCATATTCCCCTTGAGGTGATCTTGCATATATAGCTGCTGCTGCCATCCACGGGACAAAATTTCCTTCGACCGCAGCAGTATACCTGCCAATTATATCTTTAGCTTCAGCTACTGAAACAGTTTCAACGGGTTTTAATCTATCTCTAAGCTCTGCTTTCGCTTGTTCCATGCATATATTTATATTTGTACCCATCTTTCTATTATTTATAACCAATTATATATAAAATCTCTCTACCAAAAAATGCAAATCGCAACTTTCGCCTTAGGCTGTTTCTGGGGACCAGACGAGTACTTCTCCAAACTAAAAGGAGTTATCAAGACCAGAGTAGGCTATGCTGGCGGTACTAAAAAGAATCCGTCTTACTATGATCTGGGAGACCATACTGAAACAATTGAAATCACGTTTGATCCTAAAATTATCTCCTTTGAAGAGCTGTTAAAACATTTCTGGAAGGAACATAATCCTACTGAGCAGCACGTAACTCAATACAAATCAGCGATATTCTACCAGAACAAGGAACAGTTTGTATTGGCAGAGAAAAGCAAGAAAGAGATGGAGAAAAAGTTGGGCAAGGAGATTGTCACGGATATCGAGAAAGCAGGAATGTTCTACGAAGCTGAGGAATACCATCAAAAATATCTGCAGAAAGGTAAAGGAAGAGTTTGTTAAGGGGTAAAAAGTATTTCTAATAAAAAGATTTAAATAAAAATCTTAAGACCTAAAAATAATGTTAAAAATATATCGATTAGGTCCCTATAGTTTGACTTTTCATTCTGGAAAAGCTGAATATTCCAGTTTCCAAAACATAGATGCAGATGTAGAAGAAGGATTTAGGATAGTCAGGCGAGAAACTGGCGATCTAAGCAATAACGAAGCGTGTTATTCATTGATGTCCGGAGATAGAGAATTAGCTTCCATAATAGGTTACTTTAAAACTTCAACTAAATTCCATATTGAAAGAATCGAAAATTCAACAGGAGATAAAAATGGGTTCAGATATCTTTCTCAAATATATGAAGCCATGGAGAATGATCTAAGAGAAAGAAAAGTCAGATTTATTACAACCCTTTCGTTAGCTAAAATAGCCCATATTGCCGTAAAAAGATACAGCTTTTATGATGTAGATGGGAGAGATTATGAAGAACTCAAAGGTAGTTGGCTTAAAAAAATACCGTGGAAAGCCGTCTCTTTAGAAAAAAGATTGTATTAATTATGGCTCATTTTGTTTCATACTTAACCTAAATTGTATAAATTATTTCTTATAACTCCAAAGTTGGCGTCCCTTTACACAAATACTTCATGAACTCTTGTTGGAATACAGCAAACCCTTCTACTCCTTGAATAATCTGCTGTTTCACATCACTCCTGTTCTGAGATCCGCTGTAATATTGAAGTGCCATATTTGCAGCACGAACGGCATGTACAAAATGATCTATCTCTACAGTGGTATGTATTTCTATCCACCGATATGCCGGAACTCTTTCTCCAGATACAGTTACCACTGTGTCCTTTAGCTTATCTACAAGTCCTGGATACCTCTGACAAAGAGCGTGATCTAAAATCCTAAATTCCTGATCCGCCAGGAGTTCCGAACCGATATGGAATCCAATTGATCTAAAGAGTTGATCCTCATCCAATCCAGCAACGCCATAGCCACCACGCACTCTTGGATTTATCTTTGCACTAATATGGCTTAGATCAAGACTATTCAGATCATAACCTGTATACATGACAAGACTTTTAATTACTGCCTGTGCCAATTTTCTGTGTGTTGGATTTGAGGATACTCCTCGATCTCCAAACTCATCAATTGCTGCTGCAAAAACACACGACCCTACTTCCATACTTCGATCATTCCATAAATCATTTTCACTAGAATCTTCAAATAGTGAAGTCTGAAAAGCTAGCTGAGAAGCCAAATGAGCTACTCCTGCTCCAAACAGGCGATTAAAATAAACATATTTGATAACCGTTTCAGCAACGTCTTGTGATGAAGTGCTTTCCTCAAGTGCTCTTTTGAAGTACTCATTACCTTGATAACGTCCAAGTATCTCTTCCACATCTTGTTTTTCTATTGATGTAGTGTTGGCTCTCATTTTTGTTCCCCCTTTACTGATAAAAGTGAAGGCTTCAGATTTGTCATCTTAACCTAAATCTTTATAAACTATTTCCTATAAAACCGCTGTATGCCATCGTCGCATAACCCGGTATTGCGCTGGTCTTGAAGCAGCTTCGTAAAGCTGCACCAAACGGCGGGCGTAAAGCCCACCTAAAAGAGAACCAGTCCCTTTGGGATTCCCGGTTCAAATCCGGGCGATGGCGTTTATTACCATGAAACTCACACCAAACCAGATCACACTTAGCAGGTTTTTTCTTCTCATACTTATCATTCTCTCTTATGAAATTCGTTTTTTTTATCTGGGAACAGTTCTGGTAATCATTGGGCTGCTGAGCGATTTCCTTGATGGTTATATCGCTCGTAAGTACAAGAAAGGAACTGCAGTAGGCATCTTTCTGGACCAGTTTGTGGACAAACTCTTTGTCCATGGCCTGCTCTTGTATTTCCTGGCCAGAGGACATCTCGGTTTTCTAGTAGTCCTGATCATCATATTACGGGATGATATCGCTGTTGCTCTCCGTTATTTTGGAATCCAGAACCAGCAAGTGATGCCCAGCATCTGGTCTGGGAAGCTGAAGTTATGGCTGCAAGGAGTGCTGCTGCTCGCTGTTTCCTTAGAACTTATGAGCCTGATCCCAATATCAGCAGTAAAAATATTGGCCGGCATTACAGCTGCCTGGTCAGTAATATCATTGCTTCATTTGATGTATGCCAACCGCACTGGCTTGAAGGTTCTGGTAGACGGGTTGAAGAAATAATTCTCCTTTCAAAACATTTTTAATAAGCAGGCATTCTAGGAAGAAAATAATACGGTCGTAGTGAAGCGGCATCATGCTACCCTCCCAAACCTTTGAGGTGGCGAGAGGTGGCTTCCCGGCGGCCGTATCTTGCCAGCGTCGCTTAATCCGGTATAGCGTCGGACAGTAGGACGAATCTCGAACTGGATTACGAGCTAACCGATTCCGTCAGGAATTCCCGGTTCAAATCCGGGCGCTGGCGCTTTTCAATTGTAATGCCGCATGGCTCATTTTGAGCTTAATGGCTTATATTGTTGTTCAAAAAAGAAAAACGCAATAGTCTTTTAGAAACCTAAAAAATTATTATTTCACTTTTTTCTATTATTTTATTGACTCTTAGAGTACATATTGAAATTTCATCTAGGTCAACAATATTTAAGTCTAGAGAAAAATTATTTTTCTCATTGTAATGTATGTCTGAACTATTACATGATACAATAATATGAGATAACCCTTTTAGATAACCCTTCTTAGGGTTAGGATTTTCAATAAAATAAAAATGAGGGATAATCTCTTTATTAAAAACATAGGGAAGAATTCCTTGAGTTTTTGGAACAAAATTGAATAAACTAAAATGTCTCTCTTTTGAAACTCTAGTTTTTTTAATTATATTTAATGAAATATCTTGAAAGTAACTTCTCATTAAATCCTTGAAAGAATCAATAAGATCTGCATAAACTAGTCCCCGATTATTGAAATAAATAAATAACTTATATGTTTCTGGTTTACCCGAAATCCCTTTTAAAAGTACATAAAAATTTTGGTCATAACAAGGATAGAAAAAAGAGTAACCTAGTTTATCTTTCAAATTTGAAATGAATTCATCAAACGAAATTCCAATCAGCTGAATGTTTTCTTTTCTAAAAACCCATAATACTTTTTGATTTCTAGAATCTTCTACTGCCAATATTTCCATAATTTTTAACTTATCCGTGCATTCTATTTCTGCCTTAAGAAGTTCATTCTCGCGGTCGCTCTTAAAATAATTAAAATTAAATTCCATAGAGTGATCTGAGAAAGTAATAGGTAATTTTGTTTGGTTTTGTAAATTTAGAGTGTAGATCTTTCTATTATCTTCACTCAAGAAATAATCCTGAATTCCATCCATATTTCTCCTTTTTTCAATAAGTTTATAAATATTCTCGCCCCCAAAAAAGCATGAAATATTTCAATTGGAAAGTTGAAGAAACAGAGATACATGATTATCTCCTTGAAGCATACCAAAATCAAGGTTTTGATTGTATTAATTTCCATGAAAGTGGAGCAGCCGTTGAAGGCGGAATTGACATTTTTTCAACTAACCGCAATGAGAAAATAGCTGTCGCTGTTAAAATAAAACCAAAAACAGCTGATCTTAAGCAAGTTAGTACCTTACTTAAAAATGAAGTTGATACAAAAATATATGTGCACATTAAAGACCCCACAAAACCGTTTTTTGATGGGATTAAAAGTTATAAAGAAGAAGGGCGGCTTGAGGTGATGAATGGCAAGCAGTTGCATGATTTCTTATTAAAAAACAAGAGTGTTACATATATTAAGAGACTAATTTACAGCCACGAAATATTTAGAAATTTTGTTAAGATAATGGAGATATGGCTAACCGCTAGGGAACATAATACTTCAAAGCCTTCAAGTCAAAGTGATATTGCCTTGTTGTGGGATTGGAAAGATAGAGTTGTAAGTTTTCATAAAACAGCAAAAACTATCTCTGATTACTTAAATCCAAAAATAAAATCCATAGTTTCTGAGAGGGATAAACCATTGCAAGAAGTAATTAACGATATTTTTTCATCCCTTGATTACATGAATCATGAGCTTGAGCAACTTAAATCCATTTTTGAAAAAGTTAAGAAAAATGATTCGGGATTTTTAGCGCAAATGTGGATCACCTGCCGCATTAGAAGTAACTGGTGTGTATTACTTGGTCCACTTGAGAATAACGAAAATGTTGAGGACAGCTTCTTCAAATGGTTGTACCGTGATTCTACAGCTAGACCTTACACATTACTTTATGAAATACTTGAAAGGATTGCAGAACTGGGGTTTGACTTTGAGATGAGTATTGATTGGTTGTTTGGAGATCTTAAATTAAATTAATAACATATCCATTAGTATTTCATGTACTCTACTAAATAAAATTAAATTTTGGAGAATCTACTATCTAAGGGAAATAATCTCTCTCACAAACATCATATATTTTTACCTTTCCCTTTTCGCAGAAATTAATATCCCATCATCCAAACAAACAACTCACTTCAAGTTCTTATCCAGAAACGCAACTGTTTTCATCCGGACATCTGCTGTTTTTACAGGAACATGCCCGACATTAGAAGGGTTGGCAAAGGCATACCCAACACCGGCCAGTAAGGAGACCTAGGAATCCAAAAAACCTCACCCTTATTTAAAGTATTTTGTACGATTTTTAGGGCTAAACACATCCATTCTAACACAAATCTTAATAAAGAAACAGGGGATTATGAGCAGTATGAAATTCAAGGACTTTACGCTGGACCAATTCCAGGAAGAGGCCATCCAGGCCATTGAAAATAATTATTCTGTCGTTGTCTCGGCACCGACAGGATCAGGAAAGACGCTGATCGCTGATTACATCATTGAAAAACATAAAAATGATAATAAAAGGATCATCTACACCGCGCCGATAAAAGCGCTTTCTAACCAGAAATACAAAGATTTCGCCAAAGAGTACGGAGAGGACAAAATAGGCTTGCTGACTGGAGACTTTGTCATCAATCCGCATGCCAAGATCCTGATCATGACTACGGAAGTGTACAGGAACATGGTAGTCAGCAAGGATTCAGAAGTAGAGAACATTGCCTATGTCATTTTTGATGAGATCCATTACATTAACGATATCGAACGAGGATATGTCTGGGAGGAATCAATTATCTACAGTCCGGAAAGCGTCCGCTTCCTCTGTCTTTCAGCTACAATCCCTAATGCTCCTCAATTCAGCAGCTGGATCCAGGCCATTAAAAAACATCCCGTAAAAACAGTCCTCTCCACCAAGCGCAATGTCCCCCTTGAACACCAGTTTTATGACGTTGAGCTGGGTGTCACTACACTGGAAAAAATAAAAAGCGTGCGTGACGTTCCCCGCTATCATCAGGTTTTGCCGACAAAGAAGGGCAGCAAGGAAAAATTTCCTACACCCAATCATGCTGAACTCATCCGTGAACTAAAAGGGAAACTGCCGGCACTATTTTTCAGTTTCTCCCGCAAGGACTGCCAGCTGAAAGCAAAAGAATTGGCTAAACGCAATTTATTTCCAAAAGATAGCCAATTAGTGCAGTTCATGAGCAACAGGCTGGAATCTGCGCCAAGTGAGATACGCAAACTTACCTCGACACAGCTGCTGCGGGAAACCATAGAGCAGGGCATCGCTTTCCATCATGCCGGGCTGCTGCCGGTCATCAAGGAGATCGTGGAAGATCTTTTTAGCCAGGGGAAAATTAAGGTGTTATACACCACAGAAACTTTCGCAGTCGGCATCAACATGCCGGCTAAAACAGTATGCTTCAACAGTTTGCGCAAGTATGATGGATATAATTTCCGCTATCTTAACACCAAGGAATATTTCCAGATTGCCGGACGTGCCGGACGTCGTGGGATAGACACGATCGGCTATGTTGTCAGCATGATCTACCGGCCTACATTTAATTATACAGAAGTAAAACGGATCACCAGCAAGGATATCGAGCCGATCAAGTCGCAGTTTAAAGTTTCCATAAATACTGTCCTGAATTTGATCAACCTTCACTCGCCGAAAGAGATCGAGCACATCCTGCGGTTAAGCTTTTTTTCCTACCAAAAATTCGGCGAGAAGTACGACCAAGTTCCTTCCAACGTCCTGCTTTCGCGGTATACCAGCATTGTCAGGAAGCTTACAAAATTCCACTACATCGAGCAGGGCAAGCTGACCGAGAAAGGCATTTTTTCCTCAAAAGTTTTCGCTGACGAGATCGCCATGGGAGAAATCTTTGCCACAGACTTGGTAAAAAACCTGGATGAGTACCAAATCCTTCTACTGCTGGCCGCACTGGTGTATGAACCGCGGATCAATCATCAGTTCAAGAAATCCTTCCGGAATGAGAAAGTGCAAAAATTGAGGAAAGCATTATATCAGGACCAGTATCTGGCAAAAGAGAAAAAATTTGAAAACCTTGACCTCATGACCACACTCATAAGCCCAGTTTATGAAGGACAGAGTTTCTTCGAGGTCATCAAATTAACCAACTTGTTGGAAGGCGATTTGATCAGGATGTATGCGCAGATCATTGACAGGATCGGACAGATCAGGAAAGCCTCAACTGACTACCAATTATTAAACAAGATGGAAAACTGCAAGGGCATCATTGACAAGGCTCTTGAAGGGATCTATCTGGTATGATTCTTGAAGAGGACGCCTGGAAGGGAAGTTATTTATGGTA
>Ga0209542_10004892_pt1 | contig 27201 bp, 29 predicted proteins | sample RifCSPhighO2_01_FD_184028 | JGI IMG/M metagenome (GOLD analysis project Ga0209542, IMG submission 184028) | Soil microbial communities from Rifle, Colorado - Rifle CSP2_plank highO2_0.1 (SPAdes) (version 2) | ecosystem: Environmental > Terrestrial > Deep subsurface > Rock core/Sediment ...
CAGTCGATCGCATCAACAACAAACCGAGAAAGATTCTAGGCTATGAGAGCGCCTTGGAGGTCGCCAGACGCTCTGGTATCATTAAAAATATTAAAAGTGAGAGTGTCCTAACTCTGGGGTGAATTTATAGTTATTTTTAAAAACACTTTGCACCACATCGAAAAGAAATACCAAAAAACAGTTTTAAGCAATCTAAAAAAAATTTCTAAGCAACTAATTATAATTGACGTCGATGACCCACGAAATTCAAGCGTTAAATCTCGACTATGGAATAACTATTATGTGTATCTGCTCGGAGATCAAGGTAATTCTTTTCTGACTTTTAGCGAATTTGAAAAAGCACTCGACTTCGAGAAATCTGTAAGTATTAGGTTAAAAACTGGTGCAATAGATACGATCAAGGGTAAGTATTTTTACGCTTCAGCTAGTGATCAATAGTCCTTCAGAATCATTCCTAGCTTCTCCATGTGGCTTGACGTACCATCAAAAACCCAATCGCAATTTCTTGTAAGCCTGTCACACAGTTCGTTAAAATTTCCAGCATTGTCGATCAACTTTAAGCCATAACTCTCAGCAATACGCAACAGATTAATTTTGTTCACCCTTATGTTGCTCTTGTGTGACATTTTTTCTATTTCAACGTATGCAATTGGTCCGGCTTTAACTAATACCATTGAGGTATTATTTCCTAAATCAAAGACAAAATTTTCGCGCTCAGAAACTTTTGATTTGAAACCAAATAGTGACACAATTTTTACCATACCAATAAACTGTTTTTTCTCAATTTTTTGGGAACACTCTACACGGTTGTGGGCATGGTAATTTCCCTTTTTAACTACTACTTCAGATTCACCGTTCGAGCTAATTCGGACTCTAATATCAAAATTGGTCTTATTTATGGCACCTAAGAACATAACTGAAAGTCTTTTTGTGTGACGGATCAATTTTTGCTCTATTCTTAAATTAGAAAGCAATTTCTCGAATTGTTTTAAAGAAATTTCTGCTCTAAATTCTAATTCAATATTTTTTTCCATATTCTTTTGGGTTTCAATATCACTTTTACCGATGATTTTATAATAAATGTTTAAAAATAAAGAGGGAGCAACCGAATTGATCGCCCCCATGCTTCTCTTCAGTATGAAGGTACACCAGCACTTTAGAGATCTATGATATGCAAATAATTTAGCTAAACGCTCTTGCAATTTCTAGCACCTCAATAGTGACCGGGCATCCTGCAATTTTCCCCTTTACTATTTCGCCCTTGCACCGTCCCATTATTATGGCGGCAAGGGGCGTGTTGTATGCTATAAAATTGAGATCTGGTTCGGATTCACCAAACCCGACTATTTCCCACATCGCCACCTCCCCGTCACAAATAATCTTGACTTTCGTACCGATAGTAACTTTGTCCACGTTAGTGGGGGGTTCAACGAGTTTCGCCGCATTCAAAATACGGTGTAATTCAGCGAGTCGCCGATCAACTCCCCGAATATCGATGACAAGAGATTCGTAGGCGGAGTTGTCATGCCATTGATCGCCTCCAACTTCTGCAACAATGGCAGTTTGAGACTGTAAATCTTGAAGCCTTTTTTCCAACTTCTCTATGTCTTCACGAATCTTTGTTAAACCGGAACGGGTAAAATATAACGAATCGCTCATTTTTTCCTCCCAGAATGGTCATAAGTATCTTCCTATTTAATTGGACAGGACTCTATCTTTGTATCATACTAACACAACGTATGTATTTTAGCCACCGTTTTGCCATAAGAGCGATTAGATGCTACTTGCGACAATGATAAAATGATAAAAAATCGAGATGGCTACTACAATGAAAATAACAATAAGATACAACCGATTTCTTGACCCAATCTTCTTGGTGTACGTTAAAACATTACCTAAATATAAAGATTGGAAACCAGCTACGTTAAGAACCGTTCTTAGACGAACGGCTGTATACCGCGAAATTTGGAATGCGAAAGGAATAAGTCTATTAAGAAAAATATACAAAGTAGCTGATCTAAAATTTAAAAGAAATTTAATTGAAATTCATGTTGTTTCGGGAAACCCACGACCTTTTTCCAATCCAATTGTCATAACTGCTAATTACAATGAGACGAAATTCCTTTTGGTTGTTTTGGAGGAACTACTGCACGTTCTTTTGAAAGACAATCGTGTGCCGTTTATCAAATCTCGAGACAATTTGACGGTCAGAAAACACGTTCAGGTGTTTTCGATATTGCTCAAAGTTTTGGATAAGGAAACGGTAGATTATGCAATCGAGAATTCCAAACCGCACCGCGACTACTACCGAGCGTGGCTTCTTGCGTTAAAACAACACAATAAGAGTGTTTCAGAATAACGGCGTTTAGGCCTATCCCTAATAATTAAAAATTAGATGCTATTTAAAACGCCAGGTTGTTGTGCTATGTTTTAAGCACCAATCTTATGGAAATCAGCGCATATTCAATAGTGACATGGCTGACTGCCGTAGTCCTTGGCGGTATAACTGTTGTTATTTTTCTCGGGAGCAGAAAACTTTCCTCCAAATCTTTTTCTTTGATGACTTTAGCGGTTATGATCTGGACAATTAACGTCGGATTATGGCTAAGCACTAGTTCTCCAGATACTGCAACATTAATAACAAAAATTAATCATTTCCTGGGGACAACGATAAGCACGTTGTTTGTCAATTTCGCAATTACATATCCAGAAGACAAAAAACCAAAAAAACGTATTCTATGGATAATGGTCATATCCGAGGTATTTCTATTCTATTTGTGTATTTTTACAGATCTAATAATAAGTGGTTCGCATCTCATAAGCGGAACAAATTTTTGGGTTTATAGTTTTGGGCAACTCGGTCTTGTTTTTCCGCTATATTTTTTGGGTTGTTGGATTTACGGGCTTGGCTTGCTGGTAAAAAAAATTGACTCAACCGCAGATGATTCCGCTAACCGTAATTTAAAATTTATGGTAGTGGCATTGTTGGTCGGAATAATTCCACCCGCGATACTTAACGTCATATTGCCGATATTTGGGATGTCATTGTATCAGTGGCTCGGGCCTCCGTCAGGGATGATCTGGATAATCATTATTGCTTATTCCGTTATTAAATATAGACAAATGGACGTGCGAGTGGTGGCGGCGGAGATGTTTACTTTTTTAATTGTGGTAATTTCATTTGTAAACATTTTTTTTGATTTTCAATTTGGTCTAGTGGCGCGCCTAATACTTTTTATTGTATGCGTATTTTTGGGTTATTTAATAGTACGAGGTTCCCTTATAGAGAGAGACCAAAAAAATCTCTTGATAACATTTAACGAAGCACTAAGCCAGAAGGTTGAAATTCAAACGCGGGAAATTAAAAAAGCGTACGAAGTAGAGAGGAAAGCCAGACTTGAACTGCAAAATTTTGATCAAAGCAAAAATGACTTCATTATCATAACGCAAAATCATTTAAGGACTCCTTTAACGCAAATAAGATGGTACACAGATGCAATTGCAAGGGGTATGTACGGGACGGTCTCCAGCGAGCTTGGTGAAGTCATTGGCAAGATTAGCAAAACAGCCGAAAATCTTAGCAAAACTCTCAACGATTTCCTATCAATAACTCAACTGAAAATTGGCGTTAAAGTGCTTAATATTCAGCCAGTGAATATAAAAAACATTTTGGATGTTGTACTTCATTTGCGCACTTCAGAAATTAAATTGCGCAAAATCAATGTCGAAATCACGATCGACAGTAAATTATGGCCGTTGGTTTTGTGTGATCCTGAGAGAATTAAAGATGTCTTTGCCATTATTTTGGACAACGCGTTGCAGTATAATATTGAGTATAACGGCAGGATCAATATTACAACCGCGCAAAAAAATGGTATGCTAATAGTAAGAACCGTAAATACCGGAATTGGCGTTAGTTTCGAGGATAAGGCTAGCATACTCAAACAGAGTTTTTTCAGATCGAAAGACGCCAAAAAAATAAATCCGCTTGGTATGGGCGTCGGGTTATTGGTTGCAAAAACAATTGTATTGGCCCATCGCGGTAACATTTATTTCGACTCTCCCGGAGAAAATTGCGGCTTTATTGTGACTGTGGAACTTCCCAAAGTTTGATCGAATAGTTTTTTGTTTAAAATGAACAAAATAAACAAAATCTTGCAATACGCGCGGGGAAATGATTTATACCCCGATCTTCATTTGGTATCTGGACCGCCTGAGCCGGAAATAATGGTTGGTGGGAAAAAGGTGTTAATGTTCACCTCTAATAACTACTTAGGCCTATCAAATCACCCCAAAGTTGTTCAAGGTGCAATCGACGCAATAAGAAAGTGGGGAGTGGGATCTGATGGTTCAAGATTACTCTCTGGCAATTTGGAAATTCACAGACAGTTTGAAAAATCTATCGCAACGTTCAAAAAAGGTGAAGATGCGATTGTGTGGCCGACCGGATATAGTGCAAATGTTGGCACTGTCAGTGCCTTAACGCAACCGCTGAAAGTTGGTCCGGGTGATTTTTTTTCACTTGGTACTGTCGTAATCAGCGATGAATTAAACCATGCGAGCATTATCGATGGCGCAAGGCTTGGAAAGCAAAAAAAGGTGGTTTTTAAGCACCGAGACATGAAGGATCTTGAGTCTAAACTCAAATGGTTTAAATTTAGACGAAAATTAGTGGTGACAGATAGTGTGTTTAGTATGGACGGAGATATTGCACCCCTCGATAAAATGGCAGAGCTCTGTAAAAAATACAATGCTATGCTAATGATTGACGAAGCCCATGCTACCGGTATTTTGGGCAAAACTGGGCACGGAAGTTTGGAACTTTTTAATTTAAAAGCGACAACCGATGTCGACGTAGTGCTTGGGACTTGTAGCAAGGCGCTCGCCGCGAGCGGCGGATTTGTTGTCGGCAGTAAAGAGTTAGCTGATTATTTGCGTGTAGCGAGTAGGGCATACATGTTTTCTACTGCAATGATGCCGGCGGCCTCAGGAGCCCTTATTGCGGCACTACACGTCATGGAAACGGAGCCTAAGTGGAGGGAACAGCTGTGGATTAATGTTAAACATGCGATGCAAAGTTTAGAAGAAGCGGGTTTTAACACTTTGGAAAGCGAGACTCAAATCATTCCGATTTTTATTGGCGATGACAAAAAAGCTATTCAGTTTAGCCGGAAATTATTCGAAAAAGGTATTTTCGCTCCTGCCGTTAGGTGGCCGGCAGTACCAAAAGACACAGCGAGACTGCGCATTACTCTTATGGCAACTCACACGAAAGACCAAATTGATTACTTTGTTAAGTCGTGCAAAGAAATATCAGCAAAGTTACAATAATCAAATGGAAGCGGCAGAGATGAAAAATGAAATAGCGCGCGCAATTTCTAAAGTTGATCTGACACCTCAATATCACGTGGAAGTTCTTGGGAAAAAAATTGCGGTGCCACTTGTTTACGCAGATGCAAGCGCTGTAATGTTATTTTTTACAGCGAATGCAAATGCTGTAAATAAGTTGTTGCCAAACAAGCTTAGTTCAATCAAAGTTTGGCCGGGGAAATCATTATTTGCAGTTAATTTTTTTAATTATAGAGATAGTCCTGCAGGACCCTATACCGAATTTACGTTTTCGTTACCGGTACAGATAAACGCGCGTTTAAAAGTGCCCGTGCTACCAATATTATTCGATAATTTTTTTTCTAACGTTGGGTATTTTGTTACCATGATGGGTGCAGACACAGATTTAGGAATAAAACACATCGAGCAAATCATTCCATACCCTCTGGCACCAGGCAAAATTACCACTTTGGTTTCAGAAAATTCTGGGATAATTCGATGCTCCATTGCGGAAGACGGTAATGAAATTATCACGGCGGATCTTAAGGTGCCAAAAGGACTATCATTATCACAGAAATCTTATAATACGCTCTACGCACATGACAATAAATTATTTAACGTAAAATTAAAAGTAACAGCGTACTCTGGCATGCTATTTCGGGGGTTTTCGAGCATAATTTTCAGAGAACACAAAATTGCAGGCATTTTTAAGGAATTGAATGTATCCGACAAGCCCGTGTTTGCGGTTTATTACAAGCAGGCAACTGAGATAGCCAGTGCTCCTCAAATTCTTTGGAATTTATAATATGCTAACTTTTTTTAAATTCAGCTTTTTCTTTGGCGGCATTGTGCCTCTTTTTTTGGGTCTGTATATTTTTTTAAATAACCGAAAGGATGTAACAAGTAGAAGTTATTTTGGGCTATCACTAGGTTGTACGGTTTGGGCACTTGGCTTTTTTTTGTTAATTAGTGCGACCGAATATAAATCGGCATACTTTTTTAGAACCATCATGGATATTGGCGCAATCATTTTGCCATCTTTTTGGATACATTTTGTCTATTCAGTGTTAAATCTAAAGCTGGACAAAAGTCGAGAAATTATACTTTGGTATTTCTTAGGCATAGTTTTAGTGGCAGTAAACATTTTTGATTACTTTTCACCTGGCTTATTTATATCGGGCTTATCTGCTAAGGGCGTATTTGAGTTTTATCCCGTTGCTGGAATCGGGTATTATTTTTTCGTGTTGGTTTATCTTATGATTATACCTCGATCAATGTGGTATTTATTTAGAGGTTACAGAAAGTACGATGGTATAAAGTCTCAGCAAATTAAATATTTTGGAGTTGCTTCTCTCATAGGATTTGGCGGCGGTGCGACAGCTTTTTTCTATACTTTTAATATTATGATCGCCCCATATGGAGTTGTTCTATTTGCTCTTTATCCTATCATAATTGCATACGGCATTACTCGGCATCAGTTGTTTAATATAAAAGTTGTCGTGACTGAAATATTTGTCGCCGCACTTTCGATTTTTGTTCTAACCCGGACCATCCTTGCAGACACGGGTAAAGAAATGATAATTAACGGCACATTATTCTTGGCTGTGACGGTTACAGGATATTATTTGATTAGATCGTCCTTGAAGGAGATTGCACAACGCGAAAAAATTGAGAAATTGGCCAGTGACTTAACTGCGGCAAACACTAAACTTCAGGGGTTAGACCAATTAAAGTCCGAATTTGTCTCGCTTGCCAGCCATCAGCTAAGGGGACCGCTCACGGCGATTAAGGGATATACATCTGAAATTATTGAGGGAGATTTCGGCGAAGTTCCTAAACATCTTTTTCAGCCCTTGCATACCATACTTAAATCATGCCAGTCGCTTGTCACAATTGTGGAAGATTTTCTGAATGTTTCCCGAATGGAACAGGGTAAAATGACTTACGATAGAACTTTCTTTGATATGGCCGACTTGATAGAGGAAGTGGTCAGAGAAAATCAGCCAAATTTCGATCGTAAGAAGCTAAAAGTTTATGTAATGGCCAGCCAAGGTTCAAATGTCGAAGCTGACAGAGGAAAAATTAAACAAATTGTCGGAAACTTGATAGATAATTCCATTAAATACACGCCTGCGGGAGAAGTGCATGTTGGCGTTGCGAGGAACGCCGACAAGATTGTTTTTTCCGTGAAAGATACCGGCGTAGGTATCAGGCGGGAAACTATGCCTAAACTTTTTCAAAAATTTAGCAGGGCGGAGGACGCGTCTAAGGCCAATATTTTAGGAACAGGGCTCGGTCTTTATATTGCATCTCAAATGATTAAAGCTCACGGTGGCCGAATTTGGGCAGAATCTGCTGGAGAAGGGAAGGGCTCGGCCTTTTTTGTGGAACTTTTGGCCGCATAGGTTTCTTTAATTCATCATTTTCACCTTTAATACTCAATATTTGATATTTAATAATCTGCTTCCGCACGGCAACAATATGAGATCATGGTCTTATTCGTACGAATAAGCGAATATAGTGTAACTGTGCATCTAGATTTTAATAGGAACTTGATGAGCGAAAATTTATATTAAATTCGTGACTGAAAAGGGCAGATTTACGCATTGCACTTGTTGTAGACTATCGCTCGTCAAAACGACCTTTGCATACGAAGTCATATTTGCTAGCATATAAAGATGGGATCTAAAAAGATTTTACTTTCTGGTGTCAAGCCGACAGGACGACCGCATATTGCCAACTATTTTGGGGCGATGCGTCAGTTTGTCGATTTGCAGGATGAATACCAATCCTACGTTTGCATTGTCGATTATCACGCACTGACTACGCTACAAAATTCCAACGAACTTGCTTCCAATACTTATGAGATGATGTTGGACTTTTTGGCCATCGGCCTGGATCCATCAAAGGTAGTCCTGTTCAAGCAATCCGACGTGCCGGAAGTTACAGAGCTTGGGTGGATATTCAATTGCATCACCACCATGCCCTATCTCGAGCGTGCCCACGCTTATAAGGACGCTGTCGCTAAGGGCAAGGAGGTTAATGTCGGAACATTTGATTACCCGCTTTTAATGGCTGCCGACATTTTGATTCAGGACGCGGATGTTGTACCTGTCGGGCAAGATCAAAAGCAACATGTCGAGTATGCAAGAGACACAGCCGAGAAGTTTAATAGAATTTTCGGTGAAGCTTTCAAACTTCCGGAGCCGCTAATTTTGGAAAACGTAAAGACGGTGCCGGGCATAGACGGTCAGAAAATGAGTAAAAGCTACAACAATACGATCCCGTTATTTGCCACGGATGACGAACTTAAGGCTTTAGTAATGAGCATTGTCACAGATTCTTCTTCGGGTATCCCGCAAAACGTTTACGCGATTCATGAACTTTTGCGAGACAGGGAATACTTGGACAAACTGTATGAGGAGAAGAAGGGCAAGTACAAAGATTTAAAGGAGGCACTGTTGGTGGATATGATAGCTTTTATAAAACCACTCCGAGAAAAAAGGGCTGAATTGGCCAAAGATAGGCAGTTTGTATTAAATGTTTTGAAAGAGGGAGGGGAGAAAGCCGAGAAAAAAGCCGCCCAAAAGATAGCTAAAGTAAGAGAGCTTGTTGGTGTTGAAATCTAGTTTTTGTGAGGGTGGACGAAGTAAATTTCGTGATGTATACTCATAAAGCTTTGAAGCCGAGGCTTATTTTGAATAGTAAGCCGATGACACGGCGGAGCATGAGGCAGAAATCCTAATAGGAGAGTAGATCCTCACGGGGAGCCCGTTACAGCCCTAAAATGAGTCAAAAGCGAGGTGGTACCGCGCAAAAGAGCGCCCTCGCAAAACATCATTTGACGTTAAGTCAGGATGTTTTGCGAGGGCGTTTTAAATTACAAGTAAAAAAGTATTTTTATGAGGACATACATCAAGGATTTAAGAAAAGAAACTGGCAAAGAGGTAACAGTTTTTGGGTGGGTTGATATAAGAAGAGACCACGGTAAACTGATTTTTTTGGATATCCGAGATATGTCCGGCAAAGTTCAGGCTGTGGCGCTTCCGAACCATAAAGAAGCTCACGAAGTGGCTAATAGGGTAAGGCCAGAGTGGGTTTTGTCTGTTAACGCAAAAGTGAACAAACGTCCGGAAAAAATGGTCAATAAAGACGAAGAAAACGGAGACATCGAGCTTGAACTTTTGTCTATAGAGGTGCTGAACGAGGCTGAAACGCCACCGTTTGACGTACGTGGCGGGGGCAGTGAGATCGGCGAAGACGTGCGTCTTAAATACAGGTATCTTGATCTACGGAGGCCGAGGATGCAAAACAACATCAGGATGCGCGATAAAATAATTACATTTTTTAGAAATTACATGCATGAGCATGATTTTGTAGAGATTGAAACTCCTATACTAATGAAAGGTACGCCGGAAGGGTCGAGAGAATATGTCGTGCCATCTCGATTAGAAAACGGGAAATTTTACGTTTTGCCGCAGTCGCCTCAACAATTTAAGCAATTATGCATGGTTGCCGGATTCGAAAAGTATTTTCAGATCGCAAGATGCATGAGAGACGAAGACACTAGGGGCGATAGACAGCCGGAATTTACCCAACTTGATTTTGAGATGTCATTCGTTAAACAAGAAGACGTTCTATCTTTCACGGAAGGCATGTTTATTGCACTTATCCAAACTCTCTATCCGTCAAAAAAAATAACCTCTGTTCCATTTCCACGTATAACTTACAAGGAATCTCTCGCTAAATATGGCTCCGATAAGCCGGATTTGCGCAATAACAAAAGTAACAACGACGAGCTCGCCTTTGTCTGGGTAGTTGATTTTCCAATGTTCGAAAAAGACGACAGCGGAAAAATTCAAGCCGCACATCATCCATTTTGCTCGATTAAGGAAGAAGACGAAGAAAAGTTTATGAAAGGACAGGATCTTTTTTCGATTCGGGCGAATTCGTACGATTTGGTGCTCAATGGTTATGAATTAAGCTCCGGTAGTATTCGAATACATAAGTCCGACATGCAACAAAAAGTTTTCGAGCTTCTTAACATCTCTAAAGAAGAACAGCAAAAGAAATTTGGACATATGCTGGAGGCGTTTAAATTCGGAGCACCACCTCATGGAGGATTTGCGCCCGGAATAGATAGAACTGTTATGTTGCTTCAAAACGAACCGAATATCCGCGAAGTAATTGCCTTTGCCAAAACTGGAGAGGGAAGAGACTTGATGATGGGAGCCCCCTCTGAGGTTAGCGGACAGCAACTAATGGAACTCGGCATCAGCCTTAAGAAAGATAAAAAATAGCTAAAAACTTATCGGGCTGTTTTCCTTTTTCTCCTGTACGAATTCATCGCCATTTAAAGCATGAGATAGGGCATCATAGGCGTTATTAAGATCGGTCACTATGCCGCTACTCAAACGATGGCTCACGATATCGATTACATTCTCATAGAAATTCATTTTCTCCTCGATGCTGGCGTGAAAACTTCCCCAAACGCTGTTTCCTATTAAAACATGAGTTACTAAGAGCGATTGGAGATTATGCGTGGTGTCCGCGGCGCAAACCAACAGAGATTCCTGGCCGGCCTCACGCAAATTTTTTAGATATTCCTGCTTTCTTTCGTACCAAGTTTCCAAAATTTTGCCGTTGTCATCATGCGTTCTGACTTCCGTTACCCCACGTACGATCTCAGCGACTCTAATACCAAAATCATCCGCCAAATTATCGTAAGTATAATTTTCGGCGTCTTCCAAAACATCGTGCAGTAATCCGGCGCAGATCACATCTTCATCTTTTGAATACTCGGAAATAAGCACCGCCACTGAATACGGGTGCACGATGTACGGCAAATCCAAGCCTATGCGAACATGTGCTCTGTGCAATCTGGCTGAAACATTAATCGCTTTCTGAATTTTTTGAGTAAATGTCATAAAAAAACTTAAAGTGCGCGCGGAACTGCTCGGCCTATCAATCTGGGCGGATAAATATATCACAGTCAGTCGGCAATTTGCCTGTGGATAAGAAATTTCGATATAAGTCGTAAAAAAATTCAAGAACCGCTCTCGCAAAATTGATCTTTTTGTCTTAAATAGTCCCAAATTGCAATATTTTTACGCCTTTTTTTGAGCTAATAGGCATGTTACTATTACGCCATGAGCGAAGGTTTTAGAGTGAAAATGGAACATTTTGAAGGACCGCTTGATTTACTTTTAAATCTTATAGAAAAAAGCAAGTTGTCTATAAGCCAGGTTTCGCTATCTAAAGTGGCCGATGATTTTATGGTTTACATAGAATCATTGAATGATTTTCCCGTTGCGGAAAGCGCCGATTTTATATTGGTGGCATCGACCCTTGTTCTCATAAAGTCTAAATCACTTCTGCCATCATTGGAGCTTACGGAAGAGGAGTCGGGCAACATCGAAGATCTGGAAAGGAGACTTCGAATTCTAGAAAAAATCAAACGTGCGGCTCGAGATCTGCAAAACTTCGCCGGCCATAATCAAATGTATTTTCAGAACGAAAGAAAAATTATTCCCGTTTTTTCGCCCCATCAGTCGATTGTTATCCCCGCAATTTTAGCGGCGTGCAAGACACTAATAATGGCATTGCCCAAATTTGAAAAAATACAAAAAGCAGTAGTTCAAAAAGTTATCAGTCTTGAGGAAATGATTAAAAATTTATCGGACAGAATTACGCGCAGTCTCAAAATGAGTTTTCGAGACTTTACCAGTTTCGGAAAAAAAGAAAAAGTAAGTATTATTGTCAGTTTTTTGGCTATGTTGGAACTTGTTAAACAGGGGGCTATTCGGGTGGTTCAAGATGGTGATTTTACTGACATAAGCATGGAAACAGAGGGGGACGTTAAGACTCCGAATTATTCCTAATTTTGTGGTAGACTAAAACGTCAAATTGATATGTAACGTATGGATAAAATGAATGTAGCATCAACAATTGAATCGGTATTGTTTTGGAAAGCTGAGCCTATTTCTATAGGGCGTCTTGCCGAAATTATACAAGTAAATGAGGAAGAGGTTTTGAAGGGTATATCAGAGCTTGAAATTTTGCTTCGTGATAGAGGAGTAACACTCATCAGGAAAGATAATTCTGTGGCTCTTGCGACGGCTCCTTCAAATGCGCCATTTATAGAAAAACTTACAAAGGATGAGTTAAGCAAAGACATCGGTAAGGCTGGGATGGAAACGCTGGCTATCGTTTTGTATTATGGACCGATTTCAAGAAGAGAAATTGATTACATCCGCGGGGTAAATTCTGCGTTCATCGTGCGGCACCTTCTGGTTCGTGGCCTAGTCGAAAAAGTTGAAGACAAAAAGGATCAGCGCGTATTTCTTTACAAACCGACCTTTGATTTGCTTGCCTTTCTTGGCACAAAAAAAGTTGAAGATTTGCCCGAGTTTGATAGTATTCGGTCGGAGTTTTCCTCGTTCGTTGAACAAAGAGACAAACAAAAGGATGAACATGATAAAGAGCAAGACAGGCCACAAGATAATGCCGTCAATCTAGCGCCCTAAACATAATTTTGAAGCCATAAATTTCTATGCAGGAGGAAGAATTTACTAAAATTTCGGTTTATAAAAAAAATTTGGGGCTTAAAAGGAAGCCTGTTTTTAACATGAGGGACCTGGCGATTTCCATGGCCGGCCTAATTTTTTGCATGATTTTTTTTGTTTACCCAACGGTCCTGCACAACAAAGAGAGTTTAGCTCTAGTTTTAGAGTCACTGAAAGAAAATCCTTTTGACGCCTTTAGTATTGAAGCCGAAGCTGCGTATGTTTTTGATTTAAGCAGTAATAAGGAGTTGTTTGCGAAAAATCAGGAAATTAGTTTGCCTCTCGCATCGCTTACAAAAATAATGACTGCTGTTGCCGCGCTTCGTGCAGTACCCGAAACGACAACAGTGTCAATCAGTCAGGAAGATTTGAGATTGGAAGGGGATAGCGGTCTTTATGCAAATGAAAAATGGCGACTAGACGATTTGCTTAAATTGACACTTATTGAGTCATCTAATGATGGAGCAGAAGCTGTTGCTGGTAATATTGGAAAACTTAGAATTAAAGAAGGGGAATACGATACGTCGAGAGACGCTTTTATCGAGCTTATGAATGAAGAGGCCGAAAAATTGGGCCTTAATCAGTCGCGTTTTAGCAATCCCACGGGATTGGACATATCGGAGTTCGAGGCCGGAGCCTATGGTTCGGCTCGTGATATGGCGATTCTGCTTGGGTACGGGGTTAATAATTATCCGGATGTTTTTGGCAATACAAAATATTCATCGGTAAAAATGGAATCTTTAAGCGACCTTTCCCATGTCGCTATTAACACCAACAAAGAATTGAACGGAATTCCTGTTATAATTGCTTCAAAGACAGGCTTCACCGACCTCGCCGGAGGCAATCTGGCGATAGTTTTTGATGCCGGTCTTGGACATATGATGGTGGTTGTTGTATTGCACTCAAGTGTAGACGGGAGATTTGAAGATGTAAGAAAACTGTCTTGGGCGGCACTCGATTTTCTCTCGACAGGTCAATAAACATGGACGATGTAGCAAAAATATTCATACCGTCGGCAGTATCATTTATAATCGGCATAATGCTGGCTTTTCCCATTACCGGATTTCTGTATCGAAATAAAATGTGGAAGAAAAAGGCCAAGGAGGTTGCTTTCGACGGCACGTCCACTCCTGTTTTTAATAAAATGCACGCGGCAAGAGAGATGGGTGTGCCTAGGCTAGGCGGATCTTTGATTTGGGGTTCGGTTATTATCACCATTGCCGCCTTTGTTTCTCTCGACTTACTGACAACGTTTCCCATATTCGATAAATTAAACTTTCTCTCGAGAGGGCAGACTTGGATACCTCTTGTAGCTCTTTTTGTTGGGGCGGCCGTCGGGCTTATAGATGATTTTCTAGAGATTGGGGGGAACGGAAATTCCACTTTGCCCGGAGGATTACCTCTTCGAAAACGTTTAATCGTGGTAGGCATTGTAAGTTTATTGGCCGCCCTATGGTTTTACTTCAAGCTCGATGTCGACGGCATCCTTCTGCCTTTCGGTATAGCTTTGCCCATGGGAATTTTTTTCATACCTTTTTTTGTTTTAATCGCTCTCGCCGTATATTCCGGCGGCATAATTGACGGCCTGGACGGATTAGCGGGAGGCATTTTTGCCGCAATATTTAGCGCTTACGCTGGAGTGGCATTTCATCAACAGCAAATTAATCTGGCCGCTTTTTGTGCCGTTTTGGTCGGGGCCATTTTAGCTTTTCTTTGGTTTAATATACCGCCAGCCCGATTTTATATGTCGGAGACTGGCTCTATGGCACTGACTTTAACGCTGACCATGGTTGCCTTTATGACGGACCAAATTGCAGATGGTTACGGCGTATCTTTGCTTTTCATAATTGCCGCTCCATTATTTGTTACGTCTCTGTCCGTGATAATTCAGATGCTTTCAAAAAAGTTTAGGGGCAAGAAAATACTTATAGTTTCTCCTCTTCACCATCATTTTGAAGCTATCGGCTGGCCTGCATATAAAGTCACTATGCGATATTGGGTTATTTCCATTGTGCTTGCGATTATCGGAATGATTGTGGCTTTTGTCGCATAGTACGAAACCTCGTTTGCCATAATATATCCAAAAAATGAACAGACACTCGCTAAAAATGTATTTGAGCAGTAACGGTCGGCATGTAAATCGGTATTTTCTCGGCTTGCTATTACTCATTCTTACTCTCGGAACCCTTGCTTTTTTTTCGGCGTCATTCGGTTTACTTTCGAGAGATGGCCCGCCTTTTTCCTCGGTCATTAAAAGCCAGGTGATCTACGGATTATTGCCAGGACTTTTAGCGGCGTATGTTTTTTCAAAAATTCACTACGCTTTATGGCGAAAAGTTGCTCTATACGGCCTCATTTTTGCGATTTTTTTGAACTTACTGCTCCTCATACCGGAACTTTCTTTTGAACACGGAGGCGCTGTGCGTTGGTTAAAAATCGGGTCCTATACATTTCAGCCGTCTGAATTTTTGAAAATAGCGTTTATTTTGTATTTAGCAAGCTGGCTTTCAACTACTAAAGAAAAATTAAAAGACGTAAAATTCGGCATTTTACCTTTTATTTTAATTCTTGGCGTGACAGTTACCTTGCTTATTATTCAAAGAGATACGGACACTGCGGTTGTGCTTTCCACAACCGCTCTCATTATGTACTTTGCGGCTGGAGCAAGAATTAAAGATATTTTAATAGTAATGGCAATTTGTGCCTTTGGGCTTGTCGGTTTATTTTTTACGCGCCCATACCTCATGGACAGAATGCAGGTTTTTTTAAACCCGAGCCATGATCCCGCCAAATCGGGTTACCAAGTCACTCAATCTCTGGTCGCAATCGGGTCTGGACAGTTAGTTGGACGAGGTTTCGGTCAAAGTATTCAAAAGTATTCCAGGTTACCGGAGCCCATTGGTGATTCGATTTATGCTGTCATAGGTGAGGAGTTTGGATTTTTGGGTTCGGTCTTTATTATCGTTCTATTTTTTATTTTGGCAGTTCTGGGAATGCGGATTTCCATTCGGGCACCGGACTCATTCGGTAGACTTACAGTTCTTGGTATTGTTATAATGATAACCGTTCAATCTTTTGTAAATATGGCTTCAATGCTCGGGTTAATTCCAATTTCAGGTTTGCCACTTATTTTTGTGAGCCAGGGAGGAACATCACTGCTCGCCGCTCTTGCGGCAGTAGGAATTGTTCTGAATGTGTCTCGCTATTCGAAATAACTAGGGGTTTCAATATTCAAAGCCATTAGTCAGGATTACTAAAATTTGTATATTTGTATTTGCTACATGAAAATACTTTTTACAGGGGGAGGATCGGGCGGACATTTTTATCCTATCATCGCTATTGCCGAACAGATAGAAAAAATTGTGGAAAAAGAAAAATTGATCGAGCCCTCTATGTACTACATGGCGCCTGAAGCTATGGATGAAAGAATGCTGTATGATCACAGGATTACTTTTATCGAAGTAAAGGCGGGGAAGAGGCGTCTCTACAAATCAATTTTAAATTTTTTGGATGTTTTCAAAACCGGTATTGGAGTTATTGCCGCGTTTTTCAAGCTTTATTCCATATACCCTGATGTAGTTTTCGCAAAAGGCGGTTTTGGCAGTTTTCCGGCACTTATGGCGGCAAGAATTCTCCGAATTCCCGTAGTAATTCACGAATCTGATTCCGTACCGGGAAGGGTTAATTTGTGGGCTGGAAAATTTGCGGATAGAATTGCAGTTTCATATCCGGAAACTGCTGAGTTCTTTCCTAAATCCAGAGTTGCCTGGACAGGGCAACCTGTTCGGGAGTCTATAAGCCCTCATTCGAGGGACGAGGCTTTCAGGTTTTTGAATTTGGAACCCAACGTTCCCGTCATGCTAATTATAGGAGGTTCACAGGGAGCAGAGATTTTAAATGACGTATTGCTTGGTTCGCTAAACGACTTACTCAAAAATTGGCAAATTATTCATCAAACAGGCAAGGCAAATTTGAGCGAGGTAACATCTAGGGTAAATGTTGTGGTTACTGAAAAATTATTGCTAAATCGTTACCATGCTTTTGATTTTCTGTCCGACAGCGCTTTGGCAATGACAGGGGGCGCGGCGGATCTCGTTATTTCTCGCGCCGGCAGTTCCATTTTTGAAATTGCTTCATGGGGGGTTCCCAGTATTATTGTTCCCATTACCGTGTCAAACGGAAATCACCAAAGAAATAATGCTTTCAATTATATGAAAAGTGGCGCATGTTTGGTCATTGAGGAGGCAAATTTTTCTCCTCACATTTTATTGACAGAGTCGGAGCGCATTCGCGCGAGTGACAATCTAAAACAGAGCATGTCTTTGGCGGCGAAGAAGTTCGTTCAAAAGGATTCGGCCTTAAAAATTGCGCGTGAGCTTGTTAATATTGCCATTGAGCACGGAAGCCGCTGATATAGAAACAGCCGTTTTTTCGTGTTAGAATGGCCTTATGGCCAAAATTATAACAAGGTTTGCCCCAAGTCCTACGGGATATCTTCATATCGGAAGTGTCCGTAGCGCTCTTTTTTCGTATTTGTACGCCAAGAAAAATGGAGGTAAATATTTTTTGCGAATCGAGGACACAGACAAGACCCGAAGTAAAATCGAGTATGAAAAAGACATAATCGCAGGATTCCAAACGCTTGGTTTAAACTGGGATAACGAAACTCTATATCGCCAATCCGACCATATCGCTGTGTATTCGGCGCTGATTAAAAAACTGATTGCTGAGGATAAAGCATATGTTTCTAAAGAAGAACCCAAGGAGGAGGGAGAGAGATCAGAAGTGATTAGACTTAGAAACCCCAACAAAAAAGTCACTTTTACTGATCTTGTGCACGGCGAAGTTTCAGTAGATACGACGGACCTCGGCGATTTTGTAATTGCCAAGTCAGTAGACGAGCCCATATTTCATTTTGCAAATGTTGTCGATGACCATGAAATGGGCATAACACATGTGATAAGAGGGGAGGAACACTTGTCAAACACTCCTCGGCAAATTTTGATACAAGAGGCTCTCGGTTATGACAAATTGGCTTACGCGCACATTCCGCTTGTACTCGCAAGCGACAGGTCAAAACTATCAAAACGACAAGGATCCGTATCTTTAAGAGAATTTTTAGACAAGGGCTATTTATCGGAAGCTCTTCTCAATTATCTGGCATTGCTCGGTTGGCATCCATCTCACGACAAAGAAATTTTTACAATGCCCGAATTGATATCTGCATTCGAACTGGAAAGGGTACAAAAACGCGGCGCCATATGGAATTTTGAGAAATTGGATTGGGTCAACAAAGAACACTTAAAGATGAATCGCGAGACGGCCGAAAATAAAATTCAAGAAGTTTTATTTAAAACTTTAAATTTAAATCCGGGTACGGTGGACAAAAATGTGCTAGACGCGGTAGTAAATATCGTTTTCGAAAGAATAAATAAATTTAGCGATATCAATGAGTTGGTTTTGAACAATGAAGTCCAATACTTTTTTGAAGAGCCGAAGTGGCAAAAAGACGGATTTCTCTGGAAAGGGCAAGGCGCCTTTCATGAAATTGCCGATAAACTTTCGGCTGTCGAAAAATTACTTGGAGCAATGGAAGGCAATTACAGTAAGGAAACAATAAAGGAAACAATCTGGCCATACGCAGAAAAAGAAGGCCGCGGTTTCGTGCTTTGGCCGTTTCGTTACGCCCTATCTGGATTGGCCAAATCACCCGACCCTTTTGTCATTGCTGAAATATTAAAAAAAGAGACCACCGTTACGCGCCTTAAGTCAGCAATCAACTTTTTAACTAATGAGTCATAGATGTAAAATATTTTTTTTGTCGTTTTTATTGTGTTTGATTTTTTCTGTTGTTTTGCCAAAAAGTGTCCTCTTTGCCGATACTATAGATGAATTGCGAGTAAAAATTGCAGAAAGGGAAGATGCGATAAAAGCACTGGAGATTGAAATTGCCAAAACACAAGCTGATATTGATAACACTCGCGGTCAACAAAAGACTCTCGCAAATACCATAAAAACTTTAGACAACGAGCGAAAAAAATTATTATCGGAGATCAAAGTTACCACGCAAAAAATTAATGCGAGAGAATTGGAGATCGAATCGCTGGGAATCGGCATCCAAAGCAAAACCCTATCAATCAGTAACAACAAGGAAAGTCTGGCCGAAATGTTACGAGTAAAGGATATACTGGAAAGCCAATCAACTCTAACAGCACTTTTAAATAACAGCGCGCTTTCAGATTATTGGGATGCCATACATGACACAATTCTTTTAAGCGCGACTATTGAAAACCAAATCGAACAATTGAAGTCTATAAAGGACAACCTCGAAACAGATATGACTGAGGCCGAATCTATCCGTAGAGAATTGTCCAATCTTAGTCGCCGTTTATCTGGACAGAAAGAAGTTGCTGACGGCACGCTAAGTCAAAAGCAAAAAATACTGACGGCCACCAAAAATAAGGAATCCGAGTATCAGAAGATTCTTAACCAACAAGTTGCCATTCGAAACACTTTTGAAAAGGAACTTTCTGATTTTGAATCGCAGTTGAATTTCGCGATTGATCCTTCAGGTTTGCCGACTACAGGTGCTGGAGTGCTCGGCTGGCCGCTTGATAAAATTAAGATAACGCAATATTTCGGCAATACGGATTTTGCGGCGACACATCCGCAATTATATAGCGGGGGAGGGCATAATGGCATTGATCTTGGGGCGGCCATAGGCACATCGGTCAAGTCGGCCTCCGATGGCGTCGTGAAGGGTGCTGGAAACACCGACACTGCATGCCCCGGCGCGGCATATGGCAAATGGATATTAGTTGAACATAATAACGGACTTTCGACTCTGTACGCGCATCTTTCAGTAATTTCCGTCAGTGCTGGATCAGTTGTTAAGTCTGGCGATACGATCGGTCTATCGGGGAACACAGGCTATAGCACAGGCCCTCATTTGCATTTTACGGTTTATGCGACCCAAGGCGTTAGAATTATGGATCGAAAAAGTAAGGTTTGTAATGGTGTCTATAACATGCCCGTGGCAGATCTTAAAGCATACCTTAACCCCCTTTCATATCTTTAGTTAAATGCTAATATTTATGCATTGTTTCTTGGGATAATTTTATGGCGAATTTAAGACACAACACAAAGGGCGGTTTTGTCAAAGCTGTAATATTGGTTCTTGTGGCGCTTATTGTGCTCGGATATTTTGGTTACAACATAGCCGACATAATTAACAAGCCCGTCGTGCAAGGAAACCTTGAGTGGGCGTGGAACTTAACAAAGAACGTTTGGAATGGATTTATCGAGAAACCCGCTATTTTCGTTTGGAATCAGGTAGCCGGCCTTATGGGTTGGACTGTGATTGATTGGGAAATAAACACCGCCTCCTCGACTCCTTTAACTAGATAAAATTTTGACAAAATACATAATATATGTCATTTTCTTGGAGAAGCGCCGAGTCAGTTTTATCGGCCAAGCCGTGTAGATTAAGTGCGTTTTCTTTCCATCTTTGCCTAGCCGAATTGAGCACACACTCGTTTTGCCTACATTTAGTTCGTCAGCTTTATCAAATACGTAGACCTTAATTTATGGTAGAGAACACCTTGCACGATAGAATGATACTTCGTATAATGTACGTAAATCCACGTATAGCCGTAAAAAATGAATAGTTATGTATGGCGTATGTATCGACCAAGATAAAACTCGACGATATAAACATCAAAAAAACATGGCAAAGCCAATATCAAAACATCTTATCGATTTTTTGGAGTACGCAGAAATAGAAAAAGGTCTGTCTCCTGTCACGATCAAAAATTATTCGCGCTTTCTAAAACATTTTTTTACTTGGTTAAAAATTCAAAAACTTTCAGATTTATTACCAGCAGATTTGACGGACAAACTCATCTGGCAATACAGAATGTGGCTATCTCGACTGCCAAATCGGGTTAGAAAGTCTGCCCCTGGACTACATGTTTCCACTCAGACAAGGTACTTGATAGCTCTAAGGGCACTGTTAGGGTATTTTCATGAAAAAGACATTCCTTCCCTTCCTACTGAGAAAATCAAACTGCCCAAGGACAATCGAGATCGTCAGGTAAAATTTTTAAATTTGGATCAGTTAGCAAAATTTTTTGCGGCTGTAAACATCTCTTCTCAGAGTGGCTTACGTGACAGAGCCATTTTGGAGTCTTTTTTTAGCACGGGAATGAGAGTGGCGGAACTAATTTCCTTGGACAAGCAGCAATTTGAATCATCTCGAAAACTCGAAGGCCGTGAAATCAGTATTAAAGGAAAAGGTTCTCATGTTCGTACTGTTTATTTTTCTGAGAGGGCAATTCAATGGATTAATAAGTATATTGAAGTTCGTACTGATGATTTTCCGCCCCTTTTTATTTCGTATAAAGGTCCGAATTCCCGCAGTCGCAGACTTACGTCCCGGGCAATGGAGGACATTGTTAGAAAATATTCAGTAAAGGCTGGCTTGCCTGTATTAGTTTCTCCGCATACCCTAAGACACAGTTTTGCAACCGATTTATTAAACGAGGGGGTGGATATTCGTTCAGTCCAGGAGTTTCTTGGGCATAAAAATATTGCGACAACCCAGGTATATACTCACGTAACAAATAAACGCCTCCGGGATATACATTATAAATATCATGGTGGAAACAAGTTATGAATCGAGAAAATTTAAACGATGGGTTACCCTGGCAAATTGTTGAAAAAGCAATAACATTTGAAAAGTTATGGCTGATTGATCGTATGGACTTCTCTCAAGATTATAATTTTGATCGGCCTCAACAAGAAAGTTTTTCAGCGCACCCCCTATCGGATATTGAAATGTTACGACAGTTAGCCATATCGATTGTCCGTGGCAACATACACGCGAAGGAAATTATCAGTGAAAGAAAGAACGGGTTGTGGGCAGACGTGGACTTCACTGTCTCCCAGCATAATGATGAGAGGCACGGCAACAAAAGTTTGAAATCGTAAATGAGCCTCATTTGAATTTTGGCCGAGCTGATCTTGGTGTATATAAAGATGGTCGGAAAAACACATATGTGGAAGTCGGTACTACATCACTCTATAAAACGTGGATGAATATGTGCTCAATGAGAGAATCCGTTTTCTTGTTTGTCCCGTCAGACAAATATGCTGTAGAATTTGAAACGTAAAATAATATGCAGTCAGAAAAACCACAAACGAATATTTTAGGAGTATTGCCTCACAATAAAGAGTTTCTGAATTATCTGGATACAAGAAATTATTCATCGAAAACAATCTATAGTTACAAACGCGATTTGTTAATATTTGCAAACTTTTTGTCCGACATTTTAAAGATTGAATTCGTTGCTATATCCAAGCACCATATTGACGAATACAAAACTTATCTTTTGTCTCAAGAAAGAAAAACTAGTCGGGGCGTGAAAGCAAAAGGAATATTGAATGCAGGTTCAATAAATCGGGCACTAACTGCTCTCCGAAGCTATATTCTTTTCCTTGCTGATTATAATTATGAGGCACCGATAGATCCTTCGTATATACGATTAGTTAAGCTACCACACAAACCTGTGCAAGCCGCCAAATCGGTTGACTTGGAGAGATTAGTTGAAGCGCCGAGCAAGTTTGAAAAGGACAAAATGGTCGCACTTAGAAATCGCGCAGCACTAGAAACATTATTCGCGAGCGGTATGAGAATCTCTGAACTGATTAGTCTAAAAAAAGCCCAAATAGATGGGACGGGACGTATATTTATTGGATGATTCCCCCTATCTGTTCATTGCAAAAAGAGGATTAAACGCTTCGAACAAGAATATGCACATTTCTCCGAATTATTTACAGATGAAGATAAAAAAATACCGTCAACTCCTAAGTATCAATGTTCCTACCAGCGCGCACTCATTGAGGCATGGCTTTGCCCTGCACTTAGCCGAAAACGTCGCAAACCCCGAGATAATAAAAACCTTGTTTTGTCATGAGTCACGAAAAACAGGTACTAGATACGTTCACGATTCAGAGAAGTACACTAAGAGCGCTCATACAAAGTTATAACCACTTTAAGACTGAGGCTATAAAAACAAAAACGGAACCCCTCTCAGGATTCCGTTTTTGTTTTCTATTTTTTAACGTAAACTATTTCGTTTATATTTGCCGCACTCCAACACTTAGATGACCATACCCAGGGCTTTACACCTTCCGTCTCGTAAAGCCACTTTGCGTAGGCCATATTACCTGAAAGTGTCTCAAGGTCGTAGCCAAGATTTTTGGCGCGATCAGCGTGATAGTATTCATTGATCTGCATAACGCCGACGTCATCCTTATTGACCCTGCCTCTGATGACATTGCCGCTCTCCGTAAAGTGCCGATAATTACTCTCACACTTAGCTATTTCCGCCATCACGGGATCGTCTTTAAAATACTCTTTGACATGATCCTCGAGAGTGAGCGGCTGAACCAACGTACCTCTTGCAGGATTGTTTTTTAAACTATCCGACACAGAAGCAGACATCGTAGTCGTGGTGCTAGAGGGTCCGTAAAATGCGGAGGCCAAAAACACCAGACTGGTTGCCAATTGAATTATCATAGAACATTGCACCGCCGCGACTTCTTAAAAGCTAATCTTTGCGCGACGGCGTTGTTTGTGCCTTCTCTTACGATTTTTTCGGAAAGTACAAACGGCAATTTAACTAAAAACAGAGCCTTAGCTCTGATGTCTTAATACTAGCACCTTTTATCTTTACTGTCAAGGTTATTCAATAAAAACTGGCATGTGTCAAATGCCATTATATGGCTTAACAGAGCCATATAATCTCTTACCAAGAGGCCTAAAACGTGTTGTATTTTTCCAAATTCATAATTATGAAGAGCATAATTTCAAGCCTATTTATTTAAATTTCTTTTTTTGGCTTTAATGTGTTCTATCCAAAAGAGTGTTCTCGAAATTTCTAGATTCAGAAAGCCATTTAACCTCATGTTTTGTTCCACTATATCCATGTTTTTATCAGTATAAGCGTGTTTTTTAGACAATTTATAAAGAAATGAGCCAACTACACCCCTCGGTCGACCAAGATCACTAATTAAAATCGTACCGCCCGGTTTTAAAACTCTAGCTATCTCAGCCAATGTTCTAATTTTTTCCTCCGGCGACATATGGTGGAAGGCCAAAGTTGAAACAATGAAGTCGAGAGATTCGTTTAAAAATGGCAAATCGCTCCCATAAGCAATTTTTAGAGCAACGTTCTTCCCTTTTAATCTTTGTTTGGCCGCCTCTATGGCTAAAGGATCCGGATCAATTCCATAAAGAACCGCGTTTTTTGGCGCGCTTTCACATATTTTAAAAAGCATCGTACCGGATCCGCACCCCAAATCGAGTAAGCTCTGACCACTTTTAAGCTCGATCAATGACAACGCTTTCCGGTACACCAGAAATAAGCCGGAAAAATAGGATCTTAAACTATAAGTCATTAATTATTTTGCTTTATTATGGACTCACTAAGTCAACTTTTTCCCTCCACGGAATTTGATACTGAGCATATTCATCTATAAATGGCTTTTCGTTAAAAAGCCGGCTAAAAGCTTCCGCTTCAAGAAGCGCGTCTTCTAGAGCGTTATGCTTTCCCCTTTGAACTTCAATACCGCAGTATTTTAATATCGTATCTAAATTGACGGCGGAATGATTATTCTTTTGTGGCGGTAGAACGCCTCTTTTTACCATGTGGTAATAAGCAATCGAATGTAAATCAATTGTGCGATGCGCCAGTGGCCAATTTATGTGATAACGGTAGGCGGTATACATTAGAAAATCGCGATCAAAAGATGTATTCTGCCCGGCAAGCGTCCAATCCTTACATTTAAAAAGCCAATCAAGGAAAAGAATAACGACTTCCCTATCAGTTTTCTTCAGCGAATCAGTAATTTCCTTTTTTGTAAATCCGTTTACCGCTAAAGCGGCTCCTTCGACGTGTGCTCCATCAAATATTTTACACTCCTCATAAAAACGATTGTCTGAGTTATCAAAATCCACCGCTCCCACTGAAAGAAGAGACGATTTGTTGGGGTCAGTTCCTGATGCTTCTATATCGACGATAATCATTTGACTCCAAGTTTAAACAAGCTTGTTTCTAATTGTCCGGGCCAAAATCCACCTGATAGACAGGGATTCCTAGAGATAGTCCGTACTGTTTTGCCTTCTCATATTCCTCGGGATTGCCTCGTTCTATAAAAAAGACTTTGTCGGCAAAAATTATGTAGTGATACTTGTCATTTTTAAAATCGGCATACCAAGCAGTCGGATTATTGCTCAAGGATTTGCTAAGCTTTTGCGCTAAATCCTCGGCCTGATTTTCCGAGATTTCGACAGTGTGGAGTGTCCATTGTTTTATTTGCGGAGTATTGTGGCGTTCAGTGACCGGCTCCACTTTTGTAGCATTAATCTTTAGCTCTTCCAAAAGACGTTTATCAAGCAATGATTCTTCAACTATGACACCTTTATAATTCATTGATTAAAATTTAAAAAAAACCGGTTTAATTAATCTAGTATTTTGCACGCTATATACTGCCGACAATCGACCTCGATACCATTTATTGCGTAACCATTCTGATTTTCGGGATGCCGAGAATCGAACTCGGGCCTCACCCTCCCGAAGGGTGCATACGACCACTATACTACATCCCGTTTTTTACTTTCTATATGCTTTTTCGTCTCTTTTTATGATGTGCTTAATTTATCAGAAAAGTGACGCATTGGCTAATCTTTTATATTTAAAAAGTTACTGAACAACCGAGATCATGATAATCAGAAATCTCACTAAGGAATTTTTGGCAAAATTTCGTTGAATCCATTTCGTTTAATAATTGAGGTCGGTGCTTAAAAATCTTGTAAGGATGTATTGTGATGGTCTTAACAGTCGTAGACGCGCCATTTTGATAGCTTAAACCGACTCCGAATCCGCTATTTTCAGCTTCCCCAATTTGATCAAAGATAAAATTACCGAGGGAATAAAATATAGGCTTGTCTTTGTACATCTCCATAGGTTCAATTATGTGCGGATGATGGCCAATCACCACTTCGGCACCGGCATCGATTAATTTGTGACCTATCAGAATCTGATAAGGTGTAGGTGTTGTCCTGTATTCTTCCCCCCAATGAATGTGCACAACAACCAACTTTCCTTCCCCGTACAGTTGCTTGATTAAAGTCAATATTTCCGGCTTCAGATTGTAATTAATCGTAAGATCGATACCCAGAAAAGCAAACTCAATACCCTTAATTTTTTTTATAAAATAACTCTTTTCCGGCGCAGAATCGCCAAACACTTCCAAATTAGCACCGAGCAGATATTTTTTTGTGTCCACCTGACCTTTTTCATAACAATCAAACGTGTGGTTATTGGCGATGTTTACAGCTGTAATTTTATTGTCATTCAAAAATTCGGCAATACTTGGTTCAAATCTAAAAGAATATGCCTTAGCCTGACAGTTAGTGGTCGATGCGGTAATTGGACCCTCCAGGTTGAGCAAAATAGCGTCAAAACCGTTAAAAAAAGTGGAGGTTGCAGAATTGATCAACTCGAAGGGGTTTGAACCGTTTGCCATGGCACCTCCCACATTTCTACCGAACATCGAGTCGCCAAAATTTAGAATTGAAACAAATTCGACTTTTTTGGATGTGGAATCCAAAATAAATCGTTCGGCAAGGTCTATAGATTTTTCTTTCGAATAAATCGTTCGGTTGGAAGCAAAATACTGATTTAGTGACATTAAGCCCAATACTAATATCAAGGTCGCCAATATTAAACTTAAGACAAGATTGGGTCTCATAATCATTAAACCGTTAGTTAATTCAAACTCAATATTATCTTAGTAATTAAATTCCTCCAACACTATCAACATGCTTTATGACAACCAGAACTAAAGTTCTAATATCGCTAAAGGACGCTCATTAAAATACATTGAAAGCGTGTACTTTCGAGTTAATGACTGCCCGTGCCATAAATTGTTTAACGGAGGTAGTATGAAAATTGTCCAGCTAAATGCCCTGCTAGCTCTCGCCGTTTTGCTTTTGTTTGGTTGCAAACCAGTCAATTTTGCAGAAAGCGGGGAGTATTGGCGCAGTGTCGACGTCATTGGTTTCGGCAAAACCGTGACATTAGACCTGTTCCCCGATAATCTTCGACAGGTACGATATCCCCACGAAAGTGAGGCTATCGTCTGTATCGGAGATGGAAATTCCAGAGCCCCGAACAAACCTCCATTATCAAGTCGTCAAAGAGACCGATTTTGTTGCGCAGGGTGTTGGTAACTATCTGAAATC
>Ga0209542_10004893_pt1 | contig 27200 bp, 33 predicted proteins | sample RifCSPhighO2_01_FD_184028 | JGI IMG/M metagenome (GOLD analysis project Ga0209542, IMG submission 184028) | Soil microbial communities from Rifle, Colorado - Rifle CSP2_plank highO2_0.1 (SPAdes) (version 2) | ecosystem: Environmental > Terrestrial > Deep subsurface > Rock core/Sediment ...
CAGTTGCAGGTCGACGATACTGGTATGCACTACATGTCCCATAACTTCCCCATGCAGCGTTTCTCCTCGTTCGATATAACCTAAAACAATCAAAGCATCTAGGTTGCCTTTTTGAAGGAGTATGTTTGCTGCAAGCGGAATCTCATAACTTCCTGGAACGCGAATAATTTCGGTTACTTCTGCCTGCGCGGTTTTTAACTCCTCTTGCGCTGCTATAACCATGGGTTCAACAATTTCTGCGTTAAACTGCGCTGTGATGATGCCAATACGTGGTTTCATAAGCGCAGTATGCACATATAGTCTGTTTTATTCAAACCGCAGCGCGTCGATTGGGTTTTTGGCGGCTGCTTTACGAGCCGGATAGATGCCGAAGAGGAGTCCGATGGCACTAGAGACGCCTACACCGAGAAAAATCGCACCTAGGGGCAATGTAAACGGCCAGGCGATGTTGAAATACGTTTGTGCGATGTAGCTAACGAGTGCGGCAATTGCGATAGCGATGGTTGTGCCAATAATTCCCCCGGTGCTTGTGAGAATTAATGATTCAATTAAAAATTGCAGTAATATATTCCGATTTGTGGCCCCCAGAGCCTTGCGCAGCCCAATTTCTTGCGTTCGTTCTGTTACGGATACTAGCATGATGTTCATAATCCCAATTCCTGCCACCATAAGAGATATTGAAGCTATGGCTACGAGGAAAATAGTGAGCGTTTGTGTGACGGTTTTCACTGTTGCAATAACACTGGCCTGGGTTACCACAAAGAAGTCGTCTTTTTCCGGATCGGTGATATTGTGCGTTTCCCTCAGCGTAGCTTCTATATCTGCTACAACAGTGTCGACGTTTGCACCTTCTTTAGCTCGAATAAACAGTTCGTGAAAATGGTTGATCCCAAGAATCGTTTTTTGTGCAGTTGTGTAGGGAATCAGCGCAATTTCATCTACATTAAATGCGCTCACCTGCCCCTTTGGAGGAAGTATTCCGACTATTTGTAGCTTTTGTCCTTTTACTGAAACAAATTCTCCTAATGCATCTGAGTCCCCAAATAAATCCTCTTTTACTTTATTACCTATTACAATTACCCGAGCAGCTTGCCGCACGTCGTCCGCGGTAAAAAATGCTCCTCTATCTGGGTTTACGTTAAATACTTGACCCAATGCCTCGGGAGTCCAACCAAGCACCGTGCCTCGAAAAAGTGTATTGTCGTGCGCAATTGCGCTGGGTACTAATACTGCGGGTGCAACGGATTCTAAGTCAGGAACATTTACTGGTTTTAACAATGCTGTAACGTCCGTTTGTTTTAAAGAGTCAGATAAAATAGTATCTGCCGCATCAGATGGCCCGGTAGGTTGCCTGCCTGGGCGGACTATTATGGTATTAGATCCAATACTTTGTACTTGATTTAAAATGAGGTCTTGTGCGCCTTGCCCGAGTGCGATAACAAGAACGATTGCAACTACCCCAATAACTATACCTAAGATAGTAAGCATAGATCTGCCTAAGTGAGCCCGGAGCGCTCTGATTGCAGTCTTGGTTGTAGTTATAAAGTTCATTTGGAAAAGTGTGAGTGTCGTGAATTAGACTTCTGGTCAGATACGATGTTTCCGTCCGATATCGAGATAATACGGTTGGCGTACGAAGCAGTGGACGTCTCGTGGGTAATAACGATAATCGTTTTCCCCTGCCTGTGCAGATTATCCAGAGTGTCCATCACTGCTTTTCCTGTTTTTGAATCCAAGTTGCCTGTTGGCTCGTCTGCAAACAGAACTTTCGGATCGTTCACTAGCGCACGTGCGATAGCCACTCTCTGCTTCTCTCCCCCAGATAGCTGATGAGGCAGGTGGTTTAATCTATGGCCAAGTTTTACATGCTCAAGTGCAATTTTTGCTTTGCTTATGTAATCTTTTTTTGGAACATTCGAATAATACAGTGGCAAAATAACGTTTTCTAGGACGCTGGTTCGTGCCAATAGATGAAACGATTGAAATACAAATCCGATTTTTTTATTGCGAGCAATGGCAAGGGCTTCATCAGAAAGAACTGCAGTATTTTCACCTGCAAAAAAGTATGTTCCGCTTGTTGGCCGATCAAGAAGTCCGAGAATGTGAAGCAACGTAGATTTTCCAGAACCGCTTGGCCCCATAATAGAAATAAATTCACCTTCTTCAACGGAAAAAGAAACTCCATGAAGGACAGCAGTTACAACACCTTCTTCGCCGTATACTTTCTTTACATTGTCTATGACGATAAGCGCCATGAATGCTACGGAGTTACGATGGTGTCGCCTTCCGCAACGCCAGAAGTTACTTCAACTAACCCGTCTGATCCGGTAAGTCCGGTTGTAATTTCAATTTCTTGAGTAGCTTGATCGTCTGTTTGTTTACGTACAAACTGCTTTTCTGATTTTGCAATAATAGCTCTTCGAGGAATTGCAAGAACATTCTCTTTCTTTGCTGCGTGTACGGTGATGTTTGCCGTAATTCCAGATCGAAGCGGGGTATTTGAATTCTTCTGGTGCAGCACTACATGAAATGTTGGCACTCCGTCGAGTGGCGTTGCCGCCGGATATATTTGATCAAGCGTAGCTTCTAGTGTTTCGTTCGATACTGCATCAAATGTTACAGATGCACTCATGCCCTCAGAAAGCGCAAATGCATCCGTTTCTGCTACATTCGCAGTAATTTGGAGGTTATCAATTGTTTCAATCGTAATAACGGTAGTTCCAATAGTTGTAAGTTCCCCGATGTTCGTATTTTTTGCGGTCACCACGCCATCAAATGGAGCTCGTATCGTGCTCTTATTTGCCTTTACTCGTGCAAGGCTTTCAGTTGCGGTAAGAGAAGGAAGCGCCCCGGTATATTCTGCGTAGGCGATGTCTGCCGCTTGCTGTGCGGTGCTATTAGTCTTTACAACTGTTTTTAATGTTGTTTCAAGTGTCGATTTTGCGCTGTTGTATGCAGCTGCATTTGCTACAACTGTAGAGTTTGTTGCAAGGGTGGTAGAAGCTTCGTCACCGTTTTCAACTGCCTTTTTTGCATACACTTCTTTTGATTGATCAAGTGTTGTCTTTGCATCTCGGACTGCTTGTCGTTTCTGCTCGAGTATTTTTGCATTTTCTAAGATCGTATTCTTTGCGTCTTGGCTTGCTTTTTCCCAGGAAAGATATTCAACGGAGGTAGTAGTTGCTTTGTCTGCACTGGCTTTTGCCAGCTCAAGTTCTATGCTTTGGGGGTCAAGGAGTGCTAGGCGCTGCCCTTTTGTAACCGTATCCCCTATAGCAACATACATATCCCTAATAACGCCGGATAGTTCGAAAGAGACGTTTGCAGATTGTTTTGATTCAACAGTGCCAGTAAAAGAAATATCCTTGGTAACCGTTTGGCGAGTTACTGCAACGGTTCGAGCAGGTTTTTCTGCGCTCCCTGCCTGCAAACGCCATCCAATAAACCCTAAAACAGCGAGAATAAGAACGCTGACAACAGAAATAATAATCCACTTTTTCATACCTGGAATAGTATCACGGGTAAGGAGAAAACAAAGATACATTCGCTTTTTTGCTAGTAATCCGTATAATCGTAACGTATGTCAATATCTCGTATTGTAGACGAAAGTTCAGCAGGCCAGCGGCTTGATGTGTTTTGTACGGCACAGATGGCTGAATTTTCACGTACAGTAATACAGAAAGCAATTAAAGACGAAAAGATTCTTGTGAACGGCGTTTACGTAAAAACCGGGTATATTTTAAAGACAAGGGACGTGATTAGTATTCACATTGAAGCACCTGTTGAAGTGCCCCAGGGCCAAGATGCTCTTCCAGAACTCAAAATTCCTATTCTTTATGAAGATCGGGATGTTGTAGTAGTAGACAAGCCCGCTGGCATTGCTGTGCATGCGGGGGTTGGTATAAAATCTGGAACGGTAGCTGATTGGTTTATAGCAAGATATCCAAACGCAAAACACGTGGGTGACAATGGTCGTGCAGGGATTGTTCATCGGCTTGATAAAGATACGAGTGGAGTGATGATTCTTGCTAAGAATGAAACGGCTTTTATACATCTAAAAAAGCAATTTGAACTACGCAGAGTACGAAAAGAATACCTAGCACTGGTGTTTGGGGTGCCAGGTGGCAAAGATGGACGAATTACCAGGCCAATTATGAGGAGTCGTCGCAATCCGATGCGTCGCGCTGTGGATGATGTCGGGAAGGAATCAGCCACAGAATGGGTGATAGAACGCAGATTCGGTTCGATGTATGCACTTCTCCGTGTTATCCCCTTTACCGGGCGCATGCACCAAATTCGTGTTCATCTCCACTTTCTTGGCTATCCTATTGTAGGAGACAGCTTATATACATTTAAGCGCAAAAAGCAGCCACAGGGTGTAAAGCGTCAGCTGCTTCATGCGGAGCATCTAACCGTGTTACTTCCGAATGAAAAAAGAAAAACGTTTACAGCGCCACTTGCAGAAGACTTTCAAGACGTTATTACGAACTTGCAATATCACTAATGGCTGAAGATTTGTACAACCAGTTAGTATCAGAAGGCTTTGAGCGCGTAGAGCGCGACGATCGTCTGTTAGATGTATTTCCAAAAGAAGTGCGCGAAAAAGGCATTGAACTATGGGATAAGTGGGGCGCAGACACCATAGAAATTGTCCGCTTGCATGTGCCGAGGGGCAGAAAAGGGTTGACGAGGTATGCTGTGCCGAGAGTTGTTATCGAGACGGCACTACTTTCAAATAAAAAACTGGACTTAAGTATATTTGTATAAAAAAGTCCCGAGCAGTTGTTGCTCGGGCTGTTTTGTTCTTCGGTTGGCTTTTGCCTACGTTGCAGGCGGATCTTCGGCTCCGACGACTTTGTCGCTTAAGAAGCTCCAATCTTGCCCGGCCCTGAGTGCGGCTTGGTCAATCAGGTTCTCTTTATGTTCTTTCTTTTGTAACTCTTTCATTTCCTTGAGTGCATCGCAAGACTTCGCGCGATAATCAAAGTAGTCAGCAGGCTTTTTAAGTCTCCAAAGATGTGCCACTGTATTTCTCCAAAAAGAACAAAGCAAATTGTCTTTCCGCGGTGCCCGGAGTGGGAGTCGAACCCACAAACCAGTAAAGGTCAAGGATTTTAAGTCCTCTGCGTAAACCATTCCGCCATCCGGGCAATGTATTCAATTTTCTGAGGCCTAGGCCGGATTCGAACCGGCGAATGAAGGTTTTGCAGACCTACGCGTTAGCCACTTCGCCACTAGGCCATTATGATCGCTCGTACTTTAGAGTCTACTTTCTCTGGCTTTAAAGTAAAGTAATTCTGAAAAGTATTCATTTTACGAGAAAGGTAAAATGGCTTTTTTGAGTTCCTATACATCACTTTAAACAATTCAATACTTGCCGCAGTGGAGTACCTTAACTGAAAAGAACGGTGACTGTTATAGACAGGTACCATGCTAGAAAAGTTATTCTTTGCTATTAAGGTAGCTAACTGTTCAAGAAAGCGTTTACTTCCACTAGTGAAAATAATGCGTAGACGTTTAATAGTTTCTCTTTTTTTATCCTTTGTTCGACCTTTTTCGATAAATACGCAACCATCACCATCAAAGTATCCACGGATAAAATCAGGGAGGTATTGAGTTGGTATGTTTGGCATTTCTATCGTAAGAGATTTGCTTGGGTAGAGCCCCCGCCTTATTAGGGATTCATAAAGTTTATGGCTTCCGATGCGTAGCCTGTACCGTGTGTGATGATGAGTATAAGGAGGTATCACAATGGCAATTGGATGTTCTGACGTAAGAAAGGATTTAATGCCCTCGATAAGATCTTTGTCGATGCTAATTACGGCCATATATTTACCTCGGTTAGACGGGGTGCTAAAAATAGTGCCGTCAGCATATATGAATCCTAGTACATAAGACATCTTATGGCTCCATGTATCGAATGCTTTTTCGTTAACCGCATACTTTATGCCCATAAAAAAAGTGGTAATGATATGTACTGCAATAAATATACAACAAAAGACGGGTAGTGTATACCCGCCTTAAGTGAACTTTGTATGTTATTTTGCTTCTTCTACTGTTTCTGTAACCTTTTCTGTTTTCTCTTCTTCTTTTTTAGCCTTTCGTTCTTCTTCGATAGCTTTCTCCTCTGTTCGTTTTATTGCATCTGCGGCAAGTCGCTTTTTGTCAGAATCTTCTTTTACATGGCGTTGCATAGAAAGTTCATCTTCTTTTACGCGACGGCGTCCTTCTTGTCTTAGGTAGTAGAGTTTTGATTTTCGTACTTTTTGACGTTTTACAATTTCAATATTAGTAATAAGCGGACTATAGAGAGGAAATATGCGTTCAACGGCAAACTTACCAGTTTCTCTGCGAACAGTGAATGATTTAGATGGGCCGCTTCCGTGAATAGCGATAACAGTGCCTTCAAACGCCTGTACACGAGATTTGTCGCCTTCTACAACCTTTGTTCCAACACGAACAATATCGCCAGAACGAAGAATCGGACGGTCAATACCTTCTATTTGCTTTAGTTCAAATGCTCGTAGGTAATCCATAGGATACGGGTAATTCTACGTACCCTAGTAGAAAAGTCAACTATTGTTTGCCTAGGATTCGATTTCAATTAAGATAGTGCGCTTTCCAAACGCTTGGGCGGCTTCCAATGAGGGCATCCAAATATCTATGATTGGGACGTTATTGTATCGTTCATTCATCCTATCTTTTACTTCAAGTATATCATTCCCGATTCGTATCTTGGTGTGCATGGGAAGGAAGTTAGCGGCCACGATACCATATCGTACTCGCTCTCCGCTCGCAGTAATAAAAGGTGAAGCATCGGTTTGATCTACTGACGAAGAATAGGCCGTTGCAGTTACTTCGATTATTTTGCCATGGGTAAATCGTGCAGGTCCTTGAATTTTACTTACAAATGCGAGAGCCGGGGCAGGGTACGCCTGCACCAGAACTACAGCTCCCATGAGGAGTATTTGAATATATTGAACAATAAATGTGTTTATGTTTGGTTTTTGTTTTCGCATTGAATATATCTATTGTAGCACAAAAATGCATTGCGGTCAAAGCAATGCATTTTTGGTTACAGAACCTCTACTCGAACTTTTCCAAGTCCACCGTTCATTCCGATTGCTTGTTTTGTTCCAATCGTAAGGTCGGCTACTCGGTTTCCATATTTATCTTTATAGAATCCACCAGTGTCGGTAATTCGAACTACAACAGATTGTCCGTTTGCAAGATTTGTAACTTTTGCTTGGTACCCAACTAAGTGCTTTTTATCTGCACCAATAGCCATGGTAAGCGCGTTATCATCAAGTACTTGTCCGTTTGCCATTACGAATAATGGGTTACATCCAAGACATCCCGCTTTGCTATAGTAGCTTGCAATACCTTCCATAACTACGGAGCTACCTGAATAGGTACGCGGAGCTATGGTACGCTTGGTTAGCTTTGTAACAGTTGTTACAGGAGAAGCATTAGCTACAAGAGTACCAGAAGAGTACGAGTGAGTTGTTTCGGGGGCACTTCCAAAGAGAGCCGCAGGAGTTATTTCAGGAGGCAGCTCAAAAGCTAGTGCTTGTGTAGGCAGAATAGTCGCTATTATTGCTATGATAGTATTTATGAGGTGTTTGTGTCTCAAGATGTTGCTTGTAGTCATAGAGCATCTTAGAGAATGAACGCCTCGCTTTAGTGAGGGGCTGCCAAAATTTGGGCAACTAAAAAGCCTGATAGAATGAGATCTATCAGGCGAAACGGATGACTATAGCATATCTACAGAAAAAGTCAAGCAGTATTTAGGGAACTACGTCACTATATATGAAAAAAGCCTTTACTAAGGCATAATATGTCATTCCGGTATCGCCTCACACTGAGTCCCGCGAAGCTTTAGCGAAGTGGGATAGCCTTGGCGAAGTGGGGGCCTGCCCGCGGAATCCACGTCGTCTTATTGCGTTAGCTCGTCGATTTTAGCCGCCAGTATGAAATCATTATCAAACAAGCCGTTAATTTTGAACGTCCAAAGCTCAATAATTACCTGTTTATAGTGAATTTGGATGTCTGGATGGTGCCCTTCTCTCTCCGCAATCTCAGCCACTTTATTTATGAACGCAATAGAATCCATGAATGCGGGAAATTCAAATACCCTGTGCAATTTTTTATTATCAATAACTTCCCAGGCAGAATTAATTTCACTCAGCATAGGCGCAAACTCTTCTCGAGTAAGAGGAGGAGCACCGCCTTGGCATGGTTCGCAGGTTCGTTCTAGTAGATTCATTGAATGAGTATACTCTCTTATTAATTTAAGCCCCACTACGCCAAGGCTTCGTGGGGCAAATTTTCTTCGAAAATTTGAGCGGGTAACGGGAGTCGAACCCGTGCTTCCTGATTGGCAACCAGGTGTAATAGCCACTATACGATACCCGCCTATGTTCTCTCTGTGCCGCGGGGCAGAGTCGAACTGCCTACGCCAGCCTCTTCAGGGCTGCGCTCTACCGATGAGCTACCACGGCATATATCGTGTTACGAGCATACCAAACTATGCGTATTTTTCAAACTTATGTGATTGCAAATATTTTATTGGCAATACCAGCCGTCCATCCCTGGATCTTTAGGAATAAAATCGTATCAGATACATATACTTGAATTGTTCCATTTGGCAGGTTGTCTTTTTTATTTTGGCTGCCTTTATTTGGAGCGTTATACGTTTTATAAAAATGATTCAATGGAATACCAGTTATTTTAGACCAATATTTTTCAGCTTTTTGGTAATCGAGATGCATGTGAATATGCAAGTGAATACGGAACTTTTCTTCTGGTACCATGCAAATTACTCTAAAAAACCTCATCATTACACGAATCATCAATGGGTCGCTGTTAGAAAAGCGGACTGAACCTCTTTGTTTCTTACCGCCTTCTGCCCAATACAGCATAACGCCGATAAGAAATAGGTCACTCTTTGTAACTTGAGTTATATCGGACTTAGCGTTATCTACAACAAGTTGTCGTTTGTTACTTTCGTTGAGCAGTCTAGATGTCCTTCTCTTTTCAACCGCGCTTCTTGCGTGACTTCTTTGAGCCAATTCTTGTAACTGGGCAGGAGTAAGAGATACGTCTCGTACCCAAACGCTCACCGTTCCTTTAGCAACATCTAACTTTTTATAAATATCATTAATGGACCAGCCTTTTTTTCTTAACCTTATTGCTTCTCTTTTCTGAATATGCTTCATACTAAGTATATTATAGCACAGAAACAGTATAGGGGTTCAGAAGATATTGGCTCTTGAACAAGAACAGTCAATATGGTATACAAACTTAATTAATACAGGGCGGTTAGCTCAGTTGGTAGAGCGCCTGGTTTACACCCAGTAGGTCGGGGGTTCGAGCCCCTCACCGCCCACAATAAATTTTTTTAAGTTGGTGCTCAGAACAGGACTTGAACCTGCACGGGATTGCTCCCACATCCACCTCAAGGATGCGCGTATACCAATTCCGCCATCTGAGCGTATAGGAACAATAAAGTTTTTTTTGCTTTAGAGCAAGTTTTTTTGTTTTTCCGTATGCACGTTAGTTTCTTCTGTCTGCTCTTCTTTAACCAGTTCAATAATTTTCGGAATTTTTTTGAAATCTTCAAATAATACTGGTCTTAGGTTGCCAGAGTACAGCGCAGCTGCAGGATGATAGAGCGGAACCACTACCCTACCGTTTTTGCGCTTTGGTTGCCCGTGGATTTGAGATATAGAAAATCCGGGGCCAAGAATAAAATCCATAGAAAAACGTCCAAGTGTAACGATGATTTTTGGATTTATTATTTCAATTTGCCCCGCAAGCCATGGCCGGTATACTTCGATTTCTTCTGGCAGCGGGTCTCTATTACTTGGCGGGCGGTGTTTGATGACGTTTGCTATGAATATATCTTCCCGCTTCATGCCTATGGATTCTAAGAGCGATGCTAACAGCTTCCCTGCTGCTCCTACAAACGGTACGCCTGTTTCATCTTCTTTTTGACCTGGTGCCTCACCTATAAATAAAATATCCGTATCGCTATTGCCTGCCCCGGGCACTGCTTGTGTTGTTCCTTCATGGAGCTTGGAATGTGTAATGCAATATGCTAGCTGCTCTTCGTTTAATAATTTGAGCGCTTTTTCTTTATTCATATAAACGTTGTCATGCCGGACTTGCCTGCCGGCCATAGCCTCGGCGACGGCTGGATCCGGCATCCACGTCGACCTGGATTCCGGCTCACGGGCCGGAATGACAGACGTGTAGTTGTTTCAATACTTTTCATGACCGATGTTTTTTTAAGAATTCCAAGTCATTTTTTATATGTTCGTCGTGCTTTGTTTCCAAAATAAAGTTAACGTTCTGAAAATCATCATGCTGTAAAAGCGCCATGAAGCCTGTTTCACCAATTTCTCCCATGCCTATGTGTTCATGCAGATCGCGGTGACTGCCTAATTCTTTTTTTGAATCGTTCATATGAACTAATTTGAGATGTTTCGTGCCGATTTTGGACCGAAATTCTTTCATTGTTTTTTCAAGAGTTTCTTCCGTACGAATATCATAGCCCGAAGCAAACATGTGGCACGTATCGAGGCACACGTGGACGTCTTTTCTATCCAACCCCTCTAAAAGCGTCGCAAGTTCTCCGAAAGAATCGCCAAGCACTGCACCGGCGCCTGCACTGATTTCGAGAAGCAATTCTGTCGTAAGTTCCTCTTCGGTTTCGAATATTTTTTTGAGTCCGTCTATTGCTTGTGCAATTGCTTCAGGTGGCACGGTAGATGAATCTTTATCCGTTACATGATCTTTTGCGCTGCCCAAATGGGTTACAACGTACTTCACGCCGAGTTTTGTGCCCCGAGTTAACTCTTCACGAACTGCGTTTATAGATCCGTGATATATTTTATTATTTTTTGACGCAAAATTTATATAATAGGGAGTATGAATATAGCTTTCAAGTCCGTATTCTGTAGATCTTTTCTTAAATAAGTCAGCTTGTTCATCTGTGATAACTGCCGCTCCACCGCCACGAGGGCTTCTCGAAAAGAACTGGAAACACTCAGCGTCCATTGCTTTTGCATTTTCTGGAGCATTCGAAAGCCCGCCTGCGGCGGATACGTGGAGTCCGATTCGATGAGTATTTTTCATACTATAACAGTATAACTCTCTTGCTGGCCGAGCAAATACGGCTTATGCTTGCTATGGACGATTTTTGTGCCCTTTCCAACCCTCTTTGTGAGGTTTTAAGTGATGAAGACTATAGAAGTAATTGATTTTTTGGTAGTGCTTGAGGGAATGTCGGCTGTTGTGCGGGGACGATTTTTGGTGTTTGACTTTGCCGGAGAAAAATCTTTGTTTGCTGCCCTTCCGGTTGGTCAATATGGAATGGAGAAAGTGCCAGCGGAAAGCATCACCAAGTCTCATGTCCACGATTTTGTTTCCGCATACAAGTCATCTGGGTTGGACGTTCTTGATCATGGAACGAGGCATGAACTTCCCTCCGAAGCTCTGGTGATTGTCCTGCCCGGTGTGTCGCACAGTTGGATTCCCAAGAGTGAGGTTGGTGGTGAAGTCGGTTCCTGTGACGAACGTCACGAAAGACAGCAACTGGAGGCGGCAGCATAAGTTTGCTGACGAGTTTTCGAGGATCATTCTTAGCCCGATTGAATTTCAATCGGGCATTTTCTTTTATCGCGCCAACGCGTCCGCGCGTATCTCTCGAATCACATTCACTCTCACATCTCCTGGATACGTCAGTTCTTGTTCTATTTGTTTTGCAATATTCTGTGCAAGTGTAATTGCTGCTAAATCATCGATTGCTCCGGGTTCCACAAACACACGAATTTCGCGTCCTGCATAAATTGCGTATGCTTTCTTTACGCCCGCATAGCTTGTTGCAATTTGCTCTAAGTCTTCCATTCGTTTCACGTACTCGCCCATGTTCTCTTTGCGCGCTCCTGGGCGTGCTGCAGATATGGCATCCGAAACCTGTACGATAATCGCCTCTCGTGTATCAAATGGGTAGTCTTCATGATGCGCTGCTGCTGCTTTAATAATTGCTTCATCAATACCGTATTTGCGCATAATCTTTTCTCCTATTTCTACGTGGTTACCTTCTACTTCATGGTCGATTGCTTTTCCAATATCGTGGAGCAAGGTAGCTTTCTTTGCGATGTTTACATTTGCCCCTAGCTCTTCTGCGAGCATCATGGCAATGCGGGCTGCTTCCCAGCTATGGCGCAGAATATTTTGGCGGTAGCTAGTTCTATACTTCATGCGTCCAACTAACTGAATGAGTTGTGGAGGGAAGTCTACTATCCCAAGATCGTATACTACGGCTTCTCCTGCTTCACGCATATCATCGTTTATCTTTTTCTTTGCTTCTTCTATTACCTCTTCTATTCTGCCAGGATGTACGCGGCCATCTTTAATAAGAGCTTCAATAGCTTTTTTAGCTACTTGTCTGCGTACGGGCGAAAATCCAGAAATCATAATAGAGTTTGGAGTTTCATCAATAACAATTTCACAACCCGTTAAGCGTTCTAAGTGTTGAATATTTCTTCCTTCTTTTCCTATAATTCTGCCTATCATAGATTCATCTGGAACATCTACGTACGAGGTGGAGTTTTCTGCCACATGGGAGGATGCGTAGCGCTGAATGACCGTAGAAAGAATATTTCGCGCTTTTTCTTCTAACTGATGCTCGCCTTCTTGTTCTAATTTTCTCACTCGTCGTACGATCTCTTCTTTTGTCTGGTCTTCTGCTTGCTGCAGCATTCGTGTCTCTGCTTGTTGCACGGTTAAACCCGATATTTCTGTCAGATGCCGTTGCTCTTCCTGCTGGAGGGCGGCAAGTTTATCTTTTTCTTCTTGTATAACCCTTCGAGCAGCTGCAAGCTCATCCTCTTTCGCCTCAAGAGAAGTGATTTTGCTTTCCAATTTTTCTTCACGTTCTGCAATTCTGCTTTCCAGTTCAATAATTGACTTTCGTCGGAGATCTAGTTCCTGCTCTGTTTTTTCTCTGATCTGTGTTGCTTGTTTTTCTGCTTCTTCTCGGAGGCTTTTAATTTTCTCTTTTGCGTCTGTAAGTTTTTGCTCGATTTTGTTATCGAGGTGTTCTGCTTTTCCCTTTACTAGCTTTTTTTGAATTCCATACCCTGCAAATATGCCAACTAGCGCCGCCCCTAAGGCCGGCAAGTACGTTGCTATGTCCATAAGTGTTGTAATAAATCATAAAGTAAGAAGACCTAGGATTTACGCCTTTGTGATAATTTTGTCAATAAGGCCGTATTCCTTTGCCTCCTCTGAAGACATATAGTAATCTCTATCGGTATCTTTTTCCACTTTTTTCAGATTTTGACCAGTATGGTGGGCTAAAATATGGTTTAACTTGTCTTTTGTTTTCAGTATATGGCGCGCACTTATTTCAATATCTGAGGCTTGTCCCTCGGCTCCGCCCATTACTTGGTGGATCATTACCTCAGCATTTGGAAGTGCCATACGTTTGCCTGGAGCTCCTGCTGCGAGAATAACGGCACCCATACTTGCTGCAATGCCAAAACAGATGGTAGCAACGTCTGGTTTAATGAATTGCATCGTGTCGTACATCGCCATGCCAGCAGTTACTTGTCCTCCCGGGGAGTTAATATACAAGGTGATATCTTTTTTTGGGTCTTCGTGCTCAAGAAAAATAAGTTGGGCAATCACTAGGTTTGCTACCTGTTCGTCAATGCCACCAGAGAGGAAAATAATTCTCTCTTTCAAAAGACGTGAATAAATATCAAATGCTCGTTCTCCAAATTGTGATTTTTCGAGAACGGTTGGTACTAAATAGCTCATAGATTTTTTCAAGTGTTAGGATAATACTTTTCAGTATAATCCACGGGCTATTTGTTTGCGAGAGTGTTTAGTAGGTCGAGAGTTTTTGTATTTCGAAGTGTGCTCGCAACATATTCGCGAAGGTCGTCAGGATCTACTTCTTCGTGAGCGTGGTCGGCTGTTGCAAAGTGTTCTAATTGTTTATTTGCTTCTTCAGTAATTTCTTTTTCTGTTACGGTTACATTATGTTCTTTTGCAAGCTTTCGAAGCGCTAAGCCAATGCGTACTTGTTTTTCAGCAGATTCTTTCATCGTATCCCGCATCGATTGCAATGTGGTGTTATGCTCTACCATGTATTGCTCGATTGTTTTTTGTTGGTAGGCAAGCATGTTCGTAAATTCTTCCATTCTACGATCAATCTCATGCTCAATGAGGGAAGAAGGAATAACTCCGAACGTAGATTTTTCCATCAGGCTTTCCGCAAGCTCTCCAAGATAACGCTCCTGTTCTTTTGCGATAAGTTCATCGGTAATGTTCTTCCGTAGTTCTTCTTTGAGAGCTGTGAGACTTTCGAATTTCCCTACAGTCTTGGCAAATTCATCGTTTAGTTCGGGGGTATTTCTTTCTTGAATACTGTGAACATGAACAGTTACTTCTGCTTGCTTACCTTGTAGTTCATTCTTTCCGTAATCTTCAGGAAATTTGATCGGGAATGTTTTGTTATCTCCTGCTTTCGCACCGATTAAACCCTCTTCAAAACCAGAGACGAATCTTCCTTCACCAATTGGAACTGGATGATTTTTGCTTTCTCCTCCGTCAATCGTGTTTCCGTCAATTTTTACCTGGAAATCAATTGTTGCAATGTCGGAAAGTTTTGCTTCTCGGCCTACTTCAGACAGCGTACCGCGCATTTTTGCGAGGTGCTTGAGTTCTTGGTTTACCTGATCCTCCGTAGCAGATACATCTCTTTTCTCAACACCTAGTTTTTGTGGGTCGGCTAGAGTTATTTCTGGTACAACCTCTACTGTTGCAGTGAAGCGAAACGGAGTATTAAGCCCAATCTCTTCTACAGAAATAGATGGTCGATTTACAACTTGCAAATCTTTTTCAATCGCTTCTTTTGCGAAAAAATACGGAATGGCTTCATCCATTGCTTCGTGAAGGACTCGATCTAGGCCCACACTTTCTATTACAAGTTTTTGAGGGGCTTTGCCCGGGCGGAATCCTTTTATACTTACTTGCTCCGCAAGTTTAGCAACAGATCGTTTCACAAATGGTATAAAATCCGCATTAGGAACAGAAACGGTAAATGTAATTTCCATAGACGTTCTTTAGGCTAATGTTGTATCTGTAACTTCTGGTATTTCTTTTGGGGATTCATCCTCTACTACCGGTGCTTCTTCACCAGCTTTTACAATATCTATTCTCCAACCAGAAAGCTTCGCCGCGAGGCGAACGTTTTGTCCACGTTTGCCGATTGCAAGACTGAGCTGATCTTCTTCTACATGTGCGAGTGCGCGTTTTTGGTCTTCAAAGATATCTACCGCAATAATGCGAGCAGGTGAAAGTGCGTGGCCGATGAATCTAGCGATGTCATCGTCCCATTGAATAACGTCGATTTTCTCCCCAGAAAGTTCAGCAATAATAGTTTGAATTCTTGTTCCTCGTTGCCCGATACATGCGCCTACTGGGTCAACACCCTCTTCTTTGGCCATAACGGCAACCTTGGAGCGTTCTCCGGCCTCTCGTGCAATGCCTTTAATTTCTACCGTACCGGCGAATACCTCAGGTACTTCCATTTCAAATAAGCGTCTGATCATGCCTGGGTGGCTTCTCGAGAGGAGAATTTCAGGGCCGCGGCTAGAAAGCACAACTTTTACTACATATACGCGCACCCGTTGATTTACTCGATATCGTTCGCCTCGTATTTGTTCGTTAGGGAATAGTACGCCAGTTGTTCTGCCAATGTCGATAAATACGGTCTCCGCTTCTATGCGCTGCACGATACCGGAAATAATTTCTCCTTCTTTGTCTTGAAACTCATCGAATATTGCCTCTCGTTCAGCCTCTCTGATGCGTTGAATAATGACTTGTTTCGCCGTTTGTGCTGCAACTCGGCCATAGTGAGGGTCTTGTGGAGTAACCTCTTCAACATATTCTTTTCCAATCTCAGCAGCTGAGTCTTTTTCTTTCGCTTCTGTGAGGGAAATTTGCGCAGCTGGGTTTTCAGTTTCTTCGTCTGCAGTCACGGTCATTACTTTAAAAATACGCGCAGTTCCAGTTTGTTCATTAAATTCAGCACGGATATCCTGGCCTCGTTGTCCCAAGTCTTTTCGGTATGCTGCAGCTAAAGCCTGCTCGATAGTATCAAGAACTTTTTCTTTGCTAATTCCTTTTTCAGCTACGATTTGGTCGATAGCTAAGCTGAATGATGGAGTATCGTTGCTCATATGTAGTTGTTTGCTAATAATAAGTTGTATTTACGAGAATTCCGCGGCATAGCCACGGAATCTGATACCTCATGTATATCACAAGTAGATAGGATAAGTCAAAGAAACTAGAGCTCCTCCATGAATGCATGTGGTATGTGGGTAATAGTAGGGGCAATGTCGTTTGTCAGAACAATACTTACTACATCAAAGCGGATATTCCCCCAGTAGCGTTCCTTTTGTTGATAATATTTCGCTGTTTTTATAAGCTTTTTTTGTTTCTGAAAAAACACGGTTTCTAAACCCTCGCCGAACGTTGTTTCTTTTCTGCTCCGTACCTCTACAAAAACTCGCTCATCTTTATCTTGAAAAATTAGATCAACTTCACCCATCTTACAGCGCCAGTTGGCTTGTAAAAATTGTAACCCAAGATGCTCTAAAAATTCTTTTGCAATATTCTCACCATGAGAACCCTTGATAATTGTAAAACCCATGATTTTATTTCCTAAGCAACCGCGTAACTCGCGTGCGATCCAAATCATCCATCTCAGCAAAAACAGTGAAGTGATGAATATGAGAAGCAAGCTCGGAATCAGTCATAGATCGTAGCTGGTCAGATGTGATACAAAAATCATCCGATGCATGTATCCCAATTTTTCTTGCGAACCATGTACAAGCAGGAAGTAATTCTTTTGAAAATATTTTCAATGATTTTTTCGTTTTTTTTATTTTGTCGATTGTGCTACTTGCTTTTGGTAAAAGAACATACTCATTTATTACCAGTGCAATAAAAATTCCATTATGCGTGTATGTTGTGTTACTCAATTTTGATTCCATATTTTTTAGTGAAATTCCAGAAACATAATTTCCATGCGATGCAGCAGTATATATTTCTCTTATTATGTTAGCGCGAATACTTGAAGTAATTGGAATAATTTCTGAATACGCATTTAACGTATACATACAATGATGCAAACTTGTAAGTGCGTCGCTTGTGGTACAGATAATATTTCGTGATCTCGTAATATGTTCAAGAATGAGAGCATTATTTTTTTTGGAAATAATATTCCATGAACTTTTTTTAATATTTGTTTTAGAGAGTGTGTGCAAAGCAATTTCGTGGTATGCATCCTGGCAATCATCGTGCGGATAAAATTGTAAGCCATTCATCAGAAGTATTTTTTTATACTCTTTTGATAGTGATGCAATTGGTGGTGCTATATCTTGCAATACAACTTTCATATTTCTATTGTACTACGAGATTGGCAGATACAATAAGAAATAAAAATGGCGCTAGCTGAGTTACGAAGTAATGATCAAGCAGTAGTGCAGGTATGAGGACAATAAAAATCAATCGTTTTTGAATAATACGAAATCGTATGCATGCAATGATAAGCAAGGTGCAAACGATGATTCCAAGCTCCGAAAACAGTACTAATGGTACAGAATGAATAGGGGCGATATTCCATGTGGTATGCTGTATAGCGTTTATTTCCAGATGATTCATAAGTGCTTGTGGGTAATTGCCAAGGCCAAGGCCTCGAATTGATGTTTCTATACTTATCATGTTTTCAAACCATCCTAATCCAATAAGGCGTTCAGATGTAGAGGTGCTATGGCTATCAACTGACCTATACGATATAAGCGGTATGAACAGTGCCGCAGTTAGGAGTATAGGAACTAGTAAATGTAGTTTATTTTTATGTTTATATGCAAAAAACAAGCCAATACCCATAAGCCCCGCTAGAGCCGTTCTGGAAAAAGATACAAGAATACCAAGGGTTAGAATAAATAAAATGCCTTGAGTAAAAAAAGTGTTTTTAAAAGTAATCTGATATTTGTATAAAAGAATTATTCCGAGCAGAAGTACTCCTCCAAAAATATTGGCATGAGAAAAAGGCCCATAGGCACGGATAAACTTTTCTGAACCGATATAAAATGAAGCAACTCCATGGATATTTTGATGTAAGATAGATTCTCCTATTACACTCATGCCTACATCATGCTGAACAATAAATTGCAAAATACCCCATTGTGAATAGAGGGTAAAACAACCCAGCAGCATAATGGTAAAAATAAGTTTATTCTTTTTTTGTTGTATTATCGCTTGCACGGCAATAGCAAGGCAAACTGCAAGCGTTGCGGTATATATTGCAATTGAGTTCGCAGGGTATGTTGCAAGAAAAAAAGAAGAAAATACTCCACCTCCAATAAGTGCAAGTATTAGAGAAAAAATCTTTTGAACACGAAAAGGATACGCAAGAAAAAAGGCTATTAAAATGATTGGAATAAGCACCAATCCGCTCCACATCGTACGGGTAAGAGGCGACACAAACAGTACGATAATGATGAGCAGTTCAGGAATTTTTTTATTCATCGTATGTGTACTTATACGACTTCACGTATCATTTACTTTTTCAAACTCAAGCCGAGTCGGTGTTCTTTTGGATCAAGAGAGATGATGGTGAATTCCATTGTATCGTCTATTCGTAAATGAGCCGCAGGATCCTTTTGCATTTCTTGTGGAAATTCAGATATATGAATAAGTCCATGAATGTCTTTATCTAGTTTTACGAACCCGCCAAACGGAGTAACTTTTAATACCTTGCCTTTTACCGTATCCCCTATATTGTATTTCTCTGCTGCCTTTAGCCAAGGATCATCTTGAAGCTGTTTGATGGAGAGAGATATTCTCAGGCCGTTATCAATGCCAATCACTTTAGCCTTTACTTTTTCTCCAATGCTTACAAAGTCAGTCGGGTTGTCTATTCGTTGCCATGCAAGTTCAGAAATATGAACAAGTCCCTCGAGTTCTTGTCCGTTTTCTTCAAACTTTACGAATACTCCAAAGTCGACGATACCGGAAATTGTGCCAGAAATCGTTTTGCCCTTTCCGAGGTGTTCGAGTGTTGCACTAATTTCATCGCTTACCGCAGCTTTTTCGGAAACTATTAATTTCTCATTTTCCTGGTCTATCGTAATAGCCTTTAACTTGAACATTTGCCCAACGTAGCTCTGGAGTCTTTCTTGGATTTTTGATTTATCTCCACCTTCAACGCGTGGGTAATGATCCGGTGCTAATTGCGATACTGGTAAAAACCCAGTTACGCCATTTACACGAATAATGAGTCCACCTTTGTTTGCATCAATGATCTCACTTTCAAATGCCACCTCGTCTTCAAGTTTTCTTCGTAGTTCTTCCCAGCTTCTTTCTCTTGTTGCTGTGCGTAATGAAAGCTCAATGTATCCGTCTTCATTATCAATATCATGAATAGTCGCTTGCACTGTGTCTCCTATTTTGGATCTCTTGAACGTATCCATGTCGTCAAACAGCTCTTTTCCATATATGACGCCTACGCCAAATTGCCCAATATCTATATACAGAGCATTGCTCGTCTTTTCTAAAATAGTTCCATTTAAAACCTCTCCGCTTACTGGCACGTGAACCAAATCCCCATGCTTCTCGAGAACCTCCTCCATATTAATTTGCTTCTCTTTTGGTGATGCAGTTTTCATACCAGGCATCATGACATAACGGTTTGCAATGGTCAATATGAGTAGTGTATGCTTCAATATATGCAACTATCTTGGCACGGCCAGTACACCATAAAAATCATATCGAAGGATTCTACTCTTATCCTTGACCCCTATGCGGCAAATCTAGGATTGCCTCCTTTTCGAGCGAAGGCAGATACACTTGCACTCTCTAATCCGAAGGACGCATCGATGAGTAATATAAGTGGTATTCAGGGTAATCCATTAGTAATCAACACTCCTGGTGAATACTCTACTAAAGAATACTCGCTCCATTCCATAGGATGGAACGACGCAGAAGGCAACGAGCGTAGTCTCCAGCGTTGGATGGTGGAGGATATGGTAGTACTCCATATTGGTTCGCTAAACAGAGAATTAAACGCACAAGAGTTGCAAGAACTTGAACGGGCAGATGTTGATGTCCTTCTTGTGCCTGTGGGCGGTACGGGGCTTTCTGTAAGTAAGGTTATGAATATGATATCTACCATTGAACCAAGGATTGTTGTACCTATACATTATGCGCTTCCTGGTCTGAATGAAAAACTGGAATCAGTGAGTTCTTTTGCAAAGGAAATGGGTGTTAGTGAGATTGCGAGCGAGAAAAAGCTCATACTAAAAAAGAACAAATTGCCGCAGGAAGATATGCAAACGATTATTCTTAGTCCATACTAATACCTATCTATGAGGCAGATGATTGAGCAGAAAATCGAAGAAATAAAAGCTCGACCGGAGCATAAACGGCACCGCGCGGTGTTGCTACTGATGCTTGCTTTAGGGGTTATTATCGTACTCGTATGGGCGCTTCTCCTTTTACCAGCTCAACTACAGGGTTAGTTCTATGGCAACTTCAGAACCACAGGAACCGGATCGCAATATTGGTACATTGGTAGACCAAGATTTATCTGCTGAAATTCAAAAGAGCTACCTTGACTATGCGATGAGCGTTATCGTTTCTCGTGCACTGCCAGATGTTCGAGACGGTATGAAACCTGTTGCACGGCGTATTCTCTATTCTATGTGGAGGCAAAATCTCCGTTCTACTGCACGCCACAGAAAGTCCGCAAACGTAGTTGGAGACGTAATGGCTCGCTACCATCCGCATGGAGATGCATCTATATATGACGCACTCGCCCGCTTGGTCCAGGACTTCTCACTACGTTATCCACTTATTGATGGTCAAGGGAACTGGGGAAACATTGATGGTGATTCTCCCGCGGCAATGCGATACACCGAAGCTCGTCTGAAAAAGATATCAGATGAAATGCTCGCAGATATCGCAAAAGATACAGTGGATTTTACAGATAACTATGATGGGTCGAAGAAAGAACCTACGTTGCTTCCGAGTGCAATTCCGCAATTTTTAATAAACGGTACTATTGGTATTGCTGTGGGAATGGCAACAAATGTTCCACCGCATAACCTCAAAGAAATTTGTTTAGCTGCAATTCATTTAATTGAACATCCAGAAGCAACTGTTCAAGACCTCATGAAATTTGTACATGGACCAGATTTTCCCACGGGCGGAGCAATCTATAATAAGCAAGATATTTTACAGGCATACGCTACTGGCAAGGGCGGAATTGTTACTCGCGCAATTGCTGATATAGAAGAGGCAAAGAATGGAACATTTAAAATTATTGTGCATGAGATCCCCTATTTGGTGAATAAATCGAACCTGATTACGAAAATCGCAGATAACGTAAAAGCAGATAGAATTCAGGGTATTAGGGACTTACGAGATGAGTCAGATAAAGATGGTATTCGCATTGTTGTTGAATTGAAGCGAGATGCGTACCCGAAAAAAGTACTCAATCAACTATTTGATACTACAGATTTACAGAAAACGTTCCATGTAAACATGCTTGCACTGGTAGATAACGGGAGGCAGCCAAAAGTACTCACGCTGAAAGATGCGATAGTAGAACATATTAACCATCGAAAAGAAGTTATTACTCGTCGTACGAAGTTCGACCTCGCGCGAGCACAAGAAAGAGCGCACATTTTAGAAGGCTTAAAAAAAGCACTCGACCATATTGATGAAGTTATTTCTACAATCAGAGCAAGTAAGACCCGTGAAACAGCGCATGAAAACCTCCGCAAAAAATTCAAATTCTCTGATGCGCAGGCAACTGCAATTTTAGAAATGCGGCTATCTGCGTTAGCCGGCTTAGAGCGTCAAAAGGTTGAAGATGAATTGCGAGAAAAGAACGCTCTAATTAAAGAGTTAGAAGGTATTTTGAAAGACGTGAAAAAAGTTGCTGCAATTATTCGTGCGGACTATGAAACAATTGTGAAACAATACGGGGATGAACGAAGGACAAAAGTAATTGCAGGAGCTATTGGGGAATTCTCTCAAGAAGATCTTGTTCCAGATGATCCTACGATTATCACAATCACGCGAGGCGGATATATCAAACGTCTTGCCACAAGTACATACCAAGTGCAACATCGTGGAGGAAAGGGCGTAAAAGGAATGACAACAAAAGAAGAAGATATCGTAGACCTCTTCTTGGCAACCACTACACATAAGCAGTTGTTGTTCTTTACTAATCAGGGTAGAGTGTTTTCTACAAATGCCTATGAAATTCCTGCAACGGCGCGGGCTGCCAAGGGTCAGGCAATTCAGAATTTCCTTGAGTTAGGCTCAAATGAGAAAGTTACTGCAGTACAGGATGTTCCAAACGCAGAAGAGGCCGGAGAATACCTTGTCATGACAACGAGAAGCGGCGTTATTAAGAAAACATCGCGCGAAGAATTTCTGAATATTCGCCGCACTGGCTTAAAGGCTATTACGCTTAATGATAATGATACGTTGGAGTGGGTAGGAGTTACTGCGGGTTCTGATCGTATTATTATCGCAACAAAAAATGGCCAAGCAATACTATTTCCTGAAAAAGATATTCGCCCGATGGGAAGGACTGCTGCGGGTGTTCGTGCTATTAAATTAAAAGGCGATGATGAAGTAGTGGCGATGTATGTCATTAAGGCGGGCGAAGATGGTCAGGAAGTTATGGTTATAACTGAAGAAGGATTTGGTAAACGCACCGCGCTTTCGCAGTATCGGATTCAAAAGCGTTCCGGCTCGGGTATTCGTACCGCACAAGTAACTAACAAGACGGGTGCAATTGTGCGGGCAGTAGTACTGCTTGCACAAGATGTGGAGAGTACAGATATTCTTGTGGTTTCTGAGAAAGGCCAAGTTATTCGTATACCAGCTGCTTCTGTAAGCAAGCAAGGACGGTCTACGCAAGGTGTACGGCTTATGCGCCCATCAGATAAAAGTGGAAAAATATCAACATTTACTATTTGGCGTCCAATCGGTGAGGAATAAAGTGTGATATACTAAAAAAACTATGGCAGATGCGAACTCCTTCATTAGACCAGATGCCTTGTGGCAGTCGCTTGGCTTGCGCGCAGAACAAGAAGTTGTGCACTTGGGGTGTGGGGCAGGGTTCTACTTAATCCCCGCAGCACGGATTGTGGGTTCAAAAGGTAAGGCAACCGGTATCGATATTCGTTCCGAAATGCTTGCGGAGGTTGAGAATAAGGCACGCCAACAAAAAGTAGAGCACATTGTGTACACGCTCCATGCAAACCTAGAAAATACTCCGGGTAGTTCACTACACGAGTTTTCTGCAGATTGGGTACTTGTTGCAAATATTTTACATCAGTCTGATCCAAGCAAGGTTCTTGCGGAAGCAAAACGCATTGCAAAAGCAAACGGTCATATTGCAATTGTTGAATGGAATACTTCTGCTACTCCTTTTGGACCACCACCAAATAAGCGAATAAACCAGGATGAGATAAAATCCATTGCTGAAACACTCGGTCTTACCTTTGTGAAAGATTTTGTTCCAAGTCCGTATCATTTTGGTTTGTTGTATTCGCCATGAGGAATATCTCTTCCAAGCTTCCTCTTATACTTCTGATTATAGTAAGCGCCGGTGCGCTTTTTGGGTTTGGATGCAGAAAACCGCAACCAGTTCAGGAAACAACTACAACCAGCCTCGTTGTATGGGGGCTTTGGCAAGACAGCAGTATCTTAAGTCCGGTACTGCGAGCATTTAAAGACCAAACAGGAATTGATGTTCAGTATAAAAAAATAGCATCTGTTGGGTCGTATGAAAAAGAGCTTATTGCAGCGCTTGCGGAAGGTCGTGGACCAGATATTTTTGTTATTAATAATACGTGGGTTGAAGGCAAGCGAGGCCTGATGAGCCCGGCATCTCCGGAGTTGTTAAGTCCACGAGATGTGCAAAATGAGTTTGTAGAGGTAGTCGATAAAGACCTGTCTCGCGACGGATACGTATATGCTCTCCCAACTTCCGTAGATACACTCGCACTGTTTTATAATAAAGACTTATTTAATACCGCAGGTATTGCGGCGCCCCCAAGAACATGGACGGAATTTCAAAGCGTTGTTACGAAACTTACAAAAGTATCTACTATAGGAGTTATCGGCCAAAGCGGAGTTGCGCTAGGCACGGCTAGTAATATTAATCGCGCGCCAGATATTCTCCAGATGCTCATGATGCAAAGCGGCCTTCCCATTCTCGATACAACGCAAGGGGAGAAGCGAGTAGATATCGCAAACGATATAGGCGCTCGTGCGTTGTCGTTCTACACAGATTTTTCAAATAAATCAAAGCAGGTATTTACGTGGGATATAACACAAGATTACTCTATCGATGCGTTCTCTCAAGGCAAAACCGCAATGTTGTTTAACTACGCATATCAAATTCCTACTATTAAAGCGAAGAACCAGCGATTATCATTTGCTGTTGCTCCTGCTCCGCAAATTGATGGCAATTCCAAACAAGTTACGTTTGCAAGCTATTGGCCATTCGCCGTTTCTGCTTCGTCTAAATCTCCACAAGCCTCTTGGCAGTTTGTACGGTTCCTCACATCGAAATCAGTAGCAGATGTAGTAAATAAAGCGCAGGGAGTGCCACCAGCAAGGCGAGATTCTATTCCAGAATATAGTACAGACCCGGTTATGGGAGTGTTTGCAGAGCAAGGGCTTAAGGCAACTAGTTGGCCGAGGGTTGATATTGTTGAAACAGATGCTATATTTAATACGATGATCGATAAAGTTGCAACTACAGGTGCAGTTATACAGGAAGTGCTAAAGCAGTCTCAAGATCAACTTCAGCGAATAGTAAACGGCAATGCAAACTAATAGCACGACATTTTTTGTAGGTATTGTATGCGCGTTGTTTTTTGTGTATATAAGTGCACCAATTGCGTTTGCTGAACCATCTTTGGGGTCGGGTGGTGGCATTACGAACCCACTTGGCGGTGGACCTGACCAAACGATAACTGATGTATTAACAAAAATTATTAATTGGATGCTCGGGTTGGTAGGCTTTCTCGCGTTAATTGCCCTTATTATCGGAGGCGCGCGTATGATTATGGATTTTGGAAACGAGGAGCAGGTTAAAAAGGCAAAATCGACTATTTTGTGGGCCGTTATTGGCCTAGCTGTGGTTATTTTGTCGTACGCGATTATAAATATTGTTACTACCGAAATTTTAGGGACGAGTAATAGTCCAAGCGCTGATGAAAGATATAACGCTCCTCCGGGCACTTTTAAATGAAAAACAAAGCCTTTAATTTAGTTGCCATCAGTATAACCGCAGCAATGGCGCTTGTTTTTTGTTTTGCCCTTCTAACACCCGCATTAGCCCAACAAGGGGGCGATCCTACAACTTTTTCTGGGGGACTTGATTCTATTAAAGAAGTTGCGAAACAAAACAAGCTTGGCGACGCACGATCTACGAAAGAAATTCTCCAATCTATCGTAAAGTGGCTTCTTTCTTTAGTTGGCACGATCGCCGTCATATCTCTTCTCTATGGTGGCTTCCTATATATCACATCGCAAGGTGAGGAAAACAAAGTTGAACAAGCAAAGCGTATTATTCTCTACTCAGTCATCGGACTTCTTATTATTGGGCTATCTGCAATCGTTGTAAATGTTGTTATTAGTCTTACTCAGTAAAAATATATGTCCAAACTCGGCAAGTCTCTCTTTTTTGTAACGGTTATCACATCACTTACCCTTGTCGTGTTCCCTGTTGCAGCGCAAATTACCCAGGTAAGTGGCGGTGATTGCGGTGCGCTTGGAATCAAATGTGATGGTAATGAAGATACAGGAAGTCTTCTTACTACAATAGTTGATATTGTAAACGTACTTCTCGGATTAATTGGTCTTATTGCTGCAATTTATTTGGTAATGGGTGGCGTGCGCTATATTACGTCGGAAGGTGAAGAAGATCAAACAAAGAAAGCAAAAAATACGATTATCTATGCAGTTATAGGAATTATCGTTATCGGCCTCTCTGCGGTTCTGGTAAATTTCGTAATTTCAAACGTTATAGGTGGGGAGGGTGGCGGAAGCTCACAAGGAAACCAAAGGGTTATACGAGTACCCAATTGAAAGGAGGTGAGTCGTATATGAACATCAAATTAATTCCAGAAGCACTTGCCCAAGGCTTAGTGCCAGCACCCGTGCTTGAGGGCACGGCTCGTTCAGGACTCATCCCCGCGGTGCTTAATATCGTAAACGGCCTCCTCGTCGTAGCAAGTATCGCAGCGGCTATCTATCTTGTATTAGGTGGTATACGGTATATCACTTCTCAAGGAGAAGAAGACCAAACAGAACAAGCCAAGAGTACTATTTTATATGCTCTCATCGGCCTTATCGTCATCGGTCTCTCCGCAGCACTCGTTAACTTCATTGTTGGAACAGTGGCGGTTGCATAAATTTCCGATTAATCGGAAATTTATGCCCTGAGCGTTTACCCCGAGCGGAGTCGAGGGGCGTTTTATCCCCCTTATATGAGGGGGATCCTTCGTCTAAAGACGAAGGTGGGGGTATAATCAACCGTATGCTCAATCAACCCCTCCTCATCGCCAATATTTTCTTAGTATGTTTTGTATTATTTTTAGTACAACGCATGTTGAAAGCTGCAGCTATTTTTAAGCGGAATCCTGGTGATAATGACGTACAGTATAAGCAAAAGATAATTATATTAAAAACAATTGTGCTCACAGCATTTACTACGCTTGTAGCAGCAATACTCAACGCATTTTTTGGATAAAAAATACCGACATTTACACTTTCCATAGTGTAAATGTCGGTTTGGTTTCGAAAGAACTTACCTCGTGTTGTCGATGTCGAGAATGACTTCGACCACCACTTTGCCCTCTGTAATATTCGGAGTTTTAATCCGAAGCATTGGGTCTTCTGCTTGTCTCGGCACATTGAACGGCTCGTATACGTTCGTTGCTTTCGAGACTATTTCACTGAAAACCTCTTTCAGTTGCTTATCCTCCATTACGCCAAAGAGGATTTCCCCTGGCTTTTGCTGTATCACGCTTGGAGTAAGAGTGATACCCTTTTCGTCCGCAAACCGGATATATAGTTGC